>Ga0213866_10000017_pt1 | contig 155121 bp, 213 predicted proteins | sample PICome_11_FD_160079 | JGI IMG/M metagenome (GOLD analysis project Ga0213866, IMG submission 160079) | Coastal seawater microbial communities near Pivers Island, North Carolina, United States - PICO284 | ecosystem: Environmental > Aquatic > Marine > Coastal | place: USA: North Carolina... | reverse complement strand
CCTGAGTTGGACCAAATCATCTTCGCTCATCCATATTATGAAGTAGCATCTCTCGAAACCATCCAGGATGCAGTTGAACGGATCGAAATCATCCTAGAGGTGAATAATCGGATCGTTGTTTCTCCTATTCGTAATGGTAGAGAAGCATAAAAAACGCTTGACATTCTCTGGAATATAAGAGAGAATGGTATTATAGAGAGAGGAGTTCTATTATGTTTGCAGAATATTATGTTGAATGTGGAGCCACTGGCAAGATCCTTGGATATGCCTATACAGAGCAGGGTGCACAGAACCTTGCAGACCACTATATTATCACCACTGATTGTGTCGTGGCATACATCAAGAAGTGTTCCGAGAAGACTGGGACAATGAATAAGCTGTCATATAGCTTCTTTGAGGCTTAGACAGCTGGGGGGAGTTGAGTCTCCTTTCCTCCTCCCCCCAACCCCTTTGAGAGAGGATGGGCGTCCAGAACTTGGTTATCTGGAGTGTGTGGCGTCTCTTACAAGGGTATATACCACGGACTTATGGACATTAACTTAGAAAAATTTTTCGCGAGACCCAGAGGAGTCGAGAGTCCGACATGGATATTCACAGTGTTACGATAGAGGATCGCACATATGCTATCATTCAGTCTCTTAATTACTCTGTGATGGAGAGTTATGATATATGGGTATCAGACCAGTATTATAGCGATTTTGTCTCTGGACCATACCTTACAATAGAGGAAGCAATCAAAGACTTTCACTCTGCTGTTGATAGACATGAGCAAATTAATTGTCGTCCAACACAAAAAAACGCTTGACATTTATCCTCTCTGTAGTAGAGTTAGAGTATAGTTTAGAGAAGAGGAGAAAACTATGAATTATGATAATCTATTAAATGCCATCCGTGAAGACTTCGGTAAGATGAATTTTAAACGGTTTGAGCGCGATTGGATTGTGGTTAAGGGTCGTAAATATGACAGAATCATATGCACTGAAAATGGTAAACAAATGAGTATATGGGGCTTTGTTCAGCTTAAAGATGATAAGAAGTTCAAGGCAGGAGACATCTTGAAAGCCTCCAGTTGGTCTGCACCTGCTCGGAACTTTGCTCGTGGTAATGTGATTGATGAATCATTTGGTATGATTAGCTGGACAGGAGCAATGTAATGAGTAATATGTATAATGAAATGATTCTGGAAAATTACTATGAAGAGGGTTTGGCTCTTGGTATGACTGAGGTCGAAGCTGAAGAATACGCATATAAAATGATGGAGGATAATCAATATGTTTGAAGTTCGTAAAACTTGGCAGTCTGATTGGGTTGCATTTGATAATAAGAAGGATGCAGTTCAGTATCTCTTGAAAGAACTCCACGATGTGGGTTATACCGTTGGTGGTTATAATTATGAAGATAAATTTGAAGAGTGTGTCTGGATTGATAAAGCACGAGTGGTAGCGTGAAGCCACTGCTTTATCGATATTATGAGATGTATAGGAATGGCATCATATGTCACGAAAACTGGTTGGTATTAAGGAAAGGATATCTTAATGGCAAAACCGTTTCCCGATCCGAATAATTTGTTTAAATGGTTTATTGAGCACGAGGAAGTGGACTCGCAAACGGCGAAACCTACGGGAGATCGAGTTACTTCGTATTTTAGATATGAAGAAGACTTTGAACGTGGGATAAATAGGTATGTTTCTGGTCTTATATCTTATGGAATATACGATGATAGTGGAGAAATAAATGAGTGATTTAGAAAAGTATTGTTATAATACGGATGCTAGATTATTGGATGTCGAGACGAGTTGGTGGGAAACTGACAACGAAGTGGTATTTGACTTACACAAGCACGAGCAGGCACAGTCTCTGATAGACAATGGATTTTTGTCTGAAGATGGCGAGATGATTGATTGTGTGAGATATTCAATCAATGAATATGGCTTTCGCACACATAAGATGGACAATCTTGAACTCGGTGGTGTGATGGTGCTGGGTGACAGCATCTCATTTGGTCTGGGGAATCCTGTTGATCACATGTGGGTCACAAAGCTGGAGAAAGAGATTGATAAGAAAGTTTACAATCTCTCTGCTCCAGGAGGTAGTCACTGTGCAGCCAAAAGGATCTTCGACAGCTGGTATGAGGATTTACAACCCAGCTGTGTCATCTTTGTAGAGCCGCCAGTGGCTCGGACAGAGTTTTGGCAGGAAAATGTCCAGACATGGTCGCGAGTTGGACCATGGAATTTGATTCATTTCACTGAATATGCACATCTCATTGACAATGATGAGAACAATGAAAATCGTGCCAATGCAGTTCGAGAAGGATTCAAAGAGATTTGCGACAGAGATGGTGTGAAGCTGATCATTGATCAGACCACAGATTTCTTCTCGGAACACTGGGATTATAATAACTGGAGAGCGAAATTGAAAGCCAATGTCCAGCGTGGTCGTGACTTAGCACATCCAGGAGAGGATTACCAGAGTGAACTGTTCAATCGGATTTATGCGAATTATGTTTTGTAAGGTTTGTGAAACTGCACATTGTGTGTGACAGTGATGACAGGTGGCTTTGGACCAGCTGATATATCATTCGCGAAGATGTTTTTTGATTCTCTCCAAGCCAGACCCTGTTCATAGATTTCTTCAGTTGGGAAATATTCATTGAAAACAAAGATGATGTCCATAGATTCGTCATCATACTCGATGTTACCATAGAGATACCCACCAAATGAATCCATGCGAGCCATCGCCAACTTCTCGTCTTCATCATCTTCTGGCTTATTTTCAGCAACCTTTGCGAGAAGATCGATTGTATAAAGACGGTGACCCTCTGAATGCAACCCCTCAGTGTAAGGGACAAACAATTCTTTATATGAATCATATTGTTCTTCGCTCTCTGCGCAAAGAAATATTTTGGTTTTTTTATGTGTGTATGAAGGCATATTTATCTTCTCCTGCAGTTATTTATACAAAAAAAACACTTGACATTTGTTTAATTATGAGAGAGAATGGGAATATAGAGAGAGGGAGTTCTCATGAAATTATATACCAATCGCTTTAAAAATTATATAGACGCTTGCGCTACCATATTAGGTTTAGACCAATATAACGGCGAACTTGAGTTTGAATATAAGAAGAAGTTAGACCAAGATGCCGCTGGGTATTGCTGGGACAATGATGATGGTGATGTTATAATTCAGATTGCCACTCATGTTCAGGGAGAGAAATTACCGATTGAAGATGTTTTGAGTAATATCGCCCACGAAATGATTCACGCTCAACAAATCGCCAGCGGTCGGATGAAAGATTTTGGCATTCAATTAGCCAGTGCTGGAGACTGTCAGACGATTGTTCATGCGGTTGAGTGGGAAGGCGAAGTTGTCACGAATGTTCCCTACGACGACCAGCCTTGGGAAATTGAGGCATATGGTAATGAAGAGCGGATTTGTGCCGAAGCCAGCCAGTTGATTCCGCTTAAAGATTATGAGCGTTATTATGGATAATGATCAGACTTATACTGTAGAAACACAGACACCATTACATACACTAGATTGGTATGTGAAATGGTTTTCATCTGTGATTGTTTTGGTCGCTGTGTTATGCCGTTCAGTAGACGAAGTTCCGAAATATTGGGATCTTCATTTTAGTTTGATTGGAACACTTGGATGGTTGTATGTTGGATTTGCTTGGCATGATCGTGCGCTCATCCTACTCAATGGTGTCTTGGTGTTTGTTTTATCTCTTGGAGTTTTGAGGTTTTGGACATGAGTATTAAGGGTGTTATAGAAGTCATTGACTATGTAGAAGATGATGATGGTGGTGCGACTCTGATAGTCGATTTAGACGAAGAAGCAAGAAAACATCTTTTGGAATTTGCATTGATTGAACTTATTAAAAAAGGAACTGGTTATGAAGATTGAGATTGGTAAAACATATAATGTATGTCCTAAGTGGAAGAAGTCTTTTGAAGAAATCGAATATTTCCGCCACGATGATGGTCGCGTTGTTGGTGTCTCTACACTTTGGCGTAGTGGCAGTGTAAACATCACACCTCAAAACGAGGAAGAAGTTAAGTGGTTAGAAGATGCATTAGCCGATGAAGAAGGCGATTCTGGTGCTTTTGAACCTTATGATTTTGAAGAGTTTGAATTCAGCGACAGTTGGGATGGTGTATCAGAGGACATAGATTTCTTGGGTAAAGGCTGGACTGAAGAAGAACAAAATAAGATTACAGAAGCGCACGAAGAAGGAGATGATTTCATTTCTACTATTCTTGAGGAGTTTGATTTCTTTTCTGACGACGCTGAAGTCTTTATGCATAATGGAATTATGGTCGAGTTATTCGAAGGCTATGACCAATAAGTAATTAGTCGTGGTGACTAATGTTTGTAGTAACAATGGAGGATTATATCATGAATACTACTACTAAAACTGCTCGCGTTCGCGAGGCATTTCTTAACGGTGAAACACTGACACCTGCTCAAATCAGTGCACGCTTTGGTGTTGCCAACCCACACGATGTTGTTTATAAACTTCGTCGTCAAGGTTATGCGATTTACCTGAACAAAGGCACTATTGGTTCACGTGGTCGTCGCAAAGCTGATAGCTATCGTTTGGGCACACCTTCTCGTAAGGTTGTTGCTGCTGGCTATCGCGCTCTTGCAGCCGCCTAAGGGATTGGGGAGACTTCGGTCTCCCCTTTTTCTCTATGAAGCGACACTACTTTTTCAGAAGCAAACACTATCCAAGGGGGAAGTATAACGAGTTCCACCCTTGTCGCATTGTGCGTAAAAGATTTATTGAACAGGGTTGGTATATAAACTCTTTCTACAGAGTTTCTCGCTTCAGGGGTATCAAGCTGCCTCTTATTTCTTTTGGCTTGATCAGTGGATATCGGAAATATCGTGTTCCATATATCGCACTTCATTGGGGCAACTATTTCTTTATGCCCACCTTCCTCATTCCAGGAAGTAAAATTTTTTGGATTACTTGTTGGTATGCTAAAAATGACTGGAAGTCTCAGACGAAACTTCTACTCGCTCGTATGAAACGAGAAAAACAAAAATTTACTCGCACTTAATGCCGATTTCGCCAAGCATCTTCTTGGCTACGGATACATCCCACATATCATCTAACACCTCAGCATTGTGAAGATTGACAACTGTCAGAAAGTCTCGAACTTCTGTTCGGTCAACTATTTTTAAAATATTCACTTCCTTGAGAGGTTTGCCCTTCCAAGTCCCAGTGATAGCGCAGAGTTCTATTTCAGTTCTGTTCATTTTTTTGTGGCTCATAATCTATTTATTGTTCAATGATAATATACATCGATGAATCTGATGTAATCTTTTTTGAGCAGAGGTAGGTAAACTTCATATGCTCTTCAAAATTTTTCGGTAAAATCAAGAATGAATACAAGTAAGAAATCAAATTAGAGAAACGATCTTTTGTTAGGTCGTCTGCGTTTTCGAATAAATCAATAGCGTGTTCGTAATTTTTAATCGTATTCGATAATCTATTCTTTTTTCTGAAGATCTCTTTCAGTTCTTTCTTTGCTATTTCGTGTTCATTCTTAGAAACAGTGCTACTTCTTAATTTGTAATTGTATTTATCTTGCATATACTGTGTGTATATCTTCGCATCTACAGCACCTGTCTGATATCCAGCACCGATAAATCTACCTTCAAGCGATACATTCAATGTCACGGCACTTGCTTTAAAGCCAGCGCGAATCGCGAATCCAGATTTTGTTTTGAGGATAAAGTTCTTATATGTATCAGATAGGTCAGTCTGATCATAAGACAAATCTAAATCAAGTTTTTGATTGAATAACTTCGCTGGGTCAATTACACTGGATCTGGCTCTATCTTTTTCGACTTGTTTCAGAGAGATTGGAAGGATATCTCTCTTGTTATACGCTTCAACAAGTCTAAGGTTCAGTTCAGTAGCTTCTCTCGCGTCATAGAGGGGCTTCATATCAAAACCTTTGCGGATCGCCCATACATCTGCTGGATTCCAGTTGTCACTAAGTTTGTTCGTCAACTTTCGAGCAACTTCATATAGCTTCTTGGTTTGCTTCTCACCCTGTCTCTCATACTCATAGCCACGACCTTTAGCATATTTCTCGTATTCAGTGAGTTGTTTGAGAGCAGAAGTGTAGTAGATAGACTGATAATTATCCATAACACGAGGAATAATCCTCTCAACTTCTTTAATCGCTTCATCCTCAGACAATTTCTTATTCATTTCAGTTTTTGCTCTGAATATAACAAGCGAAAAGGTTTCTTTTATTTCAGTGAGGAGGTTGGTATTTGCTTTACCTGATTTGCCAGCGTGATTAAAAAGACCATCGATACCAGAAGCCGAACCTATTACAGTTACTTTTTTTCTTCTTTTGTCGATCAGATTAACATAATCTTTACCTGAACCAGCCTCAATAACAATTTCTGGTTTGAAATTTCTGTCTTTCGATATCTTAAATATATCGATTGTAGGTTGATAGTTCAAACGACGAAGTTCATTCAAGCGCGTGGCTGGCAATTTGTCTTTAAAAACAACTGCATGCCCTTCACCATATTTCGTGCTATTTGTTATTGATGCCATAAATTATCTATTTCCCAGCTAGAGGATTTTCCAATGCTTCTTGGATTTGTGTTCTTATTGATTTACGAATGTCAAGAAGTTCTTTCTGGGTTGTTGTTTCTAGTTCGTATAATCTTTTGAGTGCGTCTCTGTTATCATCTCTAATCTGTTCAAGGTCAGCGACAGATCGATCTACCGCTTCTTGTTGGACAGCAAGTTTCTGTTCGATGCCGCTCAGATCTGGTGCTTCGTATGTTGAAATTCTTTCTTTCATATCCATGTAATCGCCATAAAATTCAGCTGCACCCCAAACGATACCAGCCGCTGTGGACAATGCAATGAGAACTGCGGACATTTTGCCGCCAGTAAACTTGATTCCACCTACTTCTACTTCTGCCATTAGTATTGACTCCTAATTAATTGTTTCATTAGACCATAGTTTTCTGAATTCATCCTGTAAAAAGACTTATTACTATCGCTGATTCGGTTTCCAGAGTAAACTTGATCAGATCCATACCAATCCGAAGCGTCTTTTAGTCGTTCATCATAGTATTTATTCAAGTCAGTCGCGCTTGCAATATTCTCAAGCATGGTGATTTGTTTGTTAAAGATGCCTTTTTGGTTGTCAAGGTTGTTTTTTCGCACTTTTTCAGCCATTTTTTCAGCTAATGATTTGGGCTTCTCTATCTCAACCCCACTATTACCTGAATTTTCGGTTGTAGTTAGTGGTATTGGCGCACCAACGCCAGAAATACCAGCAAAACTGTCATTAATTTCTTGTTCGGCAGTATTTGTATTTGTCATTTCACCAAAATCACCGCCAGTTGCGGCTAAATTAGCCATATTTTGTGTATCAGAGCCGTAAAAACCGCCTGAACCGACTCCTTGAGCCGTATTTGACAACCCAGACTCAATAGATCTGCTTATAAGACTACTAACAAGGCTATTTGCAGTGCCAAGACCGACACTAAGACCAACTTTAGAACCTGAACTTCTCGTTTGAGTTGTTCCTCCTTCGTCAGATACTTCTTCTGAAGGTGTTTCGGCAACAACCACCACATCTTCTTCTACCTCTTCTTCTTTTTCTTCAATAATCTCTGTTTCTTCTTCAAGGACATCGAAGTCCTCAACAATTTCTTCTAATATAACAAGTTCTTCAACTGCTTCTTCATAAACTTCTTCTGAAAAAAAGTATTCATCAGTTTCTTCGAGATATATTTGAGTTTCTTCTGATTTGATATTACCAAATGCGTCATATTCTGTCGTATCAATGCTACTGCTCATTGTAGTATCTTCAAATCGATACCCAATACAAGTTGGTTTGTATTGTGGATTCAATGAACATTGTTGCTCTTCATACGCCATTTGGTATCCTGAACACTTCGGTGACCAAAGTGGGTCGAGAGAACATTGTTGGTCTTCATATGCCTGTTCGTATCCAGGGCATGATGGGTCATATAAAGAGTCTTGACTACATTGCTGGTTAAGATATGCCTGTTCGTATCCAGGGCATGATGGGTCGTATAACGAATCAGCAGAACACTGTTGTTCGAAGTATGCTTGTTCGTATCCAGGACATTGTGGGTCATACAAAGCATTAGCAGAACACTGTTGTTCGAAATATGCTTGTTCATAACCTTCACAACTTGGGTCATTTAGTGGGTTGGAACAGTTTAAGTAACCTGACTGACTCCAAGAAAAATCTAATTCAGAACCACCTGATAATACACCATCTGTTGAATATTGATGAAAGAAGTTCTCAATCACTTCACCCTCTGATATATCACCAGTAAGACCAGACCAGACATCGTGATTTCTTATATCTATTCCTTCATAGAAAAAATCAATCAGCGCACCATCAGATGTTGATTTGATTTCTACACCAAATGTGTTACTTGTCTGGTCATTGTAAAACTCGCTTATGTCTATCCACGCCATCTGAAATGTATCAACATTGTCACTTAGATAATAAACACCTTGTAAACCAGTAGTTGTATTGTTATTGATTGTTATGAGGTCAGTCCAGAAAGGGAAGATACCATAATCGTGTTGGTCTTGTGTTGGTTTGTAACCGTTACAACAATTTTGAACATATTGTCCATTATTGCCAAACTTTGCCATACCGTTATTGTAGATTGTTATTTTGTCGAATGTCTGACCAAAATAAGATATATCGAATCCCAAGTCAACTGCTGACCATGAGTCGTCACCCAAGTTCAATGCATTGGGATTATCACCGATGTATGTTTGTGCGTTAGAGTAAGAGGAGAAGCAACAAAGCACCACCAATAGCGTAACCAGTCTTGCTATCATCTTCGAGGTTTTCCTTTATTTTTACTTCGTCTAAAGCGTTGTTTGGAATAAGTTCTGGATATTTTTTCCAGAGTTCCAGAGCCTCTTTACCAATCTTACCTTCAAATGGACAAGGCGTTCCAGCCATTAACATAGCTTTGAATACACGCTCATCTTGACACATAGTAGATACTGCAGCAACTTTCATACCCATATCATAGAGTGTCTTAGAAAGTTTGATGCGTTCACAGTTCATATCACGAACCGCTTTACCGCCTGACAAACCCAGTATCTGTGTCTGAACGGCAGCTGAGACGCCAGTCGTGCAAAGGTCTTGTGAATACGAAGATCCGATACTTGGAGCAATCGCACTAGGTGGTGGCGATTCAATTTCGGTCTTACTATAATTCTTATTGGTGTTGGTGTTGTCTGTTGTCACATCAGACTGACTGGTTGATGTCGATGTCGATGTGTTGTTATTCGTATTGTTATTCGTGTTATTCTGTTCAACACTCTGATTGATTGTCGATTCAGTAGTGTTATTTACTGTCGAAGTGTTGGTGTTGGTATTCACATTCGTATTCGAATTTGTGTTGTTCGAAGTCGAAGTCGATGTGTTTGTATTCGTATTTGTATTGACATTTGTATTGGTGTTCGTGTTAGTCGAATTCACCGTAGAATCTGTTGTTGTGTTATTGTCAATAATCGTATAAGAGGAATTAGAACCATCTTGATATTGATAGTCTTGAGCCAAAACAGGTGCGATGAGCAATGGCATAAATGCCAAATATTTTATTATTTTTGTCATGAAATCTCTCTCTGACTATATTTTTCTTGACATAACAAGCATAGTATAGTATAACTATTTATAAGGAGGATTTTCTAATGACTATGCATATGGAAAGAGTGCGCATCGTTGAGAGATCGAAGCGTAAAAAAACTAATCGTAAATCTTTATCAAAGGCTAAAACTGAGCATGAGAAATTTTTGGCGAAGATGGGTTTATCTGATGTTGGTTCTCGTGTTGCTAAACGCGGTTCTATGGTGGAATTACCTTCTCGGATGGAAAGACAAGGAGTTCAGACCTCCGATCGAATACCCACATCAGTTGGAAAAAAAGATACTAATGTTTATACAGGGGATTTAATCAAGGGTATTGCCACCATGCATAAATCTAATGCAGTTCCTGTGATAAATAAAGAGCAGGCAACTGATATTAGTAATATGAGAAGATAGTGAAAAAGTCCCAAATCTGTAGACACCCCCCTGAGAGTAGCATTGGACTTCCCGACTCATCATATCGATATGGTGGGTCGACTAAGTGGTATTCTTCAGATACAGAAGAAATCTTCGAATACAATATTAGTGTGCCGAAATCAAGAGAACTTATCGACGGCATGGGTTGGACAAAATATAATATTGATTATGATATAAATGAATGGGGTTTTAGAACAGTAAACTTTCCCGATACTCATGACCGAGATAGCGTAATAGCATTGGGGTGTAGTTGCACCTTTGGATTGGGATTACCAGAAAAAAATACTTGGCCAGCCTATGTCTCTCAAAAGATGGGCATAATGACATATAATCTTGGTGCTTCTGGTATGGGGTATGAAACTAATTATAGAACATTAGAATATTGGCTCCCGAGGCTGAAGTCTAAGTATGTTTTTATGTTCGTGAATCCTGGAACTCGGCGAGAATATTTTAATGAACATGCAGACCCTAAACATTTTCTTACATTGGGTGCTTGGCATCTCGGTCGGTCAAAAGATTATACCGAACACGAACTTAGTATGTTCATGAATGAGAAAGATGCAAAGATAGCTAAGTCTCGTAGCCTGTGGGCTATCAAGGGATTATGTGATTATCATAATTCTAAATTATTGATTGTTGATACACATGAACATTATGAGGGTTTGACAATTGATACATTCCTTGGAGCCCAACACAATAATTATGATGACTATGCCAGAGACTTACAACATCCTGGACCAATTCATAACGAGCTGTTAGCTAATTTTTTTGTAGATTATTTAAATGGAAGTTAAACCTGAAACCCTTGCAGACTGGATGAAGTTTATTCGGTTTCACCCCGATCTAGCCGAAAGATTTATGGACTGTTTCTGGGAGAGTCAACTCACCAGTAAGAGTCATTTGCTGTATGCGCTTGAAGATTTCAGTAATCTCGGCAACGTCTATATTTTTGGTGGTTGGTATGGCATCCTTGGGAAATTGATAGAAGATTCCTATAATCTGCAAACACAGGTTATCGTTTCTATCGATAAAGATCCTGTTTGTGATTGGGTAATTAAGAATACATACAATGGACGTTCTAAAGTTGTTGGGTTTACTCACGACATGCAACACTTTGAATATTCTGAACAGCATCCACCACACACAGTTATCAATACCAGCACAGAACATGTAACACAAGAGGTATATGAATCTTGGTGGAAACGCATTCCAGCTGGAACTCTTTATGCGTTACAGGGAAACAACTTTTGGGATGATCCAGAACATATCCGTTGTGCGCATAACATTGAAGAGTTTAAAAAGATTAACCTATGTGAGAATGTTCAAACTGAGTTTTCTTTCCCATGCGGTGGTCCAAATGATACAGAGTTTCAGAGGTTTATGGTAGTCGGCGTCAAATGATTACATTGATCACAACATATTTTGAAGACCCATATCGGCTGAAGAACTATCTAGAAAATGAGTTCAATGAAGATATTTTTGACCAATTCATTATTATCGATGATGGTTCTCCAAATACTCCAGCTGAACCTATTTGTCGTATGTATCCTGAGAAAAATTTAAAGTTATTTAGAGTTAAAGAAGACATTGGATTTAATTCTCATGGTGCAAGAAACCTCGCTATGAAACATGTTGAGACTGAATGGGCATTGATGATTGATATTGACCGCAAAGGAATCAGAGAGGTTGCACCAGTTCTAGAAAGATATGTGAAGTCAGCTGAAGAAAACGAATACTTCAATTTCATTATTGAGGATACTGGCGAGACAACACATAATGATTATTGTGTCAAGACTGATAGTTGGTGGCGTTCTGGTGGTTATGACGAAGAGTTTGTCAACTGGCATTTTGGAGATAGATTATTCATTGATCGTTTGAACAGTTATCTAAAACCAACGACTATCCCCTTTAAGATAAACTTGACAAGAGCTGCAAGAACAACGAGATTTAGAGAAGATTGCGGGAAAACAACATACCCTGATGATAACACGATAATTCATCCGATCTTGGATGAGAATACGAGGAAAAACTTGATAGACAAAGTGGGATATCGCAATGACAATCCTGAATTATGGATTCGAGATAATATCATTCAATTTGAATGGGAAAGATTAATATGAGCGATTTAGATAAAGCATTACTATTGCGCGATGCTATGGATGAAGTATTTAGTCCAACATTTTGTTTTGCTAAGTGGCATCACACAACCATATATCTTCATACTGGGATGACACATTCATGCTATCATCCTGCACCTCATAAGATTCCACTAGAAGGGTTAGCTGAGAATCCTAGTCAACTTCATAATACCCCACATAAAAAACTCGAGCGTAAAGAAATGCTAGATGGTGAACGCTGTGTTGGGTGTCAGTATTGTTGGAATGTTGAAGACATGGGCGAAGATTATATATCAGATCGAGTTATAAGATCTGGTAGCCTTTATACACCCGAAAGGCAAAAAGAAATCGAAACAAAACCTTGGGACTTTGATGTTAATCCAGACTACATCGAGTTAGCTTTCAGTAATGAATGTAACTTTAAATGTGGTTATTGTCACCCTGTATCAAGTTCTTCATACACACAAGAAATTAAGAAGTTTGGTCCATATGATATGGTTGAGAACCACAGACTAGATATCGATTGGTTCAAACCACACGAAGAAGATAATAATCCATATATCAAGGCATGGTGGGAATGGTGGCCAGAGGTATCAAAGACATTACAGATTCTTCGGCTGACGGGTGGTGAGCCATTAATGCATAAATCTACATGGCGGTTATTTGAGGAATTGCATAAGAATCCCTTGCCACACCTTGAGTTGAATGTTAATAGTAATATGGGTGTGAAAACCACATTCGTTGAAAATCTTGCGGCGAATGTAAATTTAATCACCGCGAAAAACGCTGTGAAACAGTTTGCTCTTTATACAAGTATTGATTGCTGGAATGAGCGAGCAGAATATATTAGAACAGGTCTAGACTTGGAGTTGTGGGAAAAGAATATCGATATCTTTGCTACACAAGCCAAGACTCCAATCAATCTGATGATTACTTTTAACGCCCTAACTGTATCTACATTTAAGTCTTTGCTTGAGAAAATCTTAGAGTGGCGTAAGAAGTATGATGGTGTTATTATACCAACTAGCGACTCACAAAGAACTATTCGGTTTGATACGCCATATTTAAAAGAGCCTTTGCATTATGATATGAACATCTTACCAAAAGATGAGTTCATGCCATATATGTCCGAATGTCTCGAATATATAGAGGCGAATGTTGATGATTCTGATCCAACTATGTTTCAGACAGTTGAGTATGAGAAATTTCGTCGCGTCCACGATTATATGAAGACGAGTGACTATGGTGAAGAAAAGATTAACGAAGGTCGTAAAGACTTTTACAATTGGTTTAATGAATATGACCGCAGACGCGGAACAAACTTTTTAGAAACATTTCCCGAATATGAAGATTTTTATAACAGGTGTCGCAGGATTTCTGGGCAGTCATCTAGCTGATAGGTTTTTAGAATTAGGACATCAGGTTGTTGGTGTTGATAATCTAATCGGCGGATTTATTCGTAATGTAGATCCGATGGTGAAATTCACAAAGGCGGATTGCAGAGACCAAGATTTAATGAAGTTCCTGATTCAGGATTGTGAAGTTGTTGTCCATGCAGCAGCTACTGCACACGAAGGTCTATCTGTCTTTAGCCCATCTTTCATCACGAAGAATATCTACGAAGCAAGTGTATCTGTTACAAGTGCAGCAATTGCAGCTGGTGTTAAGCGGTTTGTATTCTGCAGTAGTATGGCTCGATATGGTAATCAGGGATTACCGAGAGATTCGGGATGCCATATTGAATTCAGAGAACACATGAAACCAATGCCAGTAGACCCCTATGGTATAGCCAAAGTTGCAGTCGAACAGACTCTGAAAATGTTGGCAGATCTCCATGGTATGGAATGGAATATTGCAGTTCCACATAATATTGTGGGTGAGCGACAGAGATATGACGATCCTTATCGTAATGTCTTGAGTATTATGGCGAATCGTATTCTAAATGGAAAGCAACCAATTGTATATGGAGATGGCGAACAGAAGCGTTGTTTTTCGTATGTTGGAGATTGTGTTGAATGTCTGGAGAAGATGGCATTAGACCCACAGATCAAAAGTCAAATTATCAATATTGGACCAGATGAAAATCCTATCACTATCAATGAGGCTGTCAAACTTGTAAATGCTGCATGTGAGACTGATTTCGAACCGATTTACATGAAAGACAGACCAGCTGAAGTTAAGATTGCCACTTGTAATAGTGACAAGGCTCGAGAGTTGTTGGGTTATGAGACAAAAACATCTGTTTCTGAAGCTGTGGAGAAGACTGTGAATTATATTAAGGAAAATGGACCAAGACCATTCGATTACAATTACAACTTAGAAATTGTTAATGATTTGACACCTATTACATGGAAAGATAGGTTGATGTAATGAATTATAGATTTGAAAATTACAAAACTTTAATAAATTTCAACGATCCTGCTATTTATGGAATATCTCCGATGGTAAGCAGAGAGTTGCGATTTTCCAGTATCCCAGAATTGCTTGTTCATACAAATGAAAATTACATCATTCCTGTTGGTGTAAAGAATCATCCTGATGGGTGGTCTGGGCAATGCAATGGTAAAAATATATTCGATAATTTAAATGAAGAGTATTTGACTGATTTGAGAGACGGTCATGCATTGCTAATGATTGATGCATCACACGAGGGATATCATCCTAAATGGTTGTTTAACTTCTTCCATGATTGTTTAGAAGAAAGGTCTATTCCACCAAGAGCATTAATTTATGTGACAGGGAATGCAATCGTTGATGACTTGTATAAAGAATGGTGTATTGACAGGGATATCATTGATAAGATTAAATGTGTTCCATATGCTTGTTTTGAAGAAGAAATATTCTGCACCCATCAGAAAGTCTATACACCATCAGTTAAAGACCATATTGAATATAAGAAAAATAATAAAACATGGACTTTTAACTGCCCACAAAAAAGACCAAGAGGTCACAGAGAACAATTTTTCGATTTAATGAATGAGACTGGAATTGTTAATAGTGGTCTTTGTAGTTATCCAGATCGCGGTATCTGGATTCATGGAGAAGTTCATGATGATAGTAATTATGGTCAATATGTCACTAGAGTTCATCCAGAATATGCATTACAAACCTTCGTGACAGTGGTTAGTGAACCGCAATATTATAGCTTTGAGAATTCAGTGTTTAATAGTGAAAAGGTATTCAAACCAATTTCCTGTTTTCATCCCTTTATCATTCTGGGAGGCAAGGGTTCATTGAATTCAATGAAGAAACGGGGTTATCGAACATTCTCTAAATACTTTGATGAGTCATATGACGACATTGAAAACGATAAAGAACGTATGAATGCTATTATCGATGTCCTGAGATATATTGATTCGATTGAAGATAAAGTTGAGTGGTTTGAAAAAATGCGTGGGGTGTTAACTTTTAATTATGACCGCTTTACAAAAAACTCAATGAAAGAAGATGTTGCAATCAGTGAAGTGAAGAAATACTATAAGGAATATTTTAATGAGTAAATATCTAATTGGCATTGGCGATAGTTTCACTCAAGGTCAGGGAAGTGTGACACCAGATATTCACAAAAAATATGGTGATGATGTGTTTAATGGTCTTCATAGATTGCCGATAGATAAAGATGAGAGAAGATGTAGTTGGGTCGGGCAAATTTGTAATCGTTATCTAAAAGATTATGAACCTATTAATTTGGGGCAACGAGGAAGGGGTAATCGTTCTGCTGCTAAAGAATTATATTTAAACGATTTAGATTCAACTTCTGAAAAGATTGTCGTATATTGCTTTAGTGGTATGGAGAGGTTTGACTTTTCGCAAAAAGATGAAGCCTTTGCTTCACATCATTTTTATGCAATGTTTCCAAACCCTAACGAAAAATCACAACCATTGTGGAAAGCATATGCTGAACATGTTTGGTCTGATCAATTTGTTGTAGTTGAAACTATTCTAAATATTCTAGAAGTTCAGAATTGGTGTAAATTGAATAACGCTAAACTTCTTATGGTATCAGCATTTGATTGTAACTTTTATAGAAAATACTTTATAGATAACCTACCAGAAACAAAAAAACACTTTGCTGATTTGGTTGATTGGGATTTGTTTTGGTATCCAGATAACTATGATAGCTTTCTCCATATGTGTATTGATATGCAAGAAAAAGGATCTCCAGAAGTTGAGAATCTCAAGTGGGGTGCATATTGGCAAAAATATGGTAATGTGTTTCCGTGTAAAGAATATATTACACCTTGCTGCCACCCAACAAATAAATCTCACAATATATTTGCAAGAAAAATGTCAGAAGAATTAAGGAATAGAAATTATGTTTAATTGGATTAAGAATATCTTTTCTGAATGGAAAAGAAAAAGAGCGTTGAAGAAACGTATTGAAGAACTTAGAAAGAAAGATCCTTTCATCTATGATTAAATGGGGTGTTGCAGCTGGAACTCATGACGGTTCTTTGGCTGTAGTAAAAGATAATGATATATTGTTTGCTAGTCATAGTGAGCGATATAGTAGAGTGAAAAATGATGCTCATCTTGATCAGGAAATGATCGATGAAGCACTATTATTTGGTCATCCTGATATTATCTATTGGTATGAAGATCCATACAAAAAAGCATTGAGAAAACTCTATGCGGGACAACCCAAAAAATGGATGAACCCCAAAAAATATCTAAGTAAATGGGGAATAAGCGGAGAAGTAAAATATGGAAATCATCATGAGTCACATGCAGCAGCTGGGTTTGCAACTTCTAAATTTGATTCTGCTGCCGTTCTTGTTATTGATGCTATTGGTGAGTTCACCACTACTTCTATATCATTATATAAAAATGAAGCAAACGGTCTCTTTAGCAGTAAAAACCTTTTTAACAGGTCATATCCCGAATCACTAGGACTATTCTACTCAGCGATAACTGATAGGGCTGGATTAAAACCAAACGAAGAAGAATATATCTTAATGGGTATGTCAGCATATGGTCGACCTAGATGGACGATGGATATGCGCTATATGATACAAAATAATTTTAATTTTCATAAAGGTTGCAGACGCCATTTTCCTGACGCCAATGAGTTTGACCTTGCTGCATCTGCACAGGTTGTTTATGAAGAAGAGTTAATTAAACTCCTAAAGCTCACACGGAGCTTGACTGGAGAAAAGAATCTTGTATTGATGGGTGGGTGTGCATTAAACTGTCTGGCAAACAGGCATACACATGACTTCTTTGAAAATGTTTGGATTATGCCAAACCCTGGAGATGCTGGTAGCTCTATCGGAGCTATTGCTGCAGCAGAAAGAAAAAAACTAAACTGGACGACACCATATCTGGGATACAACATTGAGGGTAAATATCCTGTTGCTAAAGCTCTGGACGAGCTACTGAGAAACAAGATCGTGGGAGTGGCGAGTGGGCGAGCGGAGTTTGGTCCAAGAGCATTGGGCAACCGTAGTCTGCTCGCCGATCCAACTGGTCAGGAAATGAAAGATGTTGTCAATAAAATTAAAAAGCGTCAAGAGTTTAGACCATTTGCCCCTGTTATTCTTAAATCAGAAGTTCATAAGTATTTCGATGTGAAGCGTGGGTTTGAAAGTCCATACATGCAATATATTGTGAAAGCAAAAAACCCTGATCAGTATCCAGCAATTGTTCATGCAGATGGAACCAGCCGAGTTCAGACTGTTACAAAAGAGCAACATCCTGGATTATGGAGGTTGTTGACTCAATATAATAAGCATACAGGAACACCGATGCTCTTAAATACCTCTCTGAATATCAAGGGAGAACCAATGGTAAACAGCCTGCAAGACGCTAAACGGTTCGAGAAAAGATATGGCGTGAAGGTTGTCTGATGGATGGTATATTACTGGCAAGCAGTGGCAATCATTGGCATGGCAAATCAATTAAGCGTGCTACAGGCGCACATCGTATAGCATCTTTTCTTAGACAGCACGGTTACGAAATCGATGTTTTAGATTTTGCCACTTACTTCTCCGAAGATGAGATTTATGGTTACTTACTGAAAAATATTACAACAAACACCAAGTTTATTGGATTTAGTGGGACATTTTTTATTGCCTTTCCACATCTTATTAATGTATCAAAAAGAATAAAGAAGAAGTATCCCAATTTAAAAATTGTAACTGGGAGTCAAGTATTCGAAGGAACTGCTGCTATACATGCAGATTATTTTGTAGTTGGTTATGGCGAATATGCTATTCTTAGTATCTTACAGGACAAAGAAATAAAGTCCACTGTGAAACCATTTGGTAATCAGAGTAAACATGTTATCTACGCATTACATGATTATCCTGCCTTCCCGATGAAAGACTTGAGTATCGATCATGTCGAGTCAGATTATATACAACCCAACGAATTACTTACATTAGAATGTGCTAGAGGTTGTATCTTTAGATGTAAGTTCTGTTCGTATCCTATTCTTGGTGTGAGAGACGACCACACTATTGACGCACAAAATTTTGAAGATAATCTGAAGCGTAACTATGACAATTGGGGAATCACTAATTATAATCTTGCAGATGAGACTTTTAATGATTACCCAGAGAAAATTAAGAAATATGCTGATGTTGTTGAGAAGCTACCATTCAAAGTAAACTTTGGTGGTTACATTCGTGCTGATTTGATGTGTAACGAAAAACGTGATGATATTGAACATTTAGCGAGAATGAATTTCAATGCTCACTTCTATGGTATCGAATCATTCAATTATGATTCGGCAAAAGCAATTGGTAAGGGCGGCGATCCCAAATTCATGCAGGATCGAATTTTAGAGATTGAGCAATACTTCAATGATCAAGTTGGATTCTATCACGGGCATATGTCTTTTATTGTTGGGCTTCCTTATGAAACACAAGAATCTTTGGATGATACGCTATCTTGGGTCGATAGAAACTGGCAGAGAAATAGTATTGATATCCATCCACTCTTTATCAACCATTATTCTAGGAGTGATACCAAGTCTCTATTGTCCAAAGATTATAAAAAATATGGTTATAAGGAAGTAAACATTGATGATATCTGGAAAGACGAACCATCTGATATTATAGTCGATGATGCTAACATTAAATTGTTTGCTGACCATCTTAGAACGAAACCCAACCACGAATATGGACTTACTTGGGATACGGGTCATTTCAATCTATATACAGCCAGTAAGGTTTGTGCTGACTGGTATGCAGGAAACAAACATAAACATGGCGAAACCCCCTTCCATTTTAATGAGTGGACTGGTAACGGGTATAAGTATGAAGATTTAAATGCGTCATATGAAGAACTTGGGGGTTTGGGAAAGCTGAAAGAAAAGACAGAAAAGTTCCTTGAAAACTACAAATCAAAAAAACTTTATTGATAAATAAAATAATGACAGCAGAAATTTTAAAATTTCCGAAGCAATTTCAGAAGACCACCACACTGGGGTTGGCTATAAAACTTTACACCGAAGAAGAGATCGATATGGTTCTCTTCTGTCTCAACATATTCGGTGACGAGAACAAATCTTACAAAAAAGAAGAATTAAGGGCTATCGATCCATACTTCGCGTTGAGTTGTATGAAGAAAGCTCATTCAAGCCATCTACTCTCGCCAGATGCGAAGAGTATGATTCATTATATCATGCAAAATGTGACTGAAGTGACGCCATCCATTAAGGAGGGTTCTGTATAATTTAACTTCAACCATTAATGATAAGGTCTATATATGTCCCGAAGAAAAACTAATCTTCAGTTAATACAAGACGATGAAACCTCTAGCAAAAAAGGAAACAATAGACTAATCCCACGGCTCAACGACTTAGATGTTTTTGATCCTTTAACGCCCACCCAAAAGGCATTTTTTGATGCCTATAATTCCTCTTCCGCGATCCTTCTTCATGGGTCAGCAGGAACTGGAAAAACTTTCATTGCCCTCTACAAAGCAATCGAGGAAATCCTCGAAAAATCTAATAACTTCAATAAAGTCGTAGTGTGTCGTTCCGCAGTTGCATCCCGCGATATTGGTCACTTGCCAGGAAACGAAGTCGAAAAAACAGAGGTGTTTATGCGCCCATATATTGATATGTGCCAAGAATTATTTCCTGAAAAACAGCAAGCATTTGAACGCCTACAAGAAGCAAAGAAGATTGATTGGATGATCACTTCATTTGTTCGAGGTATTACGCTTGACGATGCAATCATTATTGTTGATGAATGTCAGAATATGAACGACATGGAACTCAACTCTATTATGACTCGTATCGGTCAACGGAGTAAAATCATATTTGCTGGGGATTTCCGACAATCAGACTTATATACAAAAGCATCTGATAAATCTGGACTTCAAAAATTTATGGTTATTGCTGAAATGATGCCATCATTCAAAATCTTTGAGTTTACTCCTGATGATATCGTAAGAAGCGATCTCGTCAAGGAATATATAGTAGCAAGAGAAAAATACGAGCAACAATACGCTTGACTTTTGTAGCTATTAAGGTTATGTTATATTATGTTTACCCATGTGAAACAGCTTGCAGATTTTGCGCAAGATAAGACTGCTCCAGACGGAAGTCGTAGATACTTCACCAAGTCTGGAGCAGCATATCCATCTGTCACTACTGTATTGAGTGTTCTTTCCCGAGATTCTATTCGTGAATGGCGAAAAAGAGTTGGTGTGGAAGAAGCAAATAAGGTTAGTCGCCAAGCATCCACTCGTGGAACAAAGATACACTTACTTTGTGAAGATATTTTAAACAATAAAGAAATAGACACAAGCAATATGTCTTTGCTCGACAAAGAGATGTTCAACAACTTCCGTCCCTTGTTAGATCGAATTGATAACATTCATGGTCAAGAAATTGCATTGTATTCTGACCACCTCAGACTAGCTGGTAGGGTTGACTGTATTGCCGAATTCGATGGTAAATTGAGTATCATTGACTTCAAAACTTCAAAGAAACCGAAGAAAAAAGAATGGATTGAGAGTTATTTCGCTCAAGCTGCTGGATATGCAATCATGTATGAAGAGCGCACTGGCATCCCTATCAATAGAAGCGCGATACTGATTGCTGTTGAGGGCGATGAACCACAAGTGTTTGTAGAAACTCGCGACAACTATGTTGACATTCTACTTAACGCAAGAGATATCTGGGAATCTGAAAATAACTCTTGACTTTTTTATCCTAATATAGTATAAATAATATTGTTCGATGAAGCGAACTAAATGGTAGACAGGACGTGGGTGCGATTCCCACCGCCTCCACCATGAACACACTAGGGGAAGGTTCGCACACGCCTGAGGAAATCCCTATGTGCAGGCTCTAGTGTGTTCTTGAAGGGGGCGAAATAGGATCGACTGGTGCTTAGTAGGTAAGTGGAGAACAGGTGTGCAAGCGACCTAGTCCGAATGGTCTAAACCGTAAGAAACTCGTAACTGCAAACGATAATTTCGCAGATGAGGGTTTTGCTCTCGCAGCATAGCCACTCGGGGTCAGGGGACGCCTAGCAACAGAAGTCCCCAACTAATTATGAGGGATTAATGTGAAAAATTATCGTTGGTTCAGTAGTGACAATAAACAAAATTTTAGATCGAATAAAGAGCGTTATCCTGGTATATTAGAGAGTTTAAACTGGACTGATGAAACTGTTATCAATTATGGTATCAATGAACAGGGGTTTAGAACAGATAATATAGTTGAACCAAGAGATGTGTTATGGATAGGGTGTAGTTCTACTTTCGGTGTTGGAATTAATGAGAGCGATACATTTCCCCACATAGTTTCAAAAGAAAAGGGTTGGTCATATTACAACTTATCCAGGCAAGGAGTGGGGTTTGAATTTTATTATCGCGCAATAAAAGAATACATAGATGTTATAAAACCCAAACATGTATTAGTTGTAGATCCTTCTACCCTCTCGAGAAGAGAAATACTCTGTGATAATGGCAAGAATATTTCTATTACAAAGATGCAACCAAGAGGAACCAGCAAAGACTTTTTGTCATACGATCCTAAAGATCTTCTTGGTGGTAGAGAAATTAAGATTATGACTATGCGGACAAGAGACGCTATACGCTGGGTTTGCAGGAAAACAAATTTAGTTTTTATTGAAAATTTAACAAATGAGTTTACAACTTATTCGGCTCGAGATTTAATTCATCCAGGAATTGAAGACCATAAAAAAATGGCATCACATCTGAAAGGTATATTATGAAATTTATTGATGCGATGACAGCAGTTTTAATATCTCTATCATCAACCCCAACATTAGAAAATGATGATGGCAGTAAAACTTTAATCGATCCACAGATCGCTTGTTTGACACAAAATATCTATCACGAAGCAAGAAACGAATCAACAGCAGGCTGGATCGCCGTTGCTGATGTCACGATGAATCGTGTTAAGTCGGATGCTTTCCCAAATACAATTTGCGAGGTAGTTTACGAGAGTCCACATTATCGTAGTAAATTTTCTGGAAAAATATATCCATATAAAAACCGTTGTCAGTTCTCTTGGTATTGCGATGGTAAATCTGATGAAATTAAGAATATCAAAAAATACAAGCAGATATATGAAGTCGCCAAGATGACTGTCAAAAACGATTTAGATATTACAGATGGTGCGCTTTTCTATCACGCTGATTATGTCAAACCTCACTGGGCAGAAACAATGAATGTTACTGCTCGTATTGATGCCCATATCTTTTATAAGCCGAAGAACTAATGCATATTGTTGTTACAGGTGGATGTGGCTTCATTGGTGGTCACTTAGTAGAAAAACTTGCGACGCAAGGTTATCAGGTTACTGTTGTTGACGATCAACGAAATGGTAAGTTTGTTACACATCAGCCTAATGTTGATTATATCTTTGAAGATGTTTGTAACTTTATGCCTCCGCCATGCGATGCAATCATTCATTTAGCAAACACACCAAGAGTTCGTCTATCATTTGAGCAACCTGTTGATGCTATCTTGAATAATATTGCCCCAACAACTCATGTGGCTGAATGGGCAGCAACATATAACTGCCCTCTTTTCTTTGCTCAATCTTCTAGTGCGCTTTATAGCGAACCATATTCTAATCCTTATACTTTCGGTAAGGCTATGAGCGAAGAAACTTTGCACTTCTACCAAAAACACTGGGGTATCAAGTTTCATATGATGTATTTCTATAATGTGTATGGACCAAGAGAAGCAGATTATGGCGAACACAGCACAGTTGTTAGAGCATTCAAAAATCAGGTTTTGAAAGACGAAAGTTTAAAAGTTTTTGGAACTGGTTTAAAATCAAGAGACTTCACTCATGTTGAAGATGTCACAACTGGTATAATGAAACTTTTGACATCACCAAAGAAACCAAAACAAGCACACTTTGGGTCATCATACCCATACACTATTCTGGAAATCGCTGAGGCTTTTGACCACCCGTTCATTCATGAATTTGATAAACCAGGAGAAGCAGCGCACACTATTTGTAAAAACCCATATATAAAAAGGACACACGATGTTATTCAATACATTAAGGAATGGAAAAGGAGAAATCATAATGCCTAAAGTTGTGATTGATAATGATTTTACAACTGATGCATCAACAGTAACTGACGAATATCTTGTAACCAAGCAATTTAAATCATCAGCCGATTTCTCACAACATATTGAAAAAGAAGCGGCGCGGACAGGTGCTGGTTTCATTGACACTATTGTCGCATATTGTTCTAAGTCTAATATTGAAGTTGAGTCTGTTAAAAAACTTTTGACAGCATCCTTGAAAGATAAAATTAAAGCTGAAGCGCAAGATTTAAATCTCATCAAAGGTGAGAAGTCTGGTAAGTTGCCGTTCTAATGGAACCATTTGAAGTTTATAAGTTATATCTCGCTTTGAAACTTCACTTTACCACAGAAAAATATGACATCACGAAAACACGTGGTGCAGTGAAAGCAAGCGAAAAGGCATTTTTAAAACGCAAAGATATTATTGCGATGCGGAAACTCGCACGAGATTATAAGAAGAAAGAAATCATTGATTTGCTTGTAGCCAATTTTGTCTCAGGTGATAAATGGGGTGGAATGTTTGATACCCAGTCATCAGAGATCTACAAAGAGTGGAAGGCTCGTAAATCAAGGAGAGATTATCAGTTCGTCCAAGATGTAGAACTGATAAAATTAGAGATGGAAAAGCAATCTATCTCTAATCCATTTGTAGCTGAACAGGGGCATCATGCTCTGGTATATCGACTCTACTTAGGCAAAAAAATTACGATAGAATCGTTAGTTTTGCTTGACAAATTGTTCGATTTCAGCTATAAAGAAGAAGATGATATTTTCCTGAAAGATATCTCAATGATTATCAGGAAGTATCGTCCGTTTGTTAAACTAACAGACAAGATGAGGTATGTAGGTGAAAACTTTTATAAATAACTCGTCCGCTGATACAGGACAAACATACAACGAAGACAACGCTTATACGGAGAAAAAATATGTCGTTTAATTCACTATCTGACTTGCGCAAAGCAAGAGGCTCTTTCGATAATCTGATGAAAGAAGTCGAAAAAATTGACTCCCCTCAACAAAACTACAAGAAAGATGACGGTAACGAGTGGAAACTCTCAGTAGATTCTGCTGGTAACGGTTATGCTGTTCTTCGTTTCTTGCCTGCACCGAAAGGCGAGGAACTCCCATGGGTTCGCATGTTCAATCATGGCTTCCAAGGTCCAACTGGTAAGTGGTATATTGAAAACTCACTTACTACGCTGAATCAACAGGATCCTGTTTCTGAGTTGAACAGTGAACTTTGGAACAGCGGTGTAGAAGCAAACAAAGATCTTGCTCGTAAGCAAAAACGCCGTTTGTCATACTACGCTAATGTTCTGGTTGTAAAGGATCCTGCTAATCCTCAAAATGAGGGTCAGGTTATGCTTTACAAGTTCGGTAAGAAAATCTTTGACAAGATCAAAGATGTAATGCAGCCTCAGTTCGAGGATGAAACCCCAGTAAATCCATTTGATTTCTGGGAAGGTGTAAACTTTAAACTGAAGGCTCGTCAAGTCGACGGATATCGTAACTACGATAAGTCTGAGTTTGAATCAACTCCTACTCCTGTTGCTGAATCTGATGAGGCTATTGAAGCTATCTGGGCAAAACAACATTCACTCGCTGAAATTGTTAGCCCTGACAACTTCAAATCTTATGATGAGTTGAAGCAGAAGCTGAATATGGTTTTAGCTGGTGGTGCGAAAGTAACTACTGCTGAGAAAGTCGCTGAGCAAACTGGCGATGTTGAAGACCAAATCTATGTTCAGGAGGCATCTAAGACTCCTGTCTCAGTAGCATCTAATGTTGATGATGACGAAGATGATACGCTGTCATATTTTGCTAAATTGGCAGAAGAAGACTAAGAATCATTCTCCTATGGATGATGGAAGGGGAGACTTCGGTCTCCCCTTTTTACATTGACCACCCTGGATATAATGCTCTTTGATTATAAACTCTGGTAATGCTTCTACCGACAGTATCTCTTGACGATGGGTCATTTACAATTGCAGTCGTTACAGTGGGTTCACTTGTTCCAGCAGAAGTTCCACCAGCAGCAGGTTTAGCAGCTGCTGCCATTGAAGCGGCAGTGGCAGCTTTTGCATCTGCCCTTCTCTCAGCCTCTTCTTGACGCATAATCTCTTCACCTCTTTGCATCTGTTGTTGCAATTTTTCGGTGGAGGTGTCGTCAGTTTTTATATATTTTTCCAATTCTCCAACGCTCATCTGCTGAATGTTTGAGAGTTCGTCTTGCATCTGTGTTTGTATTTGTTTCTCAGAAGCATTTCCCTTTTCCATGTTTGCTCTAATTCGCGCCAATTTTGCTTTAACGCCTTTCTCAAGAGCCTCTTGATCAGTTTCTTCACTACTGAAAAATCTGCTTCCGCTTTCCATCAAACCACCAAAGAAACCTTCATTTCCGAATTTAGCTGCAACAAGGTCTTCAGCCTTTTCTATTTGTCTGCTAGATCTTTCTGCTGCTGTTTCAAGACCATATTGACCTCTTTTATCCATTTCTGATGAATATCTCTTATCGAACTCGATCCTTGCTTTGTTCATTGAGTCAACGAATTCTTGTTCAGCCTTAGCAAGTGCTTCTGGATCGTTCTCATACGCTGTTCTTGCTTGTTCAAGTTTATCTATTGCGCCTTGATTTCCAGTTGTTTCAGCGTAATCTTCAGCCTGAGACATATCCATCTTACCGAAGCGATATTGGTATGCTACATCTTCTTCGTCCCCAGCTAGGCGGTATTTACTGGAAATATCTTGAACTTTGTCGACTTGCCCTCTTTTGAGGTATCTGTCTAATAATCCTATTTGCCTTTCTTGTTCTTTCTCATCAAGACCAGCTCGTTCTATTCTTTTTACTATCTGTTCGCGTTTTGCTTGGTTGGCTTCAAGTTCTTCGGAACTAACATTATCAATTCCTCTTCTGGTTCCAAACATATCTGAAAGAGCAGTATTAGCACCAATTCTATCAAACATTCCCTGATCAGATTCTAAAACATCGTAAACTTGCTCTTGCTGTTCATTTTCGGCTGGACCAGTTCCGATTTGAGCAAGCCCAAACCCAGCAAGCCCACCAAGCCCAATAGAAGCGGCTGGAGCCAGTTTAGCCAAACTATCTAAAAGTTTTCCACTAACGCCCTGTTCAGAGGATCCTTGTTGATCGTCAGGAGTTGATGGTATAGCTGCAGCTGCACCTGAACCAACCATACTTTGTGTATTGGTTGCTGTTTGTTGTGTGTTTTCTTGAATGTCTTGTAAGATCTTAGTTTGTTTCGCTAATTCGTCCATCGAAAGTTCAGTTGCTGCTTGAATATCACCAGCAACATTCGTATTTTGACGAACAGCAGCTGGTGCAGCAATTGCTGGTGCAGAACCACCCATAGACATTCCATTACTTCTTGTTGCAGCCTTGCCTGTTTTAAAATCGATGACATTATTAGCAACGCCTTTCATATCCATCATGTCCATGAATCCAATACCGCCGCCTCTGCGACCACCGCCAGCTGCAGCAGCTCGTTGGGTTGCGCCTCTTCGGACAGCTTGTGTTGCTCCAGCCCTCACACCTTGTGATGCTGTCATTCTTGCGCCTAATGCTAATAAAGGTAAAGCCATTTGTTATCTCTTTTTCGCTGCTTCGTTTTTCTTCTTTAGGTGTTCTAACAACATACTAACATAAACTTCTCTCTCCCATGGAACCATCTTTTCTAGTTCGGTCAACGAATACCCATATTCCTGCATCATTAGAAAGTTTGTCTTAAACAGGTTCATGAGCGATTCATGAGAGAGAGTTAGACGAAAAAATTTTGGTATCCGTCAATCACAAGGTAATTGTCCTTCCCACACTCCTTACATTTAAAATCTAATGTATGATATAATTGTGGCATAGTTTCAAAAAATTCTTTTATATTTTTGAATTGCTCTGGTGTCAAATTTTCAATCCATTCGACCCTTTCGTCAGGAGCATTGGATAAAAAGTCAATTGTCTCATCTTCAGTGAAAACTGTTTTGATATTGTTTGCTGCAACAATATAAACATCTGTTTCTTCTGTCGCGTGAACCAAGTCGTGGACTTCTTCAACAGTGGGATATTGCATTTCTACTGCAATCTTATCAGTTATATTGAAGGTTGATTTATGTCCTTCAACAGTTTTCACTTCAACAGCTTCAAGGTCTAGAAAAACATCCGCTTTCGCATCACATTCACCACAATTAGCATTCAATTCAATAACGCTACCAACCGATTGCGAGCGAATATCGAGGAACACTTTTTGGACATCGAAAAGAGGTAATTTTTCACCATTCACTTTTCCGAATGAGCAATTAGTAATAATTTGTTGCGCTGCAGTAAGCATATCTCTTGAGTCTGATGACTCGTTAGCCATAACCAAGAGTTTTTCTTCTTTCACAAGAAATGGTCTGAATTTATACTCTTTATTTAAAGAACTTATATTCAACTTGAATGTTTGCACATCAATTTGCGGTAAAGCCATAATTTTATTTCACCTTTGTTAAAATCCTAGTTTATCAGCGATCTCATCGAAATCGCCATCTTTTAGAATGTTTACGAATCTTTTAATATTCCCGATCGGGCTATCGTCTAAAGTATCAGAAGTCCAATAACGATAGGTAAATGTAACTGTAACACGAACTGGCGCATCTGATGCTTGGCTGACAGGTGTTAAGTTGATTAGTCGTGGCCAACATTCTTTCAGTTGCCATTTACCTGTTCTTTTGTCATTTCTATCAAGGGTATAGATGTCTACTTCTCCAACATAATCGTCATAAAAACCAACTTCCTTGGATGTCATATTGGCTGTAGTTCCCATCCAAGATTCAAAGTATTCTCTCACATTCCAATCAGTGTTACAGTAGAAAGTCAGCGTTGCATTGTCGCCAAAAAATTCAACACCATGTGCGCGATACTCAGTCCAGTTACCTATCTTGGTGGGAGCGAAGGTTGAGATGAGTCCAGGAATTGCTGCTTCTTCACAAAGCAAAGATATTTCTCTGTTACTTCCACGATTTGATGCGCTTGACATAACGATCTCAAATCTACTTGCTCTTGCTAGGTCTTGACTCCTGATATTTGATAGAAAATCGTTTAGGTTGAAAGTTGCTCTAGCCATTAGATCATTGCCCTTGAATCTCTGAAGACTTTATCTTTCGTCGCGCCTTGGAAGTTCTCAATAGGTAAGAAAATCGCCGCCTTCCAGTCTTCTGGATTTACTTTATAGAATCTTGTTACTACATTACTCAAGAGATATCTTTTAACACAAGGGCGGATTTCGTTACCGACACCCTTTAACAATGACCAGTTATATCTCATTTTAGTATCTGTGCTTATCGTTTTGCTGTTGGCTGTTTCCATAAGTTCGCCCAAAACCTTTGCGCGAAGCATATAAGGCAGATAATGAAGGTTCAAACCATAGAATCCACCAGCTGCTGGTTCATAAGGAAGAACAAGAGGAAATGTGTCATAATATGGAAGTTTGTCTTTTGTTTTTGGATCGTATCGATAAAGATACATACTTCCGACTTCAATATTACCAACTGTCTCAAAAACATCATTTCGCATAGCATCTGCAGGCGAGTTGATGTTACTCGCTAGTTGCCGAACTTGCCTCTGATACCACTGAAAACTTTTTCGTTGATTGTCCGAGTTTGCTCGTATTTGTTCAAAAGGATTAGCCATAACCCTATTTATACGAAATGCCTAATTCTTTCTCGGTTAATATCTTAAATTCCCAACCCTGATCAAGACAAAACTCTGTGGCACTTTCCCATTTTGCGATATTAGTGCCATATTGTTTGACTTCTTCAATAAAGCGTTTGGTTTTTCGTTTGGGTATGTTCGGCTCTTTGGTGAAACGCTCTGGCTTTATTTCGATAAGATACTTCTTATTGTTGAGCTTCATATAAAAGTCGGGGAAGTATCTATGAATTCTTCCGTCAATCGGGGAGCGATATGGAATGGCAATTTCTTCAGAACCCCATTCTTTAATATTATCATTGAGATCGCACCATTTCATAAACTTCAGCTCATATGATGAGCGATAAACAATCTTTGTCCTATCTCCGCGATATTTCTGCGGATTTTGGGGATTAAATTTTCCTTGATGAAGATTCTTTGAATATGGCATTATAAATAAGATTGAATAAGAATAAAAACTATTTATAGAGTTTTCAATGGCAGATACTACCGAAATTCAAAGTAGAGCAGAAGCAACAGCAGCTGCTCAAGCGAAATCAAATCCAGGACAAAGAGAAGGAACAGCTCAACGAGCAATCGATTTAACTTCTCGTGAATCTAATAGACCTGCATCAATCTATAAGTATCCAGGAAATCTGGGTAATGACGAACAACCACATTCTCTGAATATTTTTATCAGCCAATATGTTCCAGGAGCGACTAAACAACAAATAATTGATGGTAATAATAGTGCTAATGCAGCGTTATCAGAAAAGATTGGTGCTGTTCCGTCAGCAAGAACTGGCAACGAGGTCACAGCTGAAAACTCTGAAAGATATGCTAAATCGGTTGAAGCTGGGGTTTCTATTGCATCAGCAGCTGCTGGTGCATATGTTGCTGGTAAGGCGACGGAAGGTTTAGGTAAAATTGGTAATTTAATAGGCAAATTTGGAGGTGGCGCAATAGGTGGCGGTGTTGGTGCAAAGTTAGCGCAAAATGCATCGACAGTCCAAACTGCACCAGCTCTCAGAATAAAAGATGTCATTCAACTTCATATCGCTCAATCTCCGCAAGCAAAATATGGTGCAACATATGAGAATGAAGCTATCGGAACCTTGTTGGGGGCACTTGGCGGTGAAGCCAGTATTGGTGCTATGCTAGAAGAAGCAGCCAGTGGAACAGGAACTGATGTAATTGTGCGAACAATGGCTGAAGCAGCAACAATACCTAAAGAACTTGGTTTGGGTCAGGCTGACTTCGGTGCACTTTCAAGAGCCACAAGTAAAAAGGTTCGCAATCCGTATCAGGAGCAGATTTTTAAAACAATGAACTTCAGAAACTTTGCGTTTCAATATAAGTTTGCTCCAAGAAACTCGTCGGAATTTGCTACAGTCATGAGTATTATTGATTTGTTGAAATTTCACATGCATCCAGAAAAAGACCCTTCAGGAGCTTTCTTTGTGTTTCCATCAGTTTTTGATTTAGAATACAGATACAAAGAATCTAGAAATACATTTGTCAATAAAATTGCCACATCAGTTTTAACCGATATGAGTGTTGACTATGGTTCAGAAGGAGTCTTCACAACATTTAGAGGAACTTCTGGTGCACCGTCAGAAATAACTGTTGCTCTACAGTTTAGAGAGATTTCTTTGCTCACCAAAGATCCTAGTGGTAGTGGTCAACTTACAAATGGAACAGGAACAGGTTATTAATGTTTAAAGAAATACCAAAGATTGGGTATATTTTCAATGGAAGTTTCGTTACTGTAACTGACATTCTACGCCGTGTTGCTCCGATTGATGCTGCAACAAACGAATTCATTTTAGAATATTATGAAATTCAAAGCGGCGAGCAGCCAGAAGATGTTGCATACAAACTTTATAGGGATCCAAAACTATATTGGACAATATTGCTTGTTAATAATATTATAGATCCATATAATGAATGGTATATGTCAGATGAAGTTCTGAGAAATTTTGTTGATCAGAAATACGGTGTCGGCAATAGCGGTAATACACATCACTGGATTCTCCCAGAAAGACCAGAAATTTGTGTAGAATATGACAGAGCCAAACTAGCTAATGGTGAAATCGAAGAAGTTTCTCATCTACGCCACGAAGAAATTGAAAATGACAACAGGCAAAATATAAAAGTTGTCTCGAATAGGTATATTAAAGACTTTGTGAATGAATATTATCAACTAATGAATGAATAATTATGTCAGAAATAAATTCCAGTGCTGGTGATGTGATCATCGAAGAGGCATATATCTCTTCGAATATTAGCGGTTCTACAGATATAAAAAACTTTATTATGGAGTTTGATATTTACTTGGATGTATTATCTAACTCTATGACTTCATATTTTCAAATTTCAGATGCTATCGGTCTTATAACAGCTATCCCGATCACAGGTCAAGAAAGTCTTACAATAAAATTTAAAACTCCAAACATTGATGAGAGTTTTCATAGAACCTTTTTGATACACTCTGTAACAAATAGGAGTCTTGTTAGAGACAGAGAACAAAGATATACTCTTGAATGTATATCTCCAGAATCTTATACAAACACTGCATCAATTTTGACTGGTAAATATAAAGGTTCGACAGACGAAATCGCAGCACAGATCTTCAATGACATAAAAATTAAGAGAATTGAATCCGCGAATGGAAAGTCAAGCGGTAAAAGTGAAATGGAAATAGCTGATGTTCCACATTCCTCTAATAATTTCGAATTTATTGCTAATCACTGGTCTCCATTTGAATGTTTGAACTTTGTAGCTTCGAGAAGTCGCGGTAATACGCTCAATAAAACAAACTTTTTGTTTTTTGAAAGAAAAGACTCATATTATTTCGGTTCTTTGGAATCTATGGTGAAATCTCAAAAAGACGCCAATTCAATTTATGATGAATATACGAAAGTTGAAAGTCAAGAAGATCCAATCTATGATGATATCAGAAGCGGAAAGTATAAGTATCAAACGAAATATTTAAATAGTCGTTATCATACAATCAAAACTATGCGTTATGAGAAGTTCAAAAGTTTGATTTTAAATAACCTAACAGGATTTCATTCACAAGCGGTGAATTCATACGATTTCGTAACAAAAACTTTACTGACAATGAAATATGATAATAGACCAGAGTCTAAAGATATAGCGGAAGAAGATAGAAAATATATTAAAGAGTCTTTTGAAGATTTTACTGTTATGGGAGAATTTAATACCATAAATGAAGGTGTTTTGAGTAATCCATTAGCAGTTAGAAAATTCACTCCGATGGCTACATCACCGTATGCATCATCATATAGCAGAGGTGTTCAACAAGTTCGTAATGAGCTAATCAGAAGTTATTCTATGGCTGAAATCGAAAATAATGTAATTGAGATTGTTGTTCCAGGAAAATCAGACATAGATTTGGGTCTAATGGTTAGGTTAATTTTTCCAAAAACTGAAGATAAAACTACAGAACCAGATAAAGATGATTTAGAAGATCCTTTTGTTTCTGGTCTTTATATGATTGTCGGTATTCGACACAAGATTCAACCTAATAATCATGAAATGGTATTGCGTTTGATGCGCGATAGCTTGGGAGGTTAGAATGCAGAATGTTCCTTTTAACTGGTGGATTGGTGTTGTAGAAGATCGAAACGATCCAATGAAAGTTGGGCGATATAGAGTTCGTATACAAGGCTATCACACAGGAGACAAATCTGTTCTTCCAACTGAAGAATTACCATGGGCGATGACCATACAACCTGTTGGCTCTGCTGCAGTTTCTGGTGTTGGACACGATGGGACAGGACTTGTCACAGGTTCTACTGTTGTTGGATTTTTTACAGATGAAGATTGCCAGCTCCCCATTATTATGGGTTCATTAGGCGGTGTTGACACTGTTCTCCCAGACCCAAATTCAGGATTCTCAGACCCGAATGGTCAATACCCGAAAGAGGCTTTGATTGATGAATCTTCTTTATCGCGTCTTGCTAGGGGTGATGAAGTTGCAGAAACACATCCATCATTAATTTCAAGAAGAGATTTAAGAATTGTTGGTGTTCCGAAAGCCAGACCATCTGAATTTGAGGGTATTAACGATGCTGCACCTTCGATAAAAAACTCTAGCCTTGCCGAAATTGAAGATGATGATGGGGAAGAAGTTCCTGCTTGGGACGAACCAGATCCACAAGGTAATGGTATTTCTGGATCTGCGTATCCGTTTAATAAAGTAAGAGAAACTGAGAGCGGTCATGTATTTGAAGTTGATGATACTCCTGGATTTGAAAGAATCCATACATTTCACACTTCAGGTTCTCATGAAGAGTATCAGCCTGATGGTTCGTATGTTCAAAAAATTGTCGGTGATGATTTTGAAATAATCTATAAAGATAAAACTCTTTATGTTGAGGGAGATTTGACTCTTTCAATCAAGGGTGATGTTAATATGAAAGTCGATGGTAATCGTATTGAAGAAATCGGCGGTGATCTCTACCAAACTATTCGTGGTGGTCGATTCGTTAAAGTTCAGGGAACAGATGCGCTTGAAGTTATTTCTGATCAGAAAATCAGTGTTGATGGCTCAAGATATACAGTGATCGGATGTATGACTGATCAGCCGCCAATCACCATACCATTTATTGGTGGTATTGTTCCAGCAGGTAAAGATCATCTTACTGTCAAAGGTGGTGTTGCGACGCAGATCGGCGGTCGTAAAAATGAAACTGTTGGTGGTAAATATGCATTGTCATCAGTTGGTGGTCTCAAGTTCTTCAGTAGTCTTGGTTCGATGGAAGTAATTACCCTGAAAGATATTAATATGTCAGCTGGCACACTCGGTGCATTCAGTGCCACTGCTGGTCAAATAAACTTGGCTGCGACTCTGAATACAAATATCGACACAGGCGGTATATTGACAATGACCACAATTGGTGCGATGGCTGTTACTTCTGCAGCTGCTACATATACTCATGCGGCGACATCGTTTACAACAGCCGCGATGACTCAAACAACTGCAGTTTATACAGTTACAGCTGGTGGAAATTATACTGTAACAGCACCGCTGATTACGCTGAATTAGGGGGATAAGAAATGAGTTGTGGACCAGCAGAATCAGTTCAACAGTTAGTTGATGGAATCAATAATGTCGTTGATCAGGCTGAGTTGGCAATTTCTGCTCTTCCCAAGAAAATTGCAACAATTCCTGGATACGCTGAAGTGCAGCTCGCTGTTCAGGTTTATCAAGACCTGCAACTCCTAAAAGAACTTCTTGACGATCCATTGGCTTTGATTGAACATTTAATACCATCATTGCCGTTAGAGTTTCAACAATATATTGAAGCTGGTAATAGACTTGTTGGCGAAACTTTGGAAAAGGTTGAATTTGTCGAAGGTTTAGCAGAGAAATATGGTAATGTAGACTATGGTGACCCAGAAGAACTTCTTGGTGCTATTAACGATCTTGGTGGTGACTTAACTAAACTCTGTGAGATTATTCCAAACATTCAAACAAGATATGGTGAGTTCGTTGAAAAAGGTAAACAGGTTTCAGGGACTCTTAAAAGACCCAAAAACCCTGTAAAACAAGTAAAGTTTGCAATACAAAAAAGATATGAGGATGTTTATTCGGGTGCACTAGATAAGGCTAAATCAGCAAAAGATGCAGTTGCAGAGGATGATTCTGTAGGCGGATTTTCTGAATTGATATTTGGTAAAAATAAAAAAGAAGTTAAGGTTTCCAACGAAGAAAAAGAAAGATATAGAGAAGCAAGAGCAAAAGATGAAAAGGTTTGGTATGAGAAACAAGATGCTGCTTTTGCCGAATTAGAAGAATCTGAAGTTGAATATAAGGCTGCTAAAGAAGCATTTGATAAACAGCAGGCAAAAAATTTTGGTAAATCTTTATCTGGTGCAAGTCTTGAGGAATCAGGGAAAATTACCGACAGATATCTGGCAGCCACGAAAAGAACACAAGCTGCTGCACTTGCTGCGATTCCTTATTCTAAGACACAGAGAGGAACTGGATTTCCTGGAAGAAGCACATTAGAAAAAAGAAAATATCAGGAATGGTAAGTATAAATAGGATATGGCTACAAAAAGAAAAACTCCAGCAAGATTATATAAAGATATTGACTTAAATTTTGCTATAAACCCAATCACAAAAGATGTTGGGCGCAAAATTGATGTCAGTGCCGTAAAACAATCTTTGGGAAACCTTTTCATGTATCAGAGAGGGGAAAAGAAATTTCAACCTAATTTTGGTTCAGGTATTAGAGGATTACTATTTGAACCTGTTGACTATCTCACTGGCTCTATTATTGAAAAAGAAATAGAATTTATGATAAAAAACTATGAACCAAGAGTTCGTGTTGAGAATGTAACAGTTTCTTCTGACCCAGATGCTAATGAGTATCAAATTAGATTAGATTTTTATATTATTGGTGTCAGAGAACCACAAGTTTATACAACTATTCTAGAAAGGCTTCGGTAATGCCAAGTGTTGCGATTGCTCCAGGAACAGTGGTTGATGCAGCAGGAACAGGTGTCATCACACCTTCTAATGCGACAGTTACTAGCGGTGGTTCTCCTATATTATTGATTGGGGATGTGGTTTCCACTCACTCAAGTGGTTCAACAACACACCCAGCAAATGCTATTGCTACAGGTTCAGCGACAGTGAGAATAAACGGAAAGGGAGTTGCTTACAGCGGATCAGTCGCCGCTTGCGGTGGTCCAGTAACAACAACATTTAACGCGACGGTTCAAATCGGAGCCTAATAAATAAAAGTAAAAAGAGTCAAAAATGGCAGTAAGAAAATTTACAGAACTTGAGTTTGATAAAATCAAGGCAAATTTAAAAGCATATTTGTCTGATCAAGACACATATGCAGATTATGATTTTGAAGCATCAGGTCTTTCAGTTCTGATTGATTTGCTTGCCTACAACACTCAATATAATGCTTATCTCGCACATATGGTGGCTAATGAAGCATTCTTAGATTCAGCTGTCAAGAGAAACTCTATTGCTTCGATTGCAAAAACCATGGGTTATACAGCTCGTTCTGCAAGAGCATCAACTGCTGTTATTAATATTGATGTTATCCCATCATCTACATATACACAAGGTTCTTTCACCCTCACGAAATCAAAGGCATTTACTGCAGCGGTTAATGGTAAAACATTTAAGTTTTTCCCAGATAAAGATTATACAGTAAACAAAACCAAAAAAACTATCGGTGGCGTAGAAGTAGATGGCTTCTATTTCACAAATGTTAATATAAAAGAGGGTTCATTGGTTGACAATTCTGAGATTGTAGATGTGAACACCTTATCTGGTCCAGTGTTGATGGCTAACCCTGATGTTGACACAACGACAGTTACATGTTCTATTCAAGATAGTATTTCTGACACCAATTTGACCACATTTACTTTCTCAGACAATATTCTTGATGTGAAATCATCATCAACTGTGTTTTATATTGAAGAAGCCTCTAATGGTTTCTATGAAGTTAGGTTTGGCGATGGCGTTCTCGGTAAGAAACTCAATGCTGGTAATATTGTTAGATTACAATACATAGCAACAAATGGTGAAGTTGCTAATGGTGTAAAAACATTTACTGCTCCCTCAGTTCTCACAGGTTCTGGTGAAACTGTTTCTCTAACAACTGTATCAGAATCTTCTGGCGGCTCGGCTCAGGAATCTGTTGATAGCATTCGTTTTAACGCCCCTCGTTTCAATGCAACTAAAAACCGTGCTGTTACAACTAACGATTACCAAGCACTTATTCTCTCTGCCAACCCTAATGTTAAGTCAGTGGCTGTTTGGGGCGGCGAAGATAATGATCCACCAATTTACGGTAAGGTCTTTATATCCTTGCAGCCAAAAGATGGTCTGATTATCACGCAAGATGATAAAGATACTTTGTTGCGCGAGACAATTGAGCCACGTCAGCCTGTTTCAATAACATCGGAGTTCGTTGACCCTGAATACACTCATATTGGTCTTGGTGTTAAGGTTACATATGACTCTAAGAAAACAACTCAAACAGCTGGTGCTTTGTCTCAAATTGTCACAACTGAAATTGACAACTATTTCTTAAACGAACTGAATAGTTTGGATAAAAACTTTTATTATTCTGTTCTTTCTTCTAGAATCGTTGGGCGTTCTAAATCTTTTATCGCTGTTAATCTAGAAATGCGACTAACAAAAGAAATTACACCATCGTTGAATACAATTGTTAAATATACAGTTCCTTATAATAACAAACTTCAGCCATCATCAGTTAGTAGTGGGTTTTTCACTGCTAGAATCAATAATGCCACATATTCAGTATATATTTCAGATAAACCTAATGATGATGTTGTTGCCCCTGCATATAACGGTAAAGGTGTTATTCAGCTGAAGACATCGGATAAAAATGTTATTATTGATGCTAATGCTGGTGAGATCGATTATGATACAGGACTTATCACTTTAAATAACTTAGATATTGTTTCTATCTCGGGATCGCAAACAAAGTTGCTCCTTTCAGTCCAACCCCATGAAAGTGCCCGAGATATTAAAACTGATGTTTTGAGAAGAACTGCAGCTACATCAGATTCAGCTGTTGTTCCTACTGCTTCTAAAAACTATATTTTGGTTCAAGACAAAACTACTGCCGATATTCCAAATAATATCAGAGCAGGAACTACTGTAACAATGGAAGCTAAAATTTCGGATATTTAAATGGCTCGTTCTGCACCAAAGTTTAGAAGATTTATTGAAAGCATTACCATTGATAATGCAGGCGCAAACTATTCGTCTATTCCAGGCGAAGTTACTCTCTTCATCAGTGAACCTTCTGGCTCACCTGAATCTGATCAGGTTCGTGCCACGGCAACATTAGATATTCAAAATGGTCATATTGCTGCAGTAAATATCACAGAACCAGGAGACGGTTATGGTGATATACCAGAAATTTATGTTCAATCAGGTATTCAAACAGGAACTTCTTCTCTAACATTTACTGGTTCTGCAGATTCTCGCCGCGATGAGGGAACATATACAGGCGTAGCAGTAACTTCTATGAAAGATGGTATTAATGCCATTGCTACAGTTGTTGTTGATTCTAGCGGTGATGTAACATCAGTAAATGTTACAACATCTGGTCTTCATTATATGGAAGGCGAAACTGTAACGATTACTGATAACGCAATCGGTGGCACAAATGGTGCTGCTGATATGACATTCACGGTCGCCCAACTAAAAGGTGGTGGCACAGGGGCATTATTCACACCAGTTCTACAAACTATCGCTCGGATTCCGAACTATTTTCATGAGAATATGAATTACATTGTCGATTCTCAGATTCCTGAATTCATCAGAGACGATTATCCAGCATTTGCGAAATTCTTAAAAGATTATTATACTTTTATGGATCTTGGTGATGATGGTTATGCAGATCTGGGAATTGAAGATAATGATTACAATCAAAGTCCGAACTATCTCCTCCAAGAACTTATCGATAAACTTAATCTTGACCATTATGATGGTAGTTTTCTTGACCCATTCTTGGAAACATATGCTCTCGACTTCCCAGCTACTGCTGAGGTTGACAAGCGTCTCCTTATTAAAAATATTCGTCAGTTTTTTGGGGCGAAGGGTTCTAGGAGGGGCGTTGAAGAGTTCTTCAAACTCATGTATAATGAAGATGTAGAAGTATTTCTTCCTTCAGAGTTTATCCTCAAACCTTCTGATGGTATTTGGCAAACTGAAGTTACAATTAAAGTATATGCGAATGATGAGATTACTCCAGTCTCAGACCCATTTGATTTAAGGGGTCGCCGAGTTGATATTCATTATTATGAATCAGTCGCCTCAATCACAGCAAGAAAAATAATCAATACATCAGTCACACGTGCTCGTAAAGTTGCTTACACAAACCCAGCTGCATATGAGTTGACTGTTGACATTCCTTCAGGGACTGTTATTCCTGGTCCAGGAGTTGAAGGTCAACTCACAGCTGTTATCGGCGGTAAAATCGCAACAGTTGATAATATCGGAGCTGCTGATGTTCTGAGGACTTCAGGAACATATGATATTGACAGCGGTTTTACAACAGATGGAAATGGAACAGGGGCTGAATTCACTATCGTTGTGGATGGATCAGGAGCTGCCACAGTTACTGTTGATACAGTGGGCGACGATTACGCCCCTGATGAAACTATAACTATTCCTGATTCGCTTCTTGGCGGCGGCGGTGGTGCTGACCTAACATTTGATGTTGCTACAATTACTGAAGGTAAAATTTTCTCTGTCACTATTGATGACGGTGGTGCAGGTTACTCTGCTAACCCTTCTGTAGTTATCCTACCAACTGGTGGCGATACTCCAACAACTGATGCTGTTATTGACACAAGATTGACAAGCGGCGTTATTACAAGCACAGTTTTTGTAAATAATGTTCAGGGCGTCGGATATAACAATGTTCCTGACCTTGTTTTAAATACAGATTCTGTGAGATCTTGGATTGGACTTGAAGGCGTCAGTGATAATATTTCCAATAAAACAGCATTTTTGACCAGAGTGTTGAACTCTGCTACTCTAAAAACGAATACTGGAACATCTGATGGTGGATTTTCTATTGGCGATACTTTCGCAGTCCAGGAAACAGGTGATATTCTTGGTGTTTATGCTATTGACTATTTCGCCGAAGATTATACCCTTACAGGTATTGAGAACAACGCATTAGTCCGAGTTAAAGCGATTGACGAAGACAACTATCCAACAATTGTTGAAGTTGTTTCGACTGGCACAGGCTTTCAGCGTTCGACCTTTGATTTCATATTGAGGTCAAGTAATGATGAGACTGCCACGATTACATGTAAAACAGGTTTCTCTCATTCATATCCTGGATCTTTTAAAAACTCGCAAGGGTTTGTTTCTGACGCAAATAAACTTCAAGACAACGCTGTCTATCAAAACTTCTCATATCAAATTCGTGCAGCAAGACCTAAAACTGAGTGGGGCGAACTTCTAGATCGTATCGCTCACCCAGCAGGTATGATTGCTTGGACAGACTTACAGATTAAGCAAACTGTTAATATGGGCGCAGGATATAATGCGACACCAGATGTAATTGTATTCCGTCTGTTTGCTGAAATTGAGACACCTTCTGTTGATGACGCCCCAGTGTTATTCTTCCACAAACCAGCTATTACTGATAGCGTTGATTGGTCTGATCAGAGAACAGGTGCATCAGATGATACAATTCTGTTGTTCCCAAATCTTGGTAAGTTTGAAACCCCTTCTTTCGACGATGCAGTAGATAAGTTCGATGTTACAATGGGCAAAGAAGATTCTGTTGACTGGTCAGAGGCTGTTGGAAAAGATTTCAATAAGAATAATGTTACCGACAGTGTAGATTGGTCTGAGGTCGTTGTTACATTGAAGTTTATCTTCAGAACACCAACCGAATCCATAGATTGGTCAGAAGCTGTTGTTATTAGTCCAAACTTGTTTAAAACTGACAGTATAGATATTAGTGATGCTCCTTCTTTGGAGCCAGGATTAGTTAAGGAAGATAGTGTAGACTGGCAAGATGTTATTACCAATAAAGAGCCAGGATTAGGTAAAACTGAAAGCCCAACTGTTGACGAAAGCGATGTATTGTTGTTCGGTAGTGCAAGAACGGATACAGCCTCTTTCGGTGAGTCTGGACAAATTATCGCACAAAACTATGCTGGTGATTACTTTGCTGAAGATTATGTTGGTGAAGCCAGAAACATCTCATAACTTATAAATATCGTTATAAATAAAAAACAATTTAGCATAAAACTAGGAGAATTAAATGTTTTTTGACGCTGAAAAAATGAGAGCCGCTGGACGTGTGCACATTCAAGTGTTTGGTCCAAACGGTGAACTCAAAGAAGAAAGAAAAGTGAAGAACCTTGTTGTTGATGATGGTCTCGAGCATATTGCTGACCGTCTCGGCGCATCTTCACCTGCAACTCGTATGTCACACATGGAAGTTGGCACAGGCACAACTGCTCCAGCCGCTGGCGACACTGCTTTGGAAACAGCTATTGCTTCCTCTCGTGTTGCTCTTACATCACAAACTGTTTCAACTAATACTGTTGAATATGTAGGTGACTTCCCAGCAGGCACAGGCACAGGTGCTGTTACTGAAGCTGGCGTGTTTAACGCTTCTTCATCTGGAACTATGCTTTGCCGCACAACTTTCTCAGTTGTGAACAAAGGTGCTGCTGATACACTAAAAATCACTTGGACGCTTACAGTTTCTGACTCCTAAACCTTAAACTAGGAGTTAGAAATGACTTTGCTACTAAGAGAAGCTGCTAGAGTAGAAAACGCTCGTTCTTTTTATAGAGACATCTATAATGAGAATGATTTCTTTTATGTCTTCGCATCCCGTGCACGCGCATGGGAAGATGACACTACACCTGAAACCCCACGAGATTCACAATATTATCAAGCACAATATCGTCACGATATGCTTTTTGTGAAGCGTATTCAGGCTTCTGATGTCGTTACACTTGCACCAAGATATGATTGGGAATCAGGAACTGTTTATGATCAGTATGATGATGAATACGCCGATAATCATCCTGCATTTTCTGGTGCTACTAATCTAGCAGACGCAAAGTTTTATGTGATTACTGATGAGTTTAATGTCTATAAATGCTTAGATAATAATAATAACTCTCAAAGCACTATCAAACCAACTTCAACTGCTACAGATACCTTTGAACTTGATGATGGTTATATTTGGAAGTTTATGTTTCAAGTTGGCTCGGCTGACAGAACTAAGTTTCTGAATGATGATTTTATTCCTGTAAGAAAAGTTGCTGGTGCTGGTAATCCAGCCTTTGATGTTAATGGTGAATTAGACTCTATTACTGTTACAGCAGGTGGTTCTGGATATACATCAGCACCTACCGTAGTTATCGAAGGTGATGGAACTGGTGCTGTCGCTACTGCCTCTGTTACAGCTGGAGAAGTCGATTCTATAACAATCACCAGCGAAGGTCGTGGATATTCATTCGCTTTTGTTAAATTAACAGGCGGTGGCGGTTCAGGTGCTACAGCTACAGCCTCTTTGGGTTCTACTGAAACTCCTAGTCTCCAGTCTGCTGTTGAAGCAGCGGCGGTGAGTGGAACTCTAGATAGAATTGTTGTTACATCAGGAGGTGTTGACTATGTTGAAGGAGACATTGTCATCAATGTGAAGGGCGACGGAACCAACGCCACAGCTTCAGCTACTGTAAACGAAGCTGGCACAATTACTGACATTCAAGTTACAGATCCAGGTCAAGGTTATACATTTGTTGAACTAGAAATACAACAAACTGTTGGTAACGGAACTGGTGCTGTATTGAGACCTGTTGTTTCTCCTGTTTCGGGTCACGGCGGTAATCCTCCAAGAGAACTATTCGCTAAAAATGTTGGTGTTACAGTATCGTTTACAAGTGATGATGCAGATGTCATTGTTGGTAACGAGTTCAGACAAGTTGGATTCATCAAGAATATGCATACATATGATGAGTCTGCAACTTTCACAAGTGCTGTTGGAACTCCATGTCATGTCGTGACAATCGATACAGCTGATGCATCTAAGTTTAATCTTGATGATAAGTTGACAACTGATGACGGCGGAGAGTTCTCGGTAATTCAGAAGATTGACGCTTCTGGTGACGGAAATATAGATACAGTATATTTACTTGAGAAGTTTCCAGGAATCAATGTTTCGTCAACTTTTACAAATGTTACGACAGGCGACACAGGAATCACTATAAATACAGTAACAGATCCAGAAATAAGCAATCACTCTGGTGAGATTTTATATATTGACAACCGCCGACCTATTACGCGGGATGAAAATCAGGTAGAAACTCTCAAAGTGGTATTCAATTTTTAAGGTAAAGAGATGGCTCTCAATCTAAACACAAGTCCATATTTCGATAACTTTGATGAAGCAAAAAAGTTTGCTCGTATCCTGTTTAAACCAGGAGTTGCTGTTCAAGCCAGAGAGCTAACACAGCTGCAAACAATGCTGCAGGATAGTATTGAAAACTTTGCTGATCACATGTTTAAGGACGGCGCGAGAGTTAAGGGTGCAAACGGCACTATTCTCAAGCGCGATTTCATTAAAATTAACGACTTGGACGCTGCTTCAGCTACAGTTTCTAATGATACCCTTGAAAATTATATTGGTGATACAGTTACAGGCGGAACTTCAGGTTTAACAGCTAAAATTTCTAAAACCGCTACTGGTCTCGATACTGATGCCGTTGATAAGAAAACTCTTTATCTCGACTATATTCAAGGTAGTTCTACAGGAGCTTATCTGCACTTTGAGGCTGGCGAAACTCTGACAGTGACATCAACAGATTCAGGTCGTAATGGCGATACATTTGTTGTTGATAATGGTGTTGACGCTAATGACCCTACTCGTAATTATTTCGGTAAAGGTCTTGACTTTGTGATTGAAGATGGTATCCTTTATATCAATGGTTACTTTGTTTATCACGACCAACAAGAAATCACACTTGAGAAATATAAGTTGACAGCTAACGCTTATGTCGGTGTTACTTTTACTGATTCTAAGGTTACTGCTGACGATGACTCAACACTCAACGACCCAGCAACAGGAACATTTAACTTCAATGCTCCAGGAGCTGATCGTTATAAAGTTTCAACAACCATTGCGAAACTTGGTCTCACAGAAACAAATAATTCTGATTTTGTTTCTCTTTATACAGTTGAAGATGGCAGGCTTTCACGCGGTGACGATGTTGGCGATCTAGATTTTTATAACAAACTCGGTGCTACACTAGCTTCAAGAACTAAAGAAGAAAGCGGTAATTATGTAATTCGTAACTTCGAGGTCACAGTCCGCGAACACCTGAAAACAGCAGAAAATAGAGGTTATTTGACTTCTGCTAATGGAGGTTCTGCTGATCATATCGCTGTCGGCGTTGGTCGCGGTCTTGCTTATGTGAATGGTTATCGTCGCGAGTTTTTGTCACCAACTTATGTAAAAGTTGAAAAAGCGAATGATACAGTTATCGAAGAAGGTTTCACTACATCGACATCTTATGGTAACTATGTTCTTGTTGACGAAGTTGCTGGTAATTGGAATTTGAAGGAGGGTGCAGTTGTTAAGTTTGGCGATACAGCATCAGACGCCGCCACAGATGGAACATATTCTATTCATGCTGCTCCATCAACCATTATCGGTCAAGCTCGTGTTCGTCAGGTTCGCTACGATAGTGGAACAATCGGTGACGCAGCTTGTCAATATCGTCTGTATCTCTATGACATTCGTATGACTGCTGGTGAGTTTGCTAATATTAGAACAATTTATCATAATGACTCGAATATTAACGGCTTTGCAGATCCAGTATTGGAAAGCAGTAAAGCTGTTCTCAAAGAAGCAAAACAAAACACTCTTGTTTTTCGTTCACCATACCGTGCTGCAAAAACTTTGGCAACGGATACAGGTGGCACATATGATAATAACTACACCTATCAAAAAGATTTCACAGTAGAATTTACAACCTCTGGCACATCAACACTTACTGTTACTGGAACTGAAACCTTCCCATATTCTTCTACTCCAACTCAAACACAGTTGGACACAGAGTTTTATATGGTTTGGCATGCTGATGTTACCATCGATGCTACAACCTATAAAGCTGGTGAGCCATTCCGCCTGACCTCAGCAATGATTACTTCTATCAGTAATACAGCTGTTAATATTGATGTCGGCACAACTCTCAGTGCTGCAACTGATGCTACAATTAAAGTAAAAGTCAAACAGACTGATGTCACTCCAACACCTAAAAACGCTTTGAACTCTCGTTATGTAAAAATTGATACATCTACAAATGAAGAAGGTGCTGTTGGTCCATGGAATTTGGGTCTCACAGATGTTTATGAAATTGAAGCAGTTTATGTTGATGGTTCTGCATATTCGGAATCTGGAACTGACTACAAATCACAGTTTATTCTTGATAACGGTCAAACAGATAACTTCTATGGTCACTCTAAACTCATAAAGAAACCAAGTGCCACTATTTCTACAACATCCAAATATATTGTTGTTAAATTGTCTCATTTTGATCCTAACTATGGTGGTTCAGTTGGTTCTTATTTTGCGGTTGACTCATATCCTGTTGATGACACTGGTGCTTCTGGCATTTATACATATCAAATCCCAGTTTATCGTTCTCAAAAACTCGGTTCTTTCGACCTGAGAGACTGTATCGACTTCCGTCCTTATGTAGAAAATACTGCTACAAGCGCGACGACTATGGCTGGTGCTTCAGAAAACCCACTTGAAACATTCCAATTGAAATCTATTTCAGGTGGGTATGAGATGCCTATTCCAACTGAATCATATACGACTGATGCAGAATACTATCTCCCAAGAATTGACAAAGTTGTTTTATCAGAGAAGGGTAATATCGAAGTATTGCAAGGTGCTTCAAGAATTGGACCACGCGCTCCTGTAACACCTGTAACAGTTATGGAATTGGCTACAATTAATATCCCTCCATATCCTTCTTTGTCTCCATATATTGGTCGCATCAGTAACAGAAAAGATTATTCCTGTAATGTATCTTTGAGACAAAATAAACGCTTTACAATGGCTGATATTGGCGCGATTGAAAAAAGAATTAATCGCCTTGAATATTACACATCACTCAATATGCTTGAGAAAGATACTGCTAACTTAACTATTACCGATGCTAGTGGTCTTGATAGATTTAAGAATGGTATTTTCATCAACAACTTCGCTGATCACAAGCTAAGTAATCTTAGAGATCCAGACTTTAATGCTGCTGTAGATACACAACGCAAATACTTGACGACTAACTTCTATGAAGAACAGATCGATGTGATTTATGACAGTGTAAACTCTACTGGTGTTCAGAAAACAGGCAATCTCTTAACATTACCTTATACTTTGGTAGACAATCAAAGAAACATCAACGCTTCTAAATCTCGTAACTGTATTGGTGCGTTGTTATTTAATTATAAAGGAGACCTTGAGCTCTATCCACAATCTGATAACTTTGTTGCGATGGAAGATGGCGGCGATATTGTTGTTGAACAGAATGCTATTGGTCAGGCACTAGAGCAATTTGCTGATAACTTGAATAATGCTGGTATCGTAAATGGTATTGAAACATCTATGACAGGGACTCCTTCTAATGACCCACAAGATGTGGCATTTGGCGGTTCAGATACATTCCAAGATATGGGCGGTATTAGGGGTCAAGTTGAATTCACTGGTGGCGTCCAGTTCGATGCATCTTTTGAACAAACAGTAGAATCTGATGATTTACAACAAGCAGTTGATGTGTTAACAATTGAATCTACTGGCAATGATGTTGTTACTGAAAACTTTGGCGACCGTATTATTGACATTGGGTTTTCTCCTTTCATGAGAAGTCAAAATGTAACATTCCATGCTACTCGCTTGAAGCCAAATACAAGAATGTATGCATATTTCGATGGTGATGATGTTGCAGAACACACTCGTCCATTGACTTATTCTACATTTACCTCTGCTCTTTCATCAGGGGTTGCTAACTTCTGGTCAGATTTCAATGAAACGACTAATGATTATGGTGATGCACTGGTAACTGACTCTGAAGGTCGTTTAGCTGCTCAGTTCCGTATCCCAGAATCAACTTTCCGTATTGGCGAAAAGGTTCTTCGCCTCACTGATGATAGCTTGAATAGAGATGATTTCACTACATCTTCTTGTGATGCAACCTTCACTTCTTTCGGTCTTGATGCTGTCTCACAAGGTGTTATAACTTCTACACAAGTTCCGTCATTCGCGACTGACACTATTCAGGGCGATCCACAAACAATTGCTAACCTTGTTACGGATGTTCGTGTTGAAGATATTACATCAAATGTTAATGTTGACTTCGAAGCTACAACATATGACCCAGTCGCGCAAACATTCTTGATTACTCAAGAAGATGGTATGTTCTGCCCTGCTATTGATCTTTATTTCCGCAAGAAATCATCGACTGATGGCATCACGATTCAAATCCGTGAAGTTGTCAATGGGTATCCAGGATCTCGGATTGTCCCTTACGGCAGCAAATATCTTTCACCATCTGATGTGAATGTTTCAACAGAGGCTGGCGACGGAACAGTAACTTTTGCAGCGACGCAAGTTACCTTTGATTCACCATTATTCCTTGAGGGTGGTCGTGAGTATTGTATTGTAACTCTTCCACAAGCCAACAGTCCTGACTATGAAGTTTGGGTTTCTGAACTCGGTAAGAACAAAGTCGGAACAACTGAGCGTATCGTTGCTGAGGATGTATCATCTGGTATCCTGTTTATTTCTGCTAATAACAGAACTTGGAATGCTTTCCAAGCTGAAGACTTGATGCATAGAATCTATCGTTGTAGATTTACAACAGGAACTAATGGCATTGCTAAATTCACTAATGGACCAATTGATTATCTTAAGATGACTGACTTTACTTCTGGTGCGTTTAAAGCTGGTGATTCCCTCCATGCCTTTGACATCACAATTAATAGCGGTGGTTCTGGTCACGCTGTAAATGATATTATTACTCTTACTGGTTTCGGTAATGGAACTGGCTTGAAGGTAAAAGTAACAACTGAATCATCTGGAGTTATTACTGGTTTTGAAATTGACAGCATGGGTTCTGGTTACACAGCAGATGGAACTGCAATCACACAATCAGCAACAACAGGTGCTGGCACAAGTGCTACTTTTGATATCGTCACTAAAACAGGATCTATTGAACGCTATTCCAAACTGTTTGATGTTGCTAGAACACAGTTGACAAAATCAGATTTTGATGTTTCTGATATCATTTCAAATGGGACGACACAAGGAACTTTGTCAGCCATCGAAAATAAAATCTATAACTCAATCCTCCTTAACTTTGGTGAATTGGTCTTACCTAAAACAACCATTTCTCATCAATATGATGGAACGCAATCAACTGGCGTTTCTTCTAAAGGAACAACAAGTCGCAAACTTGTAAAAGGTGAGAAGCAAATAACAACTAAGGAATATGCTGTTTATTCTAAATCTAACGAAGATGCTGATCTAAGTAGTGACAAATCTTTTAATAATCAGGCGACTCTATCTTCAACTTCTGAGTTTATCAGTCCTGTGATTGATTTATCTCGCTGTGGTTTCATCACAACTAAAAATAATGTGAATAATGATTCAACTAATGAAGATTCACAAAATAGTGGTAATGCGCTTTCAAAATATATTTCTAAGCGTGTGAAACTTGCTGATGGACAAGAATCACAAGATTTGAGAGTTTATCTCGATCAACAAACTCCTATTGGTTCAGAGGTTAAGGTTTATGGTAAGTTTCTTGCTGCTGAAGATGATGCTGACTTCCGTAACGAACTTGACTGGTTTGAATTATCTCTTGTCAGCACACCTGATAATTCTGGGTTGAGCCAAACTAAATTCATTGAATACGAATATCAAATAGCTAATGCTAACCTTAATGGCGATGATGTCCTCTCATACAGTGTTGATAGAGTTGATGCAACTTCCGTGACAGCTGGGGGTTCTGGTTATACTTCTGCTCCAACAGTAACATTTACTGGTGGGACAGCTATCCGTCAAGCAAAAGGCTATGCAGTTTTGAGTGCTGGTGCAGTGAGTGAGATCGTAATTACTGATCCAGGAAGATATGAAACTGGTTCGGCTGCTCCTACGATTACGATCACAGGCGGCGGTGGTTCTAGTGCCACTGCTACTGCAACTCTCGGTGCAACAACTTACACCGAATTTAAAGAGTTTGCCGTTAAAATCGTGATGTTAACTGAAAACACATCTAATGTTCCTCGTTTGAAAAACTTGAGGGCAATCGCACTGCAGGTCTAAAATGAGTGAGTTTTTTACAGATAAATATAAAAGAGATGATGCTACGAATGCACTGATCAGCACTGATTATTCTGGTTTAGCAGCATATAAAGCGAAAAAAAATCAATCCAGAAAGATTGATGAAGTTTGTGATGATATAAATAGTTTAAAACAAGACTTGGCTGATATAAAAGAAGCCCTGCAAGTAATTCTAAAGAATAGGTAAGAAAAATGTCAACACTTACAACTCGTTCAGGTAAAGGCTCTCCACTCACTAACACTGAGGTGGACACAAACTTCACAAACCTCAATACAGATAAGTTTGAGAGTGGAGATGACATCACCGTTGATGATATTACGGTATCGGGTCGTTTTATCGTTGGTGTTGATGCCTCTGTTACTGCTGCTGGCACTACGCAAGGAACTGCTACAGTCCTCACAAAAACTTACAATATCGTAAATACTGCTACAACAAACCAAGGTGTTCAACTCCCTGACGCTTCGGCTGGCACAAGGGTTACAATCTTTAACTCAACGACTGCTACGATTAAAATTTATCCATACACCAACGAATCAATCAATGACCTTAGTGCCAATGCTGCTTTGTCGCTTGGTCCAGAAAAGGGTCGTGACTTCGTTGCTGTGTCTGCTACTCAGTGGCAATCAACTGACGAAGGCGATGCCGTAGTTGCTACAACTATTGACGCATCTGGTCTTGCTTCCCTTGATGGCGGTATTGATGTTGATGGTGCATTTACTGTCGCTAACACTTCAGGTAATATCGACACTTCTGGAACATTAACTGTAGATAGCCTCTCTTCTCTTGATGGTGGTATTGATGTGAATGGTTCAAATTTCACAGTTGGAACTGACGGTGACATTACCACTGCTGGTGACTTGAGCGTTACTGGAACCACAACACTTTCAGGCGATCTGAAATATGGCATTACTGCTTCAATTACAGCTGCTGGTTCGACACAAGGCGACGCCGTTGCTCTTACTGAAACTGTCAATGTAGTGACAACTGCCTCCTCTAACCAAGGTGTTAAACTGAAATCTGCTGTTGCTGGTCTTAAAGTTGAAATTTACAATAACACTTCAGCCAATATTAAAGTATATCCAAATACTTCTGATACAATTGATGGTGGTTCAGCTAACGCCGCGAAAACATTGGCTGCTCGTTCATCAATGATTCTAGTATGTTCAAATTCTACTGACTGGGAAATCCAACGTCCGATCGCAATATACAATTCAAGTGGCACTCTACTCAATTAAGGTGAAAATACATGGCTGGTCCAGTAAAAATTAAAGCTCCAAGCGAAACACTTGCCAATGGTGCTGTTGGTCTTCAAGAGCTTACAGATGCAGAAATTAAAAATTACACTGCAAATAAACTTACAACTAAATTTGCACAAACAACTTCTGTTGGTTCTTTACAAGTTGGAACATCTGGTGCACCAGCAAACTTCACATCAATCGGCACATTTACAAACCGTGAAATGAATAATGCTGTGGGAACACACCCAGTAGACCCTAATGATTTTTCATCCACAGTTTATACATTCTCACAAGGAACTGCTACTGCTACTGATGGTAAAACTGTTCGCCCAGTTAGAACTGCTAGCACTGGATCAGTTGATAGTGATTTAAGTGAATCAACTGATGCTCAAATTGATTCAGAAGTAATTGATCCTTGTATTAAAGCAATGGTTGATCAAGATGCAAATACTTGTGGTCAATACTATCTTTCTGGTTCAGCACCCTCAGGTGGAACTTGGACAGCAAGAGGAACTATTACAGATACGCAGGTTGATGGCACAGATGTGACTAAAACTCTTTGGCAAAAGACAGCTGCAACAACTGTTCCCTCAACTACAACAAACAGAACACTTGTTAATACTGCTAATTTCACTTCTTTTAAAGAATATACGGATGCGTTTATTGAAGATTTAGAAGGTCGTTTCCGCAACCGTATTGCTGCCAACAATATCGGCAAATATGTTGTTGATACAGCTGCTCCTGGAACTGGCACTTGGCAACAGATGGGTGAAACACTCACTGATCAGCTTAAAAATACAGCCACATATGCCTACGCTGGAACATACACAGGTTCTTATTCTGGGACATATGCAGGTTCTTATACTGGTAACTATACTGGGACATATGCAGGGACATATCGTCCATCATATTCTGGTTTTCTTGGACCATCTTACACTGGTAACTATTCTGGCACATATTCTGGATCTTATACTGGTAACTATACTGGTTCATATTCTGGTAGCTATGTTGGTTATTATAATGGCGTGACTGTCATCTCAACATCTTCAACACAAGAGTCGAAAAAACTGTTCGTTCGTATCGCCTAAATACTATACATTATTTTATATTATGGAGTTTATATAATGTCCGAAGAAACCCTTCCGAAATACAAAGATCCGATTTGGCAGGATAAGTCTAATAATCATATTGTTTGCCGTATGCTTCAAGGTAACGGAGAATATGCTGTAGCGCATATTGTAGCAGCCGATGGTGTCAACCCTGATTTTGATGCTGTGTTAGAAATGTATGGCGAAGAAGAAATTAATCGCCTAACTGAAGAACACAAAGCTGAACGAGCTGAACAAGAAAAGATTGATAAGGAAAGAGCTTTAGCTGATCAAGCTAGACATAAACAAGAAATCCTTTTTAATATGAAACTCGAAGCCTTTGAGATCGAAGAAATCAAACAATCACAAAACAGAGAACTTAAAAAGCGTTTGAGAAAATCTAAAACGCCGATCGAAGTTCATGCCTATGCAACCCTGCTAATTCAGGAAGCATTGGCAGATGACACAGAATAATGGTTATGTTTATGTTGCTTCAGTAAATAAAGCATTTTTTGAAGCAGCCAAAACATCAGCACAGTCTCTACTGGACTTTTATCCCGAAGCAAAAATAACTTTGTTTACTCATGATGATTGGGTTGATGATGATGCTCGGGATATTTTTGAGAATATTATAACAGATGATGTTCCCATTCATATAAGAGCCAAACTCTGGGCATTATCGAAGTCACCGTATGATGTGACTTTGTATCTCGATTGCGACACAATGATAGAACATGAAGATATTTCAACTGTTTTTGATTTGCTGGGGGACAACGATATCTTGTTCACAAGAAACCGCCCCTATAATGCAAAAATAACAAAGCTATCAGAAACTGAAGAAATGATTTATCATTGTGGATTGTTCCTATATAAAACCTCTACAACCAAACAACTCATGGATAGTTGGTATGATTGGTATATTGAGCAACAATCACCTTCTTGGGATCCGACTCCATATCCCGAGGAGGTTCGCAAATGGGATACATTTACTATGTGGAACCTACTAAATAATGGTAACTTTGATTTAAAGGTTGGGGAATTCCCGCAACCTGACGCAAGGTGGAACTTTGTTTGTGGTTATAAAAGCGATGAACTTCAAGATACAGAAACTGTAGTTTTTCACTATACAATACCAAAAGAGAAAGTAAGAGTAAGTGAGATTTATCGATCTAAATGATGAGATTCTTGAAATTCTAAACCAACATAGTGATTGGTTTTTTGATCAAGATTTGTCTGAGCTGTATATTGATCAGCGCGGTGATTCTGATAGAGAACACTCGCAGTCATATGGCTATCTACAAGAGATGCTCACTAAACCTATGGGAAGAAAAGAAGGTGAACACGCTGGTCCACCTGAAGTTATTAGGAATGCTCACTTTGGTCCAGGAAGCAGATGTCCACAAAAGTTTAAAGATGAGTCGGCTAGATTCAATGATGAGTTAGTAAAGTTTCTTGGTGCAAGACAAAGTGCTGTTCATGTGTATTATCCTGAAGATGGATACATGGGTTGGCACAATAACTGGGATGTTCCTGGATATAATATTCTTTTGAATTATAATACAGGGGATGGGTATTTTCAATATTGGGACGGAGAAATAATTACAACATTACCAGATTGGAAGGGTTGGTCAGCCAAAGTTGGTTACTATGGCGGACAAGATAATCCATATTGGCATTGTGCTGGTGGTGGTCCAAGAATTACATTGGGGTTTGTTATTCCAGACGAAGATATGTGGAAAATGATGATTGAGGATATTACTTAGATCCGATTACCATATAACGATCGTATTTCTTTTGACCATCCCAAGAGTAATAAGTTTGTTCAATCTGACCCTCATAATATGTTTCATCTAAACCTATCTGTTTTTTAAGATCTTCGATCGAATTAACACAGTTAATACCATACATTTCTTCAATTACATTACTATTCTGACAAGCGAATAATGCCATTGGGTTACGAGTTTCTAACTCAGCCAATGGATACATTTGTTCAGTGTTAATTGCGATTACAATATCGGCGTCAATCTTATTTAATTCTTCGAATGCGAATGGTATATCAAGACAATGATGCCTCATCTTGATAAATCTTTCTTGAGAATAGTGTTTGTGAAAAAGTTTGGATAAATCCAATGACTCTTTGTCAAGATCGACTAAATGAATTTCTCCAATATCGATGTTCTCGGACAACAGAGGGACAAGTGGGATACCAAGCCAAGAGTTGAGAACAAGAACTTTTAACTTCTCTTGTCTTGCGCAATTATCAATATTCTTTTGCAATTCAGTAACAAGCCATTCAGCTGCTTCTACGTGATTAGCTTCAAAACATTGTCTTAAATCTGAGAGTTTATGGGGTGCTTTTTTCTCAATAAAATAGAGAGCCTCGCCCCAAAACTTGTAGTTTTTTAGAAAATTTGATTTAAGCATCTTTTATAATATCCACTGCAGCTTTTATGAAAAAGCCTTTCTCATAATCTTTAGGGTATTTGTGGTGATGTGCATGATAACCCTCACCGAATGTTAAAATGTTTTGTATCCAACTATCTTTTGGCTCACCATTTACATGATTATTTACTGTTACAATTTGTGAGAAAAAAGAATATGCAGTCGGTATAATAAACAAGTAGAAGAACCATTGATATCCCAACATAAATGTAATTGCAGCGTATGTAAGTATAATAACATGCTTATATGCATACAAGAACTTATGCCATTTTTTTGTCATTAATCTGGCTACCGTGTGTGTTGGTTCAACACCATCTGTTCTATGGAAATAAAAAAACCAATTCTTTATACCTAGATGTTTAGAACTGTGCACATCTTGTTCTGTGTCTGAATGTTTATGGTGATGCCAATGAGTAAACGCCCATTCGGCTGGACTTAGCCAAGTCCCGAGGACAGTAAACACTGATAAAATCTTCTCTTTCATAGGTGATACTTTAAACGATCTATGTGTAAAGTATCGGTGAGCACTCACAGCAAATCCGATACCGCCAAATAGATAGCTCAATACAAATGCACTTATAAGACCATACAAATTGTGTTCGTGTGTAAGCAAAAACCAAAAAGCTGGAATCATCATCATCTGACCTAGTGTCATTAAGGCTTGATTAAATTTTAACATCTTCTTCTTTTCCCATAGAGTCGAATAAACAAATATAAGGAAGCTCGCGATAAACATGCTTCTCGGTGTCTTGCGGATAGATATAACCTTGGTTGAAACTGTAAACCCAGCCGAGAGGAAATATCTTCATTGGTATTACATGCTTGTCGCAGAGGAAGTTATCAATTCCTCTATAGTGCCACATAATCTGCTTCTTATATTTAGTAAAGTATTCCCACAACTCTGCACCATCAAAGGAATCATTCCAACGCAATACGCTAGAATTAATATCACTGAACTTATGCGGAACATGCTTGGTTTCTTCGCGCATGCGCTCGAGATCGTGCCACCAAGTTTTTACAATACCCAAACAGTTTTCAGGATCGAAGTTTTCAAATGCTGTGATGTCGTGTTGAATAAGAATATCAAGGTCAAAGAAAAGTTTTTCTCCTTCCTGTTCAACCAGTGGTGAGAACAGATACATTTTGTTCCACCATTTCTCAAGGTCATTATCTTCAGGTATTAAAATCGGTGTAACGAAGTCAGCTAACCCCGTAGGATCGTCAGTGATACAATATACTTGGCGGTCAGCTTCAGGAAAATCAGCAGCAATATCATATGCAATCTTATTCACATATTCTGAACTATACTTTGTTCCCCACTTTACTGTGTAAATGTTCATTGCCAATGCTCCAACAGTTTCGGATCGACTAAATCATCTTGCTTGGTGCTACCCCTTGAACCATCTTCAAAGGGCAATAAGTCAACATTAAATACACAAAGGATACAGTTCTCTCGATAGATACCCACGTTCAAATCATCTTCGTCCCATGAGCGACCACGATTGTAGGAATATGCCATCCAGCTCGGAAAATAATCCCACAACTCACGCCATCTCCAACTGTGATAATTATCAGTGCCATCCGTATAAGTGAACCAGATCTTATCCTGATACTTTAACACATCTTCCCAGATAGGCTCGCATTGGTCATCACTCCATACCTGACAACTTCCATTGGTAAATGCGCCGTGCGAAACTTTGAAGCGACGAGTATTCATAGGAGCAGGATCCTGCCACCAAGATCGCATCTTAGTAGGTTGTTCCATATTATATGTAATGATAGGAGTTAGATCGTTCTGAATAATAACGTCTAAGTCTAGAAAAACGAAACGCCCAGTAGGTTTATCTTCTGCGAAATTATGTGTGTTGAATACGAAAGTTTTTGGGCGATCCCAACAACGAGCCATTCCGTATTTAAAATCATCCAAGCCAAACCAATACTTAGGATGAATGTTCGGAATATCTGGAAAGGAGATAACTTTAATATCAGATTGAAGACCATCACTATTGTCAGTGTAACAATAGAAGTGAAAGTCAAACTGATCAGGGCAATGGCGGCGAGCCATGTTACATAACCGATTGACAAAATGTGGTCCATATTTCGTGCCCCACTTAGCACATACAAAATTTACACGCATCTTCCACACTTCACTTTACAAATTTTCAAATGGTCTTTCTTCAGACTTTCATTATAATGTTCGAAGTCATCATTATATACAATGTCTTTCAATGAAAAAGACTTAGCGTTATTGTATTTAGGATTGTAGGGGTAATCGATCGGGTGCAAAGGATATAATCTGTTTTCTAATACATCCCGAGCAACATATGAACAGGGAAACACTTGTCCTTTAGCATTAACATATATGCTGTTATCATTTCTTGCCTCACAATCAATAATCCATTTCTGTTCTTTTTCTGTGTTACGATATTCAAATGTTTGTTTGAATGTTTCAATGTTTTCTCTTGTTATGTCATGAGAAGGTTCTTCTATTGATAATTCTTCAATATATCTTTCTTCAGTGATTTCCAATGAAGGCATTATTACTTCTGCACCCCGATCAGCAAACCAGTCTACAATCTTATAATAGTCCTTGCAACGAGCAGGGCTGGTTAGTGTTCTTAATAGTGTAACATATTCCAGTTTGTAATCTTTGAATATGCGCTTTACATCTTCTAATGTCAACTCATCATCTTCAACAAATATATCATTAAACTTATTGTCAGTATCATTACTCTTGTTTGTGAGTTCTAATACAACTCGAGTCGGTAATTCTTTATACATGTCATACTTACCATACCAATGATTCAGTATAGCGGCATCTTCACATTCATCAAGACTAACCGTATCTTCGCCTTCAATCATATTTTGATTAAAGAGGGCGAGTTTAGCATCGTAATTAGTTTCTTGGTAATTGTGACTGTAATACCAGTCATTTGGTAAAAAGTTCCAGAACTCTCCACCTGCTGGGCGTCGCCATTGATGATAGTTGTCTGAGCCTTTATAGAACACTTTGAAAATATCAGGATTATTAACGACATCATTGTATATTTTTATCGGTTGGTCTGCCCACCAAAGCATACAACTAGAGTTGAAGTAAGTTCCCCTGAGATCTCTAAACCTTCTTTCTTTCAACTGACCTTCTGGTTGCCAATGCGAATAAAGAATATGTGGTTGAAATGCCAGTTCATAAAACTCATCAATGCTATTCTGGATGACAATGTCTAAATCAAAGTAACAAAATGGACCATCGGTGGATAACCACTTTTGGGCATTGAACAAAAGAAACTTACTACGATCCCAGCAATAGTTCTCCTCGCCAAACCAATACTTTGGATGCAGCGGTTCAACATCAGGGATAGGGTGAATCTCTACTTGTTCGCGAATACCTTCTGGCTCGTCAGTAAAACATACCATACGAAACTGATTGACATAGTTCGCATCAATCATACCATAAAGATTATTCACATAATCGGCAGAGTATTTTTCACCCCATTTTATTGTTAGAAAAGTGAGTATAGTAATCAGTCCTCAAATCATAATCAAAATGTTGTTGACCATTTAATAAACAGATAGATGAAGCTGGACGATACTTTCTTCCGCGTGGACTCTCATCAGTTTCATGGTTAATACCAAACATATAAGAATAAATCTTCCCTTTAGGGTAGGTTGTAAACTTATCTTTATGTTCGTGAAATAAATATTTGTCATCTTGACCTTTGTATTTAGTTATCCAATATTCAGGGTCAGACATAAAGTGTTGGTAGATCTCATCAGCACCGAACATATTCCAACTCATAACGCTTGAATTGAAATCACCGCCGCCGTGTTCAGCCTCAAATCCTTCAGGTTTCCAGTAAGTTTTACAGATGGCAGGTTTTTTATATCCCCAGTCAAAAAAAGAATCAATATTCGGATGTTGTATGATAATGTCTAGATCTAAATACAAGCATTGACCCAAGTCATAACGCTCGAACATCTTGACTTTATTGAAAGTTCCCCAGTCAGAATTTACTCCGACACGCTGAATCTCAGGGTATAGACCCTCCATTTTCGGTTTATCTGTGTAAAGGAGATAATTATATCTTGTTGATTCACATGTAGTTGCTGCAACCACACGATTTACATCATCATAATCGTATTTGTCACCATATAACAACATCATTATAGTCTTCATAACCTATATATTACCTATGATTGAGCTCAATGTCAAGAAGTTTCTTTATTTTATAAATAGTTTATAATCTGGGAAAGAAAAAATGGCTACCATAAACAACATTGTTATCGATCAAGGAACAACATTTTCACTAGACATTACAATGACTAATGCAGATGGATCCGCGAAAGATTTAACAGATTATACAGTGACAGCCCAGCTGAGAAAGAGCTATTATAGCTCATCAGCAACCAATTTTACAGTTGCAACTGTGGATGAAGACGGTGAGATAACATTATCTTTAACTGCTACAGAGACTGGTGCTCTGAAAGCAGGTCGTTATGTGTATGATTGTGAAGCAGCCTCTAACGATGAGACGCTTCGTGTGGTTGAAGGAATTGTAACTGTAACACCACAGGTAACGAAATAATGAAGATTAAGGTAAACTCAAACGCGAGTAATAAAGCAAAAACAGTTGTTAGCGCAAGGGCTCAATCTGTTGCGACTGTTTCAGCTTCTTCTAAGATTAAAATCGGCAAACTTGAAGATAATGTCGGTAACTTGGAAGTTGGTGATGATGGTCTTGCTACTGGCGAAACACTCGTATATGATGCTACGACAGAAAAATGGAACGCTGTTTCACTCGATACTAAAGTTTCAGAAGCTGTTGACACACAAATTGACGATGCACTAAGTGAAGCTCTAAGAGAGGGCGATATTACTTTTGACGGTGGCTCATTTTAAAGAATTAAAAATAAAAAACTAGGAGAGAATAATGGCTACAACCATTCAAATTAAACGCTCGACAGCTGCAACAGCTCCAACTACTTCGGATCTTGCGCTTGCTGAACTTGCTTATGCAATGGATGACTCTAATAATGGTGCATCCGCTAAACTTTATATCGAATCTACTGAAGGCGGTTCTGCTGCTATTCACGCGATCGGTGGTAAATACTATACAGACCTTGTAGATGCTGCTACAAATGCAAATACTGCATCTGCTATCGTAAAGCGCGATGGTTCAGGTAACTTCACAGCAGGAACTATTACTGCTGATTTGACAGGAACTGCATCATCTGCCACTGCCCTTGAAACTGCTCGCACAATCAACGGTGTTAGCTTTGACGGCACAGCAAATATCTCATTCGATACTGATTCAGTAAGCGAAGGTTCAACCAACCAATACTTCACTAATACTCGCGCTCGCGGTGCTGTTGGTGTTGCCGATGGTTCACGCCTCACATATAATTCTTCAACTGGTGAGTTTGATATTGCTGCAGAAGCTGGCGATATTGAGTCTGTAACGGCTGGTAACGGTCTTACAGGTGGCGGAACTTCAGGTGATGTAACATTGAATATCGGTGCTGGCACTGGTGTTACAGTAAATGCTGACGATATCGCGATCGGTCAGGATGTCGCAACAAATGCTAATGTAACATTCGCTTCTGTTACTGCAGACTTGACTGGTGATGTAACTGGTAATGCTGACACAGCTACTGCTCTTGAAACTGCTCGCACAATCGGCGGCGTATCGTTTGATGGTTCAGCGAATATTAATCTTCCAGGTGTGAACGCTGCTGGTAATCAGGATACATCTGGTAATGCCGCAACTGCTACTTCTCTCGAGACTGCTCGTAGTATCGCACTTTCAGGTGACGCGACTGGTTCAGCAAACTTTGATGGTTCGGCTAACGCAACTATCTCAGCTACTCTTGCTGATTCTGGCGTAACCGCTGGTTCTTATGGTTCATCTTCTGCTGTTCCTTCTATCACAGTCGATTCAAAGGGTCGTGTAACTGCTGTTTCAACAAACTCTATCTCAACATCTTTTGATATTGCTGCTGATAGTGGCACAACAAATGCTGTTGCTGGTGGTGAAACGCTTACAATCTCTGGAACAGCAAACGAAGTAACTACAGCAGTTTCTGGTAACACTGTAACAGTTGGTCTTCCAGACGATGTTACAATCGCTGGTAACTTGACTGTTAACGGCACAACTACTACTGTTGCCACAACAAACTTGGAAGTTACTGACCCATTGTTCTCACTTGCTTCTGGAAACGGTGCAGCTGACTCAGTTGATATTGGTTTCTATGGCTTGTATGATACGACTGGTTCTCAGGATCTTTATTCTGGTTTCTTCCGCGATGCTTCAGATAGCGGTAAATGGAAACTCTTTAAAGATTCACAAACAGTTCCAACTACAACAGTTGACACAGGTGCTACAGGTTATTCTGTTGCTACTTTGGTCGCCAATATTGAAGGTAATGTCACTGGTAACGTAACTGGCACAGTTTCATCATTGTCAAACCATGACACTGATGATTTGTCTGAAGGTTCAACAAACCTCTACTACACTGACTCTCGTTTCAACTCAGCATTTGACACTCGTCTGGCAGCTGCTACGATTGATGGTGGAACATACTAATAAATAAGGGGGGAGTAACTCTCCCCCCAACTTTATGATGGAGAATATTATGGATGAAGAACTGATAAATAAATATATAAATGTGCTTGCCAGTAAAGTGAATGAACTGAATCAGGAGAATATCCTACTCAAAGCAAAGTTAGCTGTGGCACAAGATAAGATTAATGCTCTAAATGTGGAGCAAGAGGATTTAGAAGATAATTATGGCAACGGTAATAAAGCCAAAACGAAGTAATACTGCCCTATCTGCGCCATCCACATCAGACTTGGCGATTGGTGAAATCGCTATCAATGTTCCTGATAAAGTCATTTATGTGCGCGATTCAAACGGTAATATTACAACTCTTGCTAATTATCTAGAACCATCTGAGGGACAAAGTAATACAACTTTTCCTACAGGAGATTACGGTGATTTGACAGGTGCGACTCAGGATGCTTTCGGTGTCCCTACATCACAGTCATTTGATTGCTCAACTACACCACAAGGTTCAGTTTCTTCTACAGATTTAGGCGTATTGACGTAAAAATAGGATAAAAAGATGCCAACACAGGTTCAATTTAGAAGAGGAACGGAGACTCAAAACGATAATTTCACTGGTGCTGCTGGTGAACTTACTATTAGCACAACTGATTATACTCTCCGAATTCACGACGGCACAACCGCTGGTGGTCACGAACAAGCAAAGGCTGACCTAAGTAATGCTACAGGTGACACTGATCAAGTAACTGAAGGCTCTACCAACCTTTATTATACAAACGCAAGGGTTGATGCAGAAATAGACTCCTACTTATCAGCAGGAACTGGTATTACATTGGCAGGAAGTGGTTCTATTGCCGTTGATACCTCTGTTATTGCTACCAGAACTTATGTTAACGATCAAATTGCATTGACAATTGATTCCGCTCCAGATGCGCTTAATACTCTCAATGAGTTGGCAGCTGCTTTGGGCGATGATGCAAACTTTTCGACAACAATTACAAATAGCCTTGCAACGAAAGCTCCACTCGCAAGCGCATCATTAACAGGAACGCCAACCGCACCTACAGCTTCAACAGGAACAAATACAACACAAATCGCAACAACAGCTTTTGTTCAACAAGAAATTACTGCACTGAAAGCTCTGTTGTATGCTTATGACCAATCATAGGAGTAAACTATGGCATTAGCCTCTAGACAAGATTTGATAGATTACTGCCTAAGAAGATTGGGATTTCCTGTAATCGAAATCAATGTAGACGATGACCAGATAAGCGATCGTATCGATGACGCATTACAAATGTGGCAAGAGTATCACTTTGATGGTGTCGAAAGGGTTTACATTAAACGCCAACTCACAGGTTCGTCATTGAATCTTTCAGCAAACTTTGCTTCAAACTTTACAGTTGGGGAAAAGGTTACAGGTGGGACATCTGGTGCTACTGCTAAAATACAAGCAGCATCAGGTTCAGTTCTTACTGTTGATGATGTAAAAGGAACTTTTCAAGAATCAGAAACTTTAACTGGCGCAGAATCAGGTTATAGTGCTTCTTCTTCTGCTGTTGATGCCTTTACTCCTGGAGATCTTGAAAACGGATATGTTCCTATTGGTGACAATATTCTTGGTATTACAAAGATGTTCAAATTTGGCGCAACAGCTGGTGCAAAATCAGATGGTCTGTTTGATGTTGATTATCAATTCTCTTTGAATGATATGTATAATCTTCTAAGTGCAGATGTGACATATTTTTCTATGGTTAAAACTCATATGAATGTCTTAGAAAGTTTGTTTGTCACCGATCGTCAAGTTCGGTTCAATCGTAAGACCAACAGATTATATATCGACACAGACATGGATAAAACATTTGATGTCGGAGATTATGTAATTGCTGAGGGTTATGCTCTTGTCAGCGGAACTGATTACACTGAAGTTTATGATGATATGTGGCTGAAGAAATATGCTACAGCTTTGATCAAACGCCAATGGGGTGAGAACATGAAGAAGTTTGGTGGCATCCAACTTCCTGGAGGTGTTACACTCAATGGCGATCAAATTTATGGTGAGGCTGTTCAAGAAATCGCAACAATCGAAGAGGAAATGCAAATTAGATATGAATTACCACCAACCTTTATGACAGGGTAATCATGGCAACTAATTTCTATTTTCAAAGCGGAGATACATCTGGAACTACTAGCGAACAGCGTCTAGTAGAGGATCTCATCATTGAATCGTTGAAAATTTATGGGCATGACATTTATTACATGCCAAGAACTCTTGTAAACAGAGATACTATTTTCGATGAAGATGAATTGTCAAAGTTTGAACAAGCATATCCGCTCGAAATGTATATGGAAAATGTTGACGGTTTCGGTGGAGATGGTGAGTTATTTCAAAGATTCGGTTTAGAAGTTCGTGACCAAGCAACTTTCGTTCTTTCTCGCAGACGCTGGCAACAACTTGTTGATACGAGCGGTGGAACATTCACATTAGATGACAGACCTTCTGAGGGTGACTTACTTTATTTCCCCAAAACACGCTCGTTGTTTGAAATAAAGTTTGTTGAGTTTCAGGATCCATTCTATCAACTCGGTCAAATCTATGTTTTCCGTATGCAGTGTGAGCTGTTTGAATACAGCTCTGAAGAAATCGAAACTGGTTATAGTGATATTGACCAACTCGAAGATGATAACACTGTTGATCAGTTGTTGTTCGAACTTATCCTTGAAGATGGTTCAGGTATGCTTAAACTTGAAGATGGCGGTTCATTAATCAAAGAAGATTACTCTATCAAACCTTCTGTTCAGGGTGATAACTCTGATTTCGATACAGAAGAAGTTGCAAGTAATATTCTTGATTTTACTGAATCTAATCCGTTTGGAGAGTTATAATGTTTAAAGGTAAGACATTTTATAACGAGCATATTCGTAAAGCAATTATTGCTTTCGGAACAGTCTTCAATAATATCAACATTGAACGAAAAAATGCTGATGGTGATATTGTTCAAACATTGAGAGTTCCACTTGCATATTCAACAAAGCAAAAGTTTTTGTCGCGTATTGAGCAGATTCCTACAGTAGAGTCTCGTGGAGAAACAGCTATCGTTCTTCCTCGCATGGGGTTTGAAATTTCAGCATTACAATATGATGCTCAAAGAAAAATCTCTCCTATTCAAGTCCACAAAAAAGCAACAAATGTGGCGACATCAGTGGCGAAGACCTTTGTTTCGACGCCATATGATTTGACATTAAACTTATATCTTTTTGCTAAAAATCAGGAAGATGGATTGCGTATCATTGAGCAGATTTTACCATACTTTAATCCTGACTTCAATATAACAGTAAATGATTTACCTGAACTTGGCATTAAACGCGATATTAAAATCCTTCTCGAAAGTATTGGGTATGAGGATAATACACAAGGCTCGTTTGCTGAGAGGCAAAGTATTGTTTGGACTTTAACATTTACAATGAAGCTAAACTTTTATGGTTATGTTGGCAATCAAGATATTATCCGTAAAGCAATCGTTCAAACTTATCAGAATCCTAATCTTGTTGGTGAATACACAGAACAAAAATATACAGTTACAGCAGCAACTGCAACGGCTGTCGCTACTTTAAGTGGTGATGCTATTGATTCTATCGCTGTAACATATAAAGGTGAAGGATATTCTGAAGCTGGACCAAATATTACTCTGTCAGGGAATGGTAGAGCGCATGCAGTTATGGAAGTAGATCCGCTAAATAGTGGTAAGTATAGGGTCGCAAGCGTTGTTATTGATGACGCTGGCAGTGGGTATGTAGAAGCACCGACTGTTACATTTGAAGCACCAGATGATGGAAATCAGGGAGTAGATGACACATATCGATTCCTTGAGGAGTTTGATCAGAGTTATGACTAAGAATAAAGTTTTTGATGCATTAGATAAAACATTTGAGACTACAACCAAAGAACTTGAAACCGCTAAACCTGTTATCGAAAAAGCAATCAATGATGGTTTAGATTCTGATTTTCAAGAAGCTCGCGATGCACTGAAGCGAGCTATGGTTTATGGCGAAGAAGCAATCCAAGGTATTATGAATGTCGCCACGAATAGCGACAATCCACGAGCATATGAGGTTGCTGGTCAGCTCATCAAAGCTCTTGGCGACCAAGCAAAGGATATGATGGATATCCAAGCTAAGAAAAAGAAAATAGACGAGACGGATGGTAAACCGTCTGTAGCCAAGATTGGTCATCAGACCAATGTTTTATTTAATGGAAGCACATCAGACTTGATGAAAGCGTTGAAAGAAGATGATGCTCCTATCATCGAAGGTGACATAAATGGCAGTTCCGACTGAAGAAACTAGCTATCACGGCAATCCTAATTTAAAACCTATTGCTTATCAACACGATTTTACTAAAGAACAAATCCGTGAGTTGATCAAGTGTAAAGAAGATCCAATATATTTTATTGAAAACTATTGTCAGATTGTTACTCTTGACAAAGGCTTACAACCTTTCTTATTATATGAGTGTCAAAAGCGTAAAGTCGATTTTATTATGAACAATCGACAAACGATTTTGATGGAAGGTCGTCAGCAAGGTAAGACTGTTACAGCTGCAGCTTGTATCCTTCATTACACAATCTTTAATGAAAACAAGACTGTTGCTATTCTCGCTAACAAAACTACAGCAGCTCGCGAAGTTCTGGCTCGTTATCAAATTATGTATGAAGGGTTGCCTATCTGGATGCAGCAAGGTGTGAAAACTTGGAACAAAGGTAACGTCGACCTCGAAAATGGGTCGGTCGTATTTACTTCAGCAACAACATCTTCTGGTATTCGTGGTAAATCAGTGAACTGGCTCTATATTGACGAGGCGGCGATCATCCCGAATAATATTGCTGAAGAGTTTTTTACAGCTGTGTATCCTACCATTTCTGCTGGTGAAACGACTAAGATCCTACTCACATCAACTCCACTTGGCTACAATCATTTCTGGAAGTTCTGGAATGAAGCTGAAACGGGTGCAAATGGATTTAAACGAATGTTTATTCATTACAGCGAGATTCCTGGAAGAGATGAGGCTTGGGCAGACGAACAACTTAAACTTCTTGGTGAATTGAAATTCAATCAAGAGGTGCTTTGTGAGTTCCTTGGGTCAACAAATACACTTATTAATGGCAAAACTTTATCTGTTATGAGTGCGAAACATCCAGAATATTCAAAAGATGGTTTGGATCTATATGAAGACCCACAACCAGAACACTATTATGTTATCACAGCAGATGTAGCGAGGGGTGTTGGTGGCGACTACTCTGCCTTCACTCTTATTGATGTTACAGAAATGCCATATCGTCTAGTTGGTAAATATAAACACAATAAGATATCCCCAATGCTTTACCCTAGTGTTATTTCAAAGGTTGCGAGGGACTTCAATAATGCTTATGTTCTTGTTGAGTCTAATGATATTGGGCAACAAGTCCTTGATATTCTTCATCAAGAGGAAGAATATGAGAATGTATTTACCTCTCTCACAGAAAATGGGAAACAATATTTAACTCCAGGATTTGGTAGATCTGCTAAATTGGGTGTTACAACATCGAAGGCAGTAAAACGACAGGGTTGTTTTGCTATAAAATCTTTGATTGAAGATAAAAAATTACTCATCCACGACTCTGATGTTATCGGTGAATTGTCTGTTTTTACGGAAAAGGGTCAAACATTTCAAGCCGATGAAGGTTATAATGATGACCTCGCCATGAGTTTAGTGTTATTTGGGTGGGTTACAACCAATTCTTTCTTCACAGACTTAACAAATGTGAATGTCAGAGAGGGTCTTTTTAACGCTGAAATGCGTATGATTGAGAACGATCTAACACCTTTTGGTGAAATTGTTGATGGTTCGGAGCCTGAAGCTGAAGTAATGGGCGGAGATTTGTGGTTTTCGTTGGATGGTAAAGAGAAAACTCCTTTTTTATAAATAATTTCAGTGATAAAACAATAAACGATAATCCATAATATCGAGGAGATAAAACATGGCATTTCAACTAAGTCCAGGAGTTCTCGTTCGCGAACAGGACGCATCAAGTGTAGTTCCAGGAGTTGGCACTACAACTGGCGGTTTCGTTGGTGACTTCGCATGGGGTCCAGCGCGTGAACTCACATCAATCAGCAGCGAAAATGAACTCGTTGCTCGCTTCGGCAAACCTGCCTCAAGCACTAATGTTGACTTCCTGACTGCTGCTTCGTTCTTAGCATATGGTTCCAGCCTGCTCGTTTCACGAGAAGTTGGTTCGGCTGCTAGAAACGCTGTATCATCAGGAACAGCTGTTCTGATCAGAAACGAAGACGAGTATGAATCATCATATTCTGCTGGTGAAGGTTCTGTTGGTCCATTTGCTGCTAAATGGGCAGGCTCATTAGGCAATTCAATTAAAGTTTCAGTTGCTGACTTGGGTAACTTTACTGCTTCTTCAGTTGCATCGGTCACAGTGACTGACGGTGGCTCTGGTTATACTTCAGCCCCTACAGTAACATTTGCAGCTGCCCCTGCTGGCGGTGTTAGTGCGACGGGAACAGCTGACCTTGCGGGCGGTTCTGCTGTTGATTCGATTACAATAACCTTCCCAGGAATCGGTTACACATCAGCCCCAACAGTCACTATCTCAGGTGGCGGTGGCTCAGGTGCTACCGCGACAGCCACATTGTCAACAGCTTGGACATACGCTTCAAACTTTGACTTTACACCAACGACAACTACTTATGCTGCTAATAATAACATAAACTATGATGAAGTCCATGTTATTGTTATCGATGAAGATGGCGCATTTACTGGTGTTGCTGGGACTATCCTTGAGAAATTCTCAGGCGTATCTAAAATTCCAGGCTCAAAAAACGATCAAAATGAATCAAACTATTACAAAGATGTAATCAATAATCAATCACAATATATCTGGTTCATGGATCAAGTCGATACTACCTCATCTACAATTGGTCAAGATTGGGGAACAGCCTTGGCAACAGTTCAAGCTGCGGCTAATAGCGTATACAAGGTTATCATCGATGGTGTTGACACTGATGCTTGGTCGCTTACTGGTGGTGTTGACGCATCTCCAGCTGATGCTGACCTTCAAAACTCTTACATCCTCTTCGCAAACGATGAAGAAACTGATGTAAGTCTGATTGTTGCTGGTCAACATAGCGCAACTGTTGGTGATTATATCATCGATAATGTTGCTGATATCCGTAAAGACTGCTTAGTATTCGTGTCACCACAAAGAGCAAGCGTTGTTAACAATTCTGGCTCAGAGGTAACTGACATCGTAGCTGAGTTAGCCTCTTATACTCGCTCTTCATTCGCTGTCATGGATAGTGGCTGGAAGTATATGTATGACCGCTACAATGATGTGTATGCTTGGGTTCCATGTAATGGTGACACAGCTGGCACTTGCGTAACGACAGACCTTGAAGCAGATCCATGGTTCTCACCCGCTGGTGTAAATCGTGGTCAAATCAAGAACGCCGTTAAGTTGGCTTTCAATCCTAAGAAATCTGACCGCGACACGCTCTACTCGGCTGGTGTAAACCCAATCGTTCAGTCTGCAGCACAAGGTGTTGTATTGTTCGGTGATAAAACATTGTTGAATAAATCAAGTGCTTTTAATCGCATCAATGTTCGTCGTCTGTTTATTGTGATTGAAAAGGCAATCGCAACGGCTGCTAAGTTCCAGTTGTTTGAATTCAACGACGCCTTTACTCGCGCCCAGTTCCGCTCATTGGTTGAGCCATTCTTGCGCGATGTCCAAGGTCGTCGTGGTGTATATGACTTCCGCGTTGTATGCGACGAAACAAATAACACTGGTCAAGTGATTGACTCTAATGAGTTCCGTGCTGATATTTTCATCAAGCCAGCGAAATCAATTAACTTCATCACACTGACATTCGTAGCGACGCGAACAGGTATCTCGTTCGAAGAGCTTGGAGCCTAATCTAGTATTTAAGGAGAAAACGCAATGAATATTGAAGAATTTAAGGCTAGACTAGGCGCAGGTGGTGCTCGCCCTAACCAGTTTAGAGTGAGTCTCGCCTTCCCAAGTTATGTGCCAAATGTTGACACAAGCTACAGCCTGTTGGTTACAGGTGCAGCTTTACCAGCATCAAATGTTAACCCTGCCATTATCCAGTATCGCGGTCGTGAGATTAAACTTGCTGGTGAAAGAATCTTTGACCCATTCACAATCACAATCGTGAATGACTCTGACTTCTCTCTCCGCACACCGTTTGAACAGTGGATGAATGGTCTTAATAATCGCGAAGATAACACAGGCGTTCTCACACCAAGTGATTATCAAGCTGATATTGTTGTTGAGCATCTTGACCGCAACGATGAAGTATTGGCTGGTGGGCAATATACGCTTCGTAACGCCTTCCCAATCAATATGTCAGAAATTGCCCTGCAATACGCACAGAACGATATCTTTGAAGAATTTACGGTGACTTTCCAATATACACATTATGATGTAGCATAAATAGTCTTACATCTAGTATAGGGAAAATATAATGGAATTATTTGGTTTTGAAATTACTCGTAAGAGGGAGCCTCGAACAGCACAATCGTTCGTGGCTCCTGACGAGGATGGAGCCATTGAATCTATCCGAGGTGGTGGATACTATGGCACATACTTTGATGTCGAGGGAGTTGCTAATACTGAAGAGCAACTCATTAAGAGATATAGAGATATCTCAATGTTTGCTGATGTTGATGCAGCCATTGAAGATATCGTTAATGATAGTATCTCTAACCTCGAGGATGAAAAGCCAGTTGAGGTTGACACCGATAGTATTCAGGTATCAGCTACTGTGAAGAAAGCTATTGCTGACGAGTTTACTAATGTATTGGCGTTGTTAGATTTTAACAATCGAGCACAAGATTATTATAGACGCTGGTATATTGATGGTCGAATCTACTTTCATAAACTTGTAGATAAAGCCAACCCGAAAAAAGGTCTATATGATGTCAGATATATTGACCCACGCAAAATCAAAAAAGTGCGTGATATCAAGAAGGAAAAAGATCCTAAAACTGGCGTCAATATGATTAAAGAAGTTAAAGAATACTTCGTTTATGATGATAAGGGGATTGCCAGTAAACCAGGACAGTATAAAGCTGGTAACGCAAACGATAAAGCTCTTAAGATTTCGAAAGATGCTGTTACTTATGTATCATCAGGTCTTCTCGATCAAGACAAAAATATTCCCCTTTCATATTTGCACAAAGCCATCCGTCCAGCTAACCAGCTGAGAATGATGGAAAATGCGGTAGTTATCTATCGTATTACTCGTGCACCAGAGCGTAGAGTATTCTATGTAGATACTGGTAATCTGCCTACAATGAAGGCTGAACAGTATCTCAAAGATGTTATGAATCGCTATCGTAACAAACTTGTTTATGATGGCACTAATGGTGAGATTCGAGACGACAAGAAGTTTATGTCGATGCTTGAAGATTTCTGGATGCCACGCCGTGAAGGTGGCAGGGGCACAGAAATTCAGACTCTTCCAGGAGGTCAAAATCTTGGTGAGACTGGCGATGTAGAGTATTTCCAACGGAAACTCTACCAAGCACTGAATGTTCCTATGTCTCGTCTTGAAGCGCAACAAAGTGGTATCAACTTTGGGCGTAGTGCTGAGATTAGTCGTGATGAATTGAAGTTTACAAAGTTTATTGCTAAACTTCGTCGTCGTTTCTCAGCTATGTTTGATGACCTGCTGAAGACTCAGCTTATCCTCAAAGGTATCATTACTGAGGATGACTGGCCAATGATTCGTGATCAGATTCAATATAAGTTTGCTTCTGATGCTTACTATACTGAATCAAAAGAACAAGAGATTCTAAGAAGCAGAATCGAAGTTCTTAATGGTATGGCAGGTTATGTCGGACAATATTTCAGTAAGGAGTATGTCCAAAAAGAAATTCTTAAGATGGGAGATGATGAAATCGATCTCATCAACCAACAAATCGAAGGTGAGGCGCAAGAAGTCGAGCCGCAACCATATGAAGAAGGTGAACAACAATGAGTGATGATACAGAAGTAAGAGAAATCGAAAATGAGCGTGCAGACGCTGTTCGTGATATGATGAACCAATGGCGTGATGGTAAACTGACTGATGCTCAGGATACATTTAATGATATGATGAATCAACGAGCTGATGAACTTGTGGCGAACCGTAAACAAGAAGTTGCTACAAATATGTTCAGTCAAATCGACTTACCAGAACCGACTGCAGGCGAAGTAGAATTCGAAACACCTGAAGTCCCAGAAACTGCAGAGGCTGAAGAGCCTGAAGCAGAAGTAGAAACGGAAACAGAAGATGAAGCAGTATAAAGAACTTCAAGAAACTATTCGTAAAGTATTGACTGAAGGTAATGGCGATCAAACGCCTCCTGCATCACCATCAGCAGAAGCAAATCCTAAAGTAGAGGGTGAAGCACCAGAAGTATCTTCTGATGATGTTAATAAACCTTCTGCTGAAGAACCAACAGCGTTTCACGGTGCTGCTGAGAAAGGGAATCCAGGAGATATTACTCCGCCAACTCAGGGTAGCTCGAACACTGAAGGTTTCAAAATGGAACTAAATCAAAAAGTATCTCATCCAGCTTTCGGTGAAGGTAATGTTCTTGCCACTATGGGCGAAGGCGTTGAAGCTGTTGCTGAGGTTATGTTCAAGGAATCACTCAAGCGCGTAAGTGTTTGGGAACTCGAAAAAGTAGAGGAATAAGTAAATGGCAGTCACGGTCGACACATTAAAATTGACACAAACTCATGGTGTAGTTGCTGTCCGAGGGACTGCCGCTACTGGAACAATCGCGTTAGCTACAACGCTAAAGAAATCAACCGAAACACAATCATCACCAGTTGTTAATATCAAGGGTATTCAGTGGGCACTTTCTAGTGGTGCAAGCGCACAGGTTGTTAGGAACTCTAAAGTTTTATACGAACTTCAAGTTACAGGTCGTATGGATTTTTATGGGTTTACTGATGACGATGAAAATGACCAAGATATCGCAATCGTTATCGCTGGTGGTAATGGCGGCACAGTTGTTGTTGAGTGCGCCAAAGTTTCTGGTTATGGTTCTCAACAACACCAAGGTGCAGATGGAGATCTAGGCTAATGAAACTGATCAAAGAAATCACTGAGGATGTTCAATACATCCAAGAAGAAAAAGACGGCAAAAAGAACCTGTATATCGAGGGTGTTTTTCTGCAGTCTAATTTAAAAAATCGCAATGGTCGTGTCTATCCTAAAGAAGTCATGGCTAAAGAAGTTGCTCGCTATACAACCGAGCAAATCGACAAGAACAGAGCCTTGGGTGAACTCGGACACCCTGATGGTCCAACAGTAAATCTAGATCGTGTATCTCACATGATTGTTTCCCTAAAAGAAGATGGTAACAACTGGATTGGTAAAGCTAAAATCCTTGAAACGCCGATGGGCAAAATTGCAGCAAACCTAATCGAAGCAGGTGCGCAACTAGGAGTTAGCTCTAGAGGACTAGGCTCTATCAAAGAGCGTTCAGGTATTAGTGAAGTCCAAGATGATTTCATGCTTGCTACAGCTGCTGATATCGTATCTGACCCATCTGCCCCAGATGCTTTCGTTGAAGGTATCATGGAGAGCCGCGAATGGGTAATGGTCGATGGCGTATGGCAAGGTCGTGAAATTGAGGAAGCGCAACAAGTTATTAAAACTTCTTCCAAGCATGAACTAGAAGAAGCTAAACTTAATGTGTTTAGTTCATTCATGGATAAGCTGTCAAAGATTTAATTTTTTATAAATAAAACTAGCAAAATAAGACTCTACAAGGAGAAAACAATGGCTGTAGAAAGCAAAATCAGAGAGCTTCTTAAAGGTAAGCCAGAAGTGGTTACTGAAGAAGTTAATGAACTGGACGAAGGTGCTGCATCTCGTCCTGCAGATAAATCAGAAGGTGATTCTTCTGCCCCAGCTCAAGGTTCTTCGGAAGCCAACCCAAGCGTTGAAGTTCTGAATACCGATAATGTTGAAGGCAATCCTGGATCAGCTGCTTCTGCTAAAGCATCAAAAGACAGCAGCAAGTCTGCTACTTCATCTGAGTCTGGTGACCAAACTGCACCAACTCAAGGTTCATCAAAAACTGGCATGAAAGCTGAAGATACTGAAGCTGACGAAGAAGTTCTTGAAGAAACAACTGAAGAAGAAATTGTTGACGATGTAACTGATGAAGAAGTTGAAGCTGAAGTTGAGCTTGACGAAGAATCAGAAGAAGAAGTCGAAGAAATCGAAGAAGAAACTCTTTTCGAAGACGACATTAACAATCTTTTCGCTGACGAAGAGCATTTGTCAGAAGAATTTAAAACAAAAGCTGCTGGCTTGTTTGAAGCTGTTGTTACAGCTCGTGTTTCAGCTGAAATCGAAGAAATTCAAAAAGAGCTGACTGAAGAGGCACAAGTAGCTCAAGAAACATTCATGGAAGAAATGGTTCAGAAAATCGATGGTTATTTGAACTATGTAGCCGAAAACTGGATGAAAGAAAACGAACTCGCTATCGAGCGTGGTCTCCGCAACGAGATTACTGAATCATTCATCGGTTCCTTGAAAGAAGTTTTTGCCGAGCATTACATCGAAGTTCCTGAAGAGAAATACGATGTTCTGGGCGAAATGCAGAGTGAAATTGAATCACTCAAAGCCAAGTTAGACGAATCTACTGAAGAGAAGATTTCTCTGGCTGCTAAAAAGATCGAACTTGAAAAAACTGCTGCTATCAAAGAAGCAACTGCTGACTTGACAGTAACTGAAGCTGAAAAGTTCGAGAAACTCGTTGAAGATGTTGAGTTTGATAGTGACTTCTCTGAAAAGTTGTCAGTAATCAAGGAAAACTATTTCCCTGCTCAAAAAGCATCTGATGAAGACAAACTGATTGATGACGAAACAATTTCTGTTTCTGACGACTCAGCAAGTCCTGTGAGCATTTACGCTCAAGCGATTTCGAAATCGGTAAAAAGATAATTTTTTATAAATAATAACAGTTAAAACAACTAAGCAAGGAGACGAAAGATGTATCTTTCAGAATCACAAATGGAAAAATGGGCTCCAGTATTGGATCACCCAGAACTTCCAGAAATCAAGGACGCTCACCGTCGTAATGTTACGGCTGTCGTTCTGGAAAACCAAGAGAAAGCAATCCGTGAAGAGAAACAAGCTCTTTTCGAAGCTGCTCCAGCCAACGCAACAGGTGCTTCGGTTGACAACTATGACCCAGTATTGATTTCACTGGTTCGTCGTGCTCTTCCAAACCTGATGGCTTATGATGTCTGCGGCGTTCAGCCAATGACTGGTCCAACTGGTCTCATCTTCGCGATGAAATCACACTACACTTCACAAACAGGCACAGAAGCTCTGTTCAACGAAGCCGACACCGACTTCGCTGGCACAGGCACTCACGCTGGCTCTAACCCAGTTGATGGCTCTTACACCACAGGCACAGGCATGGCCACTGCTACTGGTGAAGGTGTTGACCCAGCTGAAATGGCTTTCTCAATCGAGAAAACCACTGTTACTGCTAAAACTCGTGCGCTGAAAGCCGAATACTCAATCGAACTGGCTCAAGACCTGAAAGCAATTCACGGTCTGGACGCCGAGTCTGAATTGAGCAACATCCTGTCTCAGGAAATTCTGGCTGAAATCAACCGTGAAGTTATCAGAACTATCTACAAAGTTGCTAAAACTGGTTCTGCTTCTACTGCTACTGCTGGCACATTTGACCTTGACGTTGACTCAAACGGTCGCTGGTCAGTTGAGCGTTTCAAAGGTCTCCTGTTCAACATCGAACGTGATGCCAACGTAATCGCTCAAGACACCCGTCGCGGTAAAGGTAACTTCATCGTATGTTCATCTGACGTAGCTTCTGCTCTGTCAATGGCTGGTGTTCTGGATTATGCTCCAGCTCTTAACACTGACCTGAACGTCGATGACACAGGTAACACTTTTGCTGGTGTTCTGAACGGTCGCTATCGTGTATACATCGACCCATATTCAGCTAACACTGGTGCTGCTTCTCAGTTCTATGTAGTAGGTTACAAAGGCTCGTCTGCTTATGACGCTGGCTTGTTCTACTGCCCATATGTTCCGCTGCAGCAGGTTCGCGCAATCGATCCAACGACCTTCCAGCCAAAAATCGGCTTTAAGACTCGTTACGGCATGATCGCTAACCCATTCGTAACACAGTCAGACGGCACAACCGATGCTGACACCTTTACAGCTGACAGAAACCAATACTATCGTTCAGTAAAAGTTTCAAACCTGATGTAAACAATAAGAGTGAGGCTAACTCACCACTTATTAGAGAGGCGGCTCCGAAAAGAGTCGCCTCTTTTTTTATATTGCAACTCTTATAAATAGTGTTATGGCATATAATCCTATCACAAATGTATCAGAAGCACAGTTCGATGGAGGAAGTAATCCTACTGAACTAGACTTTCTGCGCCCAAATGGGTTTCGATTTCAGATTGCAAACATTCCTAATGTTTCTTTCTTTTGTCAGGCGGCTAATATACCACAGATGTCTATTGGACAACCTGAAGTAAGCACACCTCTGGCTAATATACCCTTTCCAGGAGATAAGGTTCAGTTCGGTGAACTTATGATCAGATTCCTCATTCAAGAGGATATGGCTAACTATGTAGAGTTGTATAACTGGCTCACAGGTTTAGGGTTTCCAGAAAGCCATGCGCAATTCACGGACTTCATTAAGACTCAGGAATATAGAACAGCAACTGCTTCTAAGAATAAAAAAGAGGCTATTGCACAAGTAAGTGATGCAACTCTTTTTGTATTAGATTCAAACAATAATCCTAATGTTAAAATTACATTTATTGATGCCTTCCCTACCAGTTTAGAAGGTCTAGACTTTGACATTTCTCAGGGTGCTGGCGATTATTTCGTTGGTATCGCTGGGTTTAGATACCGCACGTTCAAGATTGAAACCGTAAGTTAATCTTGACTTTTTCTTGAAACTACTTTATTATTGATACATGATTACTCTAAAAGAACTCCAAGACGAATGGGCTGTAGACTGTAAAATTGACGAGTTAGAACTCGGCAAAGCGACAATCAAAACAGCTGAACTACATTCAAAATATCTCAATCATCTTTCTAACTTCAAACTACAGTTGCGTAAATCCGAAGCTGCATTCTACAAACTTCGCCGCGTAAAACAACAATATTGGAGAGGTGAACTTTCAAAACAAGAACTTGATGCTCTTGGCTGGGATCAATGGCTCGGAAATAAACCTCTGAAAAATGACATGTCAGAGATGATTGAATCCGATGATGATTTACAAGAACAAATGAATAAGGTCGAATATATTCGCACTGTTGTTGATTTCCTCGACCGAGTTATGCGTTCTTTACACAGTCGCACTTGGGATATCAAAAATGGTATCGAATGGACTAAATTTACAAACGGTCTCATGTAATGGCTGATATTACTGTCACATATAAAGATGCTGTCAATCTTAGCGTTGAATGTGACACTGGCATCCTACAAGAATTAAATGATTTCTTCACCTTCGAAGTTCCAGGAGCAAGGTTCATGCCTGCTTATCGATCTCGTATGTGGGATGGTAAAGCTAGACTTTTCAATATGTTCAACAAAGAACTTCCAGTTGGTCTTATTAAGTATCTCGAGGACTTCGCCAAACAGCTTGAATATACTATTGATAATCAGATCGAATCTCTTGGAGATATTGTCTCGTCGGAGTATGTTAAGAAGTTTGCTGAAGAACTAAATCTACACTCCAACGATAAACCAATTGAGATTCGGGATTATCAAATTCAAGCAGTCCGTAAAGGTATTCAGGGTGCTAGGTCTCTATTGTTGTCGCCCACTGCCTCTGGTAAGTCATTAATAATTTACACACTCATGCGTTATTTCCAGAAAAGAAATAAGCGTCAACTCATCATTGTTCCGACCACATCACTCGTTGAGCAGATGTATGGTGACTTCCAAGACTATGCTAGTGCTGTTGATTGGCAAGCAAGTGAAAACTGCCATCGTATCTATGGCGGCAAAGAAAAATCGAATGAATATCCAGTTACAATCTCGACATGGCAATCAATATATAAGTTTCCTAAAAAATGGTTCGAGAAGTTTGATGTGGTGTATGGAGATGAGGCACACCTTTTCAAAGCGAAGTCCCTTTCCACAATCATGAATAAATGTCAAAACGCTCATTGGCGGTTTGGAACGACAGGAACATTAGATGGAACAAAGACTCATCGTCTCGTATTAGAAGGTTGCTTTGGTCCAGTCACTAAGGTTATCACTACAAAAGAACTGATGGAAAAGGGTAGCGTCGCTGAACTTGATATTACATGTTTGCTTCTCAATCACACTGATGAAGATAAACAAGCAATGAAGAAGATGAAGTATCAGGACGAGGTTGACTGGCTTGTTCGCGACCATTGGCGAAATAACTTCATCAGTAACCTTACAATGAGATGTGAAGGTAATAGTCTCGTCTTATTTCAGTTTGTAGAAAAACACGGTAGTGTTTTATTTGAGATGATTAAAGGGAAAGCTGGACCAAACCGTCCTGTGTATTTTGTATATGGCGGAACAGACACAGAGCAGCGTGAGAATATCCGCGCTCTTACAGAGAAGTCAAATAATGCGATTATCATTGCCTCGTATGGCACATTCTCCACAGGTATAAATATCAAGAACCTACATAATGTAGTGTTCGCCTCGCCATCAAAGAGCAGAATACGCAACCTCCAATCTATTGGGCGAGGCTTGCGGCTCGGAGAAAATAAAGTTGCCTGTAATCTTTATGATATTGGTGACGATCTCTCTTGGAAGTCTCGAAAAAACTATACCCTTGAACATTTGATTGGGCGAATTAAATTATACAACGAAGAGGGTTTCAAATATAAAACTGTTAAGGTGAACAAGGATGGAAAATAACACAAGAATAATCCGTTTCTCTGATGGGACAATGATTGTGTGTATGGTGGAAAGTTTGGACGATCTTCAAAAACAAAATTTCATTAATATTTTATATCCAATTGAAATCGTTTCTAAAGGTTTGGAAGAAAATGGCGGAAGTCATATGCTAGAACAGTATATGTTGAAAGCGTGGATGGGTCTCTCGGATGATGTTATGTTCACCCTAAATACAAGTGACATTACGACTATTGCTGTATTGAGAGAAGAGTATGTCGCTGGATATGAAAATGTAGTGAATCGTCTTTTCTTCAGATCTGACGAGTTCCAGGATCCTCCAGAAGAGGAAGAATTAACTCCTGAAGACTTACTCGAATATTTACAACTTAAAGACGAAGGTAAATTAAACTAATCTTATCACCCCAGCACATGCTGATTATATGGCTAAAATTGGTAAATAGTCAAGCAAAAAAAATGATTGACATTCAAAAAAATATGAGATAATATGGATTTATTATGGCTAAAAGAAGAGACCCCAACAGTCGGCACTATGTCGACAACAAAGAATTTTTAGTAGCGATCTCCGAGTATCGCGAGCGAGTTATTGCAGCCAAAGAAGCTGGCGAAGAGAAGCCTCGAGTTACCGAGTATCTCGGTGAATGTATGGTGAAGATTGCAAACCATTTGGCATATAAATCGAACTTTGTGAACTATACATTTCGCGATGAGATGATTCTTGACGGTATCGAAAACTGCATTACATATATTGATAACTTCGATCCTGAGAAATCTAAGAATCCTTTTGCATATTTTACTCAAATTACTTACTATGCGTTTATCCGTCGTATTCAAAAAGAGAAAAAGCAGATGGATACGAAAAAGAAGTATATCGGTAGTTTAGATATGCAAGAGTTATTGTCTGCTGATGCTGATGGTCATGAAGGTAATGCTGAGTATCTCGATTATATCCGCAAGGCAGTAGATGAAGCAGCAACCTTAGAAGAAAAACATGCTGATCAGAAAGCTAATGTTAAGAAGCGTAGACCTAAATATCTAGATGACAAAGAAGCCATGGAGATGGCGAAGAAGAAGATCCCTGCCTTGAAAGGTGATTGATGTCTAATCGTGATATGCAGATCCTCAAACAGATTGAGGGTCATTCACAAAAAGTCAATTCGCAACCTGTAAAAAAAGAATATAGTATTCAGCGTAAATCGAAGGTTGCGCTACTGACATTACCTGTGTGGGCGGCTACATTCCCACCATATAATCTTGCTCGCTTGAATGCAATGGCAAAACGAGCAGGGTATCAATCTAAAATTTTTGATTTTAATATTGCTGCTAAACATGCATATGATGCGTTGGGTAAACCAAAAGGTGAATACAACAATTCATTACTGAGTGGTTGGTATGACGAATCTTCAATGGAAGAACTTCTCTATCCCACAGTCGATCGACTTGTGAAGGAAATGTTAGAAAATTATAATCCAGATATCGTTGGTGTCTCTTGTTATTTTTATAACAGGTTCGCAACTCACAGATATACTGATATGATGAAGAAGCATAATCCGAATATTAAAATCATACTCGGTGGACCAAATACACTTACAGACTCTGCAGATTCTCAAAATAAATTTGATATTGATTATGTATCAGTTGGTGAAGGTGAGGAAACATTCCTACCTATACTGAATGAAATTGAAATGGGTATTAAAAATGATGAAGTGAAAATTTTTGAATCATCAAGGCAAAGGTTGAGTCTAGATGAACTTCCAACACCAGATTACACAGATTTGGATTTGAATCTCTATGATATGCCAAATTGTATGTTGACTGAATTTTCACGTGGTTGTGTAGCTAAGTGTTCTTTCTGTTCTGAAACTCATTTCTGGAAATATCGTCAAAAAGAATCAACCACTCTTGTTGATGAATTGCAAGAATTATATGAAACCCATGGCGTCCAAATGTTTTGGTTTACGGACAGCCTCATCAATGGCGACCTTAAAAAGTTGAAGGAGTTTGCCATAGAAGTAAAAGAAAGGGAACTTCCTATCTGGTGGTTTGGTTATGCTCGACATGACAAAAGGATGACCGATGAGTATCTGCAAATCCTAAAAGATGGTGGATTGTGGGGTATGAACTTTGGAACCGAGACTGGTGCGCAAGGTGCACTGAATAAGATGAACAAGAAGGTGAATGTCCAGACTATTCACGACAACATGGATTCATTTGCTAGGGTTAAACTCTGGGCACAAAGTCAGATTATTTTTGGATCCCCCGAAGAACAAATCTCAGAAGTCTATAAGACATATGAGATGCTGTGGAGATCAGCTTGTAGAAATTTAAAATCAATCGCTATTGCACCAGATTATTGGGTTATGTCATCTGCCATGGTTGGATTGAACCCTTCACAATTTTATAAAAAGTATTCAAATTTAGCCTATGGTGGTCACTGGATCTTAGATGATTTTTCTCAGGGTGGAGATACAAATAAGGTTCGTGCTAAGATGGCAAACATCTTCATACGGGAATTGAGAAATACAGAAGGGATGATGATTGAAAATAATTCATCTATGGCTAATCCATTAGACCACTACAACTTTAAATTCTTTAAAAATCTAGATAATGAGTTTGAGGAGTTTGATGATTTCGAGGATTTTCATCTGGTCAAAGAGGATTTAAATCCGTATGCTAAGACTATGGTAAACGAAGTCTGGTCGTTGCTTAGAATATTATGGAAAATGAAGGGTGCATTCAACATAGAAATAACAGCAGACCCCAAGATTGATGAGGGGTTTTTGGGTGACTCTTTCGGTAAGAACGAGTTATCCTATAATATAAAATTTGATATAGACGATGAGGGTTATTGGGATATGAAATTAAATTTTGATTTCAAGCAAATAGACGAGCCATTTTCATTCATCGATTTAGACCTGAATCCAAGTCACATCACTGAAGCAATTTCTATACACTCAAAGGGTCAACAGACAGAAGATGAAATATCAGAAGTGAAGAGTCGTGCGGATAGGTATAATAAAGAGATAGATCTAAGTTTTAAATTAGATTGGGAAGGTGCTGGTCAATGGCGCAAATAATGTCAGTTGAACGCGATCAAGCGATGCTTGATGTTATTTCTCCCAATCGTAAGAAGGTGAGACAAAAAACATCAGATGTAGTTATCGATTATGCTACAAGAAATACTAAACTTGCGCTCGTCGTTATGCCTATGTGGTCGGTTCAATTCCCACCATACAACCTTGCTCGCCTTGCGGGGGTGACTAAAACCGCTGGGTATGAAACTGATATTTTTGATTTTAATGTAACCTCTTATAACTACTCTCAATTAGAAAATGAAATAGATGACGACCTATGGACGACTGGTAGTTGGCGTTGGCAAGATGCAGACTTTCATGATGTTATATTACCATGGTTTGAAAGTTTTTGGGAAGACCAAGCTAAAGTCTTAATCGATTACAATCCTGACGTGATAGGATTTACTGAGTATGTGTTTAGTGAACGTGTCACCCATTGGTTTGTTGATAGGATTCGTTCGCAATTACCAGACACAAAGTTTATTGTGGGAGGTTCTAACATTCAATCTATTCAAGATGATTATTCAGGGAAAACAATTTATGATTATATTGTTTCTGGTGAAGGTGAAAATGCAATCCTAAGTGTCCTCAATAAAATCGAAGCGGGGATTGAGGAACCAAAACCTGTTATTATAAGTCAGGTTTCTGATCAGAGATTGAATATTAGTAATTTGCCTTTACCAGATTATTGCAGTCTAGATTTTAATCAATATATTATTCCAAATGCAATATCCTCTGAGTTTTCTAGGGGCTGTGTTGCTAAGTGCACCTTTTGTTCCGAGACTCACTTTAACAAATATAGACAAAGAGAATTTACAGATGCATTTTCTGAAGTAAAACACTTCAACGAAACTAGGGGGTCACAGGTATTCTACTTCTTAGATAGTCTGGTAAATGGAAACCTAAAAGAATTAAAAGAGTTTGCAAATCTTATTGAAGAAAATAAATTGGACGTTATGTGGTTGGGATATGCTCGTCATGACGGCAGGATGGATTTAGAATATCTGAGACAATTGGCTGCAGGTAAATGCATTGCCATGAACTTCGGTTGCGAATCAGCAAGTCAAAAAGTCCTCGATAGTATCGATAAGAAAGTTACAGTTGAAGCCATGGAACAAAACTTTCGAGACATCAAGGAAGTTGGAATCGTAGCGTTGACAAACTGGATTTCTGGGTGGCCAACAGAAGAACCGAATGACCACTATCAAACAATGCAGTTTTTGTGGAGAAACAGAGAGAACAATTTAAATAGTATCAGCCTCGGTTATGGATTGATGCCTCGCCCTGACTCAATCATGGGACAAGATTTATCTAGGTTCAATATCCTACCACATACATATAATGGTCATTGGATTACTGAAGATTATAGAGTTGCTGGACCACATGTCCTAACCAGAATTAAAAATATCTATATGATGGTTGATAAACTCATTGTTCAAAATCCTGTCTATAATCCTGCTATGAATGCAAAGGGAACTCCTGTTAGTAAACGAGATGCATTAGAAAGTAAACATTACTCCTTGACTTTTCATGATGAATCATGTATAAAAGAGATCGAGTGGGAAAATTTTGATACGAACATTATCAAAATTCCTGATAATCCTTTTGCCGAAAGCCTAATGAATGAAGTTTGGCCAATTCTTAGATTTTTCTGGAGAACTAGAGGTGGGTTCAAATTCGAGCACCGTTTCAGCCCAGAACTTGACTTTGAAGAGTTTGGGACAGGTGAGTGGATTTCGTTTGGTAATGGTGAATACAGAGCGACTTATAAGTTTGAGATTGACGCCGATGGTAATTGGGAAGCAGACTTTGATGCCTCATATAAATCTGTTGAAGATCCTTGGAAGTTCTTTGATTTCAGTAGGCAAACTGGTCGAGTCGTTGACCGAGCAAAGAGATTGGCAAAGGCTGATGACCCCCGCTCTGATCAGGACATGCTCGATGGTGAGCAAGAAGCACAGTTACTCAATATGACAGAGGATTTCTCCTTTGAACATACTTGGAAACAAAATGGTAAGTGGTAATGTATAAGTTTGATTATGAAGACCCTAAAAAATATCAAGTGATGATTGACATTGAGACCCTCAGTAATCGCAGTAATGCTGCGATCTTGTCAATTGGTGCTGTAAAATTTAATATTGAGAGCGGTGTTATCGATACTTATTATCAAAATATAGATGCATCAACAGCAAAGAAATTTAATCGGCATATTGATAAAGGAACTCTTGATTGGTGGTCTAAAAAAGACCCAGCGGCATTGAAGTCTCTTATGGTTGATGTTGAGCAGTTCGATAAAGTCATTACTGATTTTATAAGGTGGTATGGTGTTTCAACACCTACGTGGGGAAATAGTGCACAATTTGACCTCGGGATTATTGAGTCAGCTTGCCATGAATTGAATCTTCCAGTTCCTTGGAAGTATTGGCATTGTTATTGTTACAAGACAGTAACACATTTGTTTGGTGTTAATAACGCTCATATTCGTCAGGTTGAGAACGATCAAGGCGGTAAATGGCATAATGCCTTGGACGATGCTATAAGTCAAACTAACACGCTTGTTAAAATTCTCAGAGGAACACAATAATGACATATCCATATTCTAAACTTTTACGACATATTACTGATATCAGATATATTCCTGGAACTCCTCCCATGCAACTAAACCTTGCTGAGTGGGATCCAGGTTCTCCAGAAAAAATTGAAATACATATTAAAGATATGCGAGGAAACCCAGAGATAATTAATGTTCTTGACTTCAATGGAACAGACCTATATAATTTTATCCAAGAAGTTTATGACATGGGTAAAAGAGATGCCAGACAAAAAATCAAAGATGCCCTTGAAGGTCGCTATTGAGATAGTGACAAAATATGAAAAAGATTATAACAATGGGATTATTGCGTATCCTGATGTAAAAAAAGATCTTGACATTGCTCGAGAAGTATTGTATATTCATTATATTGAAGTCTTTAGGAGAATGAGATGAATATTTTTTACCTTGACGAAAACTTTGAAACAGCTGCCCAAATGCATCTTGACAAACATGTGGTCAAAATGATTATCGAGTATGCCCAACTTATGTCAACTGCTCATCGTATGCTCGATGGTGATCAATATATCGATGACTCCTCTGGGCGTCGCATCAAACGCTGGCGTCATCCGAATGATAATATGGATGGTGTTCTTTACAAAGCATCACATATCAATCATCCGTCAGCTGTATGGACACGCGAAACATTTACCAATTATCTCTGGTTGTATTCATTATGGTTAGAACTTTGTAAGGAATACACTCATCGTTACGGTAAAAAACATTTGACTCAGGAAAAACTAGAAGATATTTTGTCAATGCCACCACATAATATTAAAGATGGTCCAATGACAAAAATGCCTCAAGCGATGCCCGACGATGTCAAGATGGAAAGTTCTATTGACGCTTATCGTAATTACTATCGCACTTACAAAATGGATATGGCTCGTTATACAAAACGTGATGTCCCTGAATTTATGGTTGCTTAATGAAAATTTTGATAATGGGACTTCCAGGATCTGGTAAGACTACTCTTGCCAGCGAACTAGCATTTCATTTTCGTGTTCCATACCATAATGCAGATGTTGTTCGAGAATATACTGACAATTGGGATTTTAGTCGCGGTGGAAGAATAGAGCAAGCATTGTATATGCGCGATCAGTGGGGTATTTTAGATTTTATCGCTCCAACTAAACAAATAAGAAGTATCTGTGACCCACACTTTGTGATATGGATGGACACCATCAAAGAAGGTAGATTCGAAGATACAAATAAACTTTTTGAAAGACCAAAGCGTAACGAATATGATGTTAGGATTACAAAATGGATTGGACTAAACCAACTACGCTCCTCCTTGGAAGATACCAGCCATGGCATCGAGGGCATACAGAACTATTTAAAAAAGCCCTTCAAAAAACTGGTCAAGTCCTCATCACAGTGAGGCGCATGCCAAAAGACGAAAACAATCCATACGACTGGAAAACTGTCTCAAAAAATATTGTTGACTCTTTGGAGGCAGAAGGGTATATTTATGGTGTAGATTTTGAATTATCGCGCTCAGCAAACATCACACATATAACTTATGGTCGGGATGTTGGATATATAATTGAACAAGAGCATTTAGGAGAGGAGATTGAATCAATCTCCGCAACGGATATTCGTAATGAAAATAGCACTGATAACTGATACGCACTTCGGTGCGAGGTCAGACTCAATCCCATTTGATAACTTTTTTGAAAAGTTTTATTCTCAAACATTTTTTCCAGAACTTGAAAAACGGCAAATCAAAACTATCATTCACTTGGGTGATATTTTCGATCGACGTAAGTTTATCAACTTCAACACATATAAAAAATGTCGTGAGTATTTCTTTGATAAAACTGAACAGATGCAGATTGATATGCATATGATTCCAGGAAATCATGATACTTATTTTAAGAACACCAATGAGGTAAACTCTCCAGAATTGTTGCTCAAAGATTATGATAATATTCAGATATATCCTGAAGTAACTGAGTTGTCTTTTGGTAAAAAGAACATTCTATTTACACCATGGATCTGCTCTGACAACTACAAACAGACTATGGAGGCAATCAATGAAACAGACGCTACAGTATGTTTTGGACACTATGAACTCGCTGGGTTCCAGATGTATAAAGGGCATGCGAATGACCATGGAATGGATCCATCTATATTTGATAAGTTTTCCCTTGTTTGCTCTGGTCATTTTCACCACCGTAGTAGCAATGGCAACATTACTTATCTTGGTAATCCTTATGAAATTACTTGGAGCGATTATGATGACCCTAGAGGCTTTCACATCTATGATACAGAAACAGATGAACTTGAGTTTGTTCAAAACCCCTTTAACATCTTTCACAAATTTTATTACAACGACTCAGATGATGCTTCTCGAGCAAGTCTCGATGCTATTGATTTTGATCGTGTTAAGGGCGGATCTGTAAAGGTTGTTGTTGTAAATAAATCTGATTTCTCAAGGTTCGATAATTTTATTGACAAACTTGAAAGCTGCAATTTAATTGAACTTAAAATTATTGAAGACTTTTCTGAGTTTGAAGATGACGCAATTGATGCTGATAATCTCAATTTAGAAGACACAATAACTTTACTAGATGATTATATTGATAACATTCAGACTGACCTAGATAGAGAGAAGCTGAAGACTGTGATGAAAACTCTTTATGTAGAAGCAAGAAACTTAGCATGATTTATTTTGAAAAACTTAGGTGGAAAAACTTTCTTTCTACTGGTAATTCTTTCTCAGAAGTTGACTTTACTCGTTCACCAAGCACACTTATTATTGGGGATAATGGTGCAGGTAAGTCTACATTTTTAGATGCATTGTGTTTCGGGCTATTTAATAAACCATTTCGTAATATTAATAAACCACAACTTGTAAATTCTATCAATGGTAAAAATCTAGAAGTAGAGGTTGAGTTTCGATCTGGCAAACATCAATACAAAGTTCGTCGTGGTGTGAAGCCAAACTTCTTTGAGATCTATCGCAATGATGAAATGATTGATCAGGATGCTGCTCTGAGGGATACACAGAAGTATCTTGAAGAGTCTATCTTAAATCTAAATTATAAGTCATTCACACAGATTGTTATTCTTGGTAGTGCATCATTCACACCATTTATGCAGCTTCCTGCTCATATTCGCCGCGAGGTTATTGAAGACATTTTGGATATCCAGATCTTCACAACCATGAATGGATTGTTAAAGGAACAATTGACTGGAATCCAAGGAGAAGTTAGAGAAATCGAAGCACAGGTTGAGGTTGCTAAACAAAAAGCTGAGATTCAAAAAGGATATATTGAAACATTAGAAAATAACAAGGCTGAGAAAATCACAGAAATTGAGGGGAAGATTAATGAGTTGGACAAAGCGATCGAAGACTTACAAGAACAAGCTAAGAAAAAATCAGAACAGGCGGAGACACTTGGCAACCCCGAAGATAAAAGAAGAAAACTTGAAAAATATCAAGACAAATTTCAGTCACAGATAAATAAGCTGAACAAGGAACTTTCATTTTATGAAGAGCACGATGATTGTCCAACCTGTAAACAAGGTATCCCACACGAATTTAAAGAAGAGATACAACAGGAACGCTTGGATAAAATCAAAGAAATCGAACAAGCAAATCAACAGATGGACTCTGAGTTCTCAGAGTTGGATAGCTTGATTGAAGATTACAAAAAAATACAATCAGAAATTATAGAGACAAATAATGAGATTACCTCGAATCAAAGATATCTTCAACGCTTACATGCAGAGTTGGGCGATGCTCGGGGGCGTGTGGCTGATATTGAGTCCGAACAATCTAAACTCAAAGAACTCGCCAAAGAAGTAACGACTAAAAATAGTTTGCGTTCTGAGAAGAATCAAGAGATGCATTATATGAATGCAGCAGCTGCATTGCTAAAAGATTCAGGCATCAAAACCCGAATCATTAAGCAGTATCTCCCAGCTATTAATTCTTTGGCGAATAAATACTTAGCAGCTATGGACTTCTTTGTCAACTTTAACCTTGATGAGAAGTTCAATGAGACAATTAAATCTCGTGGGCGTGATAAGTTTTCTTATGCAAGTTTCAGTGAAGGTGAGAAACAGCGTATTGATTTGGCTCTGTTGTTTACATGGAGAACTATCGCCAAGATGAAGAATAGTGCAAGCACCAATCTTCTTATTCTCGATGAGGTGTTTGATAGTTCCCTAGATAATAACGGCACAGATTATGTAATGACTTTGTTGAACACAATCGGTGAGGACACAAATGTTTTTGTTATTTCTCATAAAGGCGACCAGCTGTTCGACAAGTTTAGATCTGTGATTAAGTTTGAGAAAAAGCAAAACTACTCGGTGATGGTATAATGGAATTAGAACTCTTGGATTTTAGTGATGAACTTTTGAAGCGTGAGCCAAAAGAGTTTGAATTTGAAAACGAAAACGCAAAAGAAGTTTGTGATAAACTTTTTGAGCGCATGAAAGAACTTGGTGGTATTGGATTATCAGCAAACCAAGTTGGATTAGACATGAAGGTTTTTGTGTTCGGTGATGGTGAGGCACTCACGAGATATATTATCAACCCTATTATTATTGCTATTGGCGATGAATCTGTATCTATGAAAGAAGGTTGTTTGTCACTTCCTGGAGTATTCCTTATGGTCAAAAGACCAACTGAGGTGACATTAAAATACCAAGATACAGAAGGTAATGAAGTTGTTGAGCAGTTCAAAGATCTTGCCGCAAGAGTTGTTCTGCATGAGTATGACCATATGATTGGGCAAAACTTTACACAGCGTGTGTCAAAGCTGAAACTAGACCGAGCCATCAAAGCGATGAAAAAGAAGGTCACTAAGAAAGTTCGGTCTGATGTGCGCAAACAACTGGAGGCAAATAATGTCTGACGATTTCGATTTTGGTTTCACTATGGTAGACGAGGACGAACTTGAGGTAAGTCCTGTATCAACGCAACTTGTTCAGGCTGAGATTCCTTCTGATCAGATTGAAACTATTATGGACAAACTTGAACAGCTTGAGGCTCGTATCATCACAGCTGATAACTCCGATATGATTAACGACCATAGAGCATTGGTGGAGCAAGATGTGGCGACTAAACTCCGAGATGTTGAGGATCTTATCCTGCCTCTCCTACTCAATCTGAAAAAGAATCCTGAAAAAGACATCATTAAATGGCCAAATAGAACAGCTATTATTGATAGACAGATTGAAAAAATCAAAGCAATTACAAGATATTTTGATAAAATGTAATATTAGGTGTTGACATTTGGGTAAAAATGCGATATTCTAAGACTAAGAGTTGAGGAGTATGTTATGGAAATCACCCAAAAAAGCACATTAGCTAAGTTGCTCGCTACTGAGAATGTCAGCGTCGAGCATCAAAAAGTCAAGACTGCTTACTTTGATTTGAAAGAGCGAAAAGTCGTTCTCCCCATTTTTAATGAAATGTCATCTGACCTTTATGACCTGTTGATTGGTCATGAGGTCAGTCATGCATTGAACACGCCGCTTGAAGGCTGGCACGATGCTGCTAGTGTCAAGGGCAAAGGATTCAAGTCTTTCTTAAATGTCGTTGAGGATGCTCGGATTGAGTCTGACATCAAACGCCGCTATCCTGGACTTGTCAAAAATTTCTTCAAAGGTTACAAAGAATTATATGAGCGCGACTTCTTCGGTCTGGAGGATCGCAACATCAATGATTATCCTTTGATTGACCGCATCAATATCCACTTCAAAGTTGGCATGTTTGCTGCTGTCGAGTTTACAGACGCTGAACTGGTCTATGTTGATAAAGTCGCTGCCTGTGAAACTTGGGAAGATGTTGTCGCTGTCGCCACTGAGATCTATGAGTTGTCAAAAAACGAACAAGCCATGATTGATATGGCTGACGATCTGATGATGGATGATGATGGCGAAGGTGAGATCTTTGAAGAGAATGATACCACTGAGCAAAACTCTGATTCTGGTGAAGAAGAAAAAGAAGATGACAAAGGTGATAAGTCAGACGACAATGATGAAGGTCAGGATGAGTCTGATGAAACTACTGAAGAAACTGTTGCCTCTGACGAGACAACTGAAGAGTCTGAGTTTGACCCTGCCTCTGCTACTGACAATGCTTTCCGTAACAATGAAGACCAGTTGATCAATAATGGTGCTGGTAATTTCTTCTATGGTAACTTCCCTAAACTTGATTACAAGAAGTGGGTTAAGATGGATCCTTGGAAAGAGTTTGAGAATTCAGAGCATCTTGAGATTATTCGCAATATAAAAGAAGATGCTTGGTCATATAAAGAAGAAAAGGTTGATCGTGCTGTTGCGATTGAACAATTCACCAAAGACTTCCGCGCTAAAAATAATGCGTATATCAACTTCATGGTTCAGCAGTTCGAAGCCAAGCGTAAAGCTGCTCAGTTCGCCAAGTCCCGCGAAAACAAGACTGGTGTATTGAACGCTGATAAACTATGGGCGACGAAGCTGACCGAAGATGTCTTCTTGTCAAACACTGTTGTTCCCGATGGTAAGAATCACGGTATGCTGATGGTCATCGACTTCTCTGGTTCTATGTATGATAAGATGTCTGAGACTATCGAGCAGATGCTTGTTCAAGTATCGTTCTGCAAAAAAGTAAATATCCCATTTGAGGTTTACTCATTCACAGATCGTCACTGGGGCGACCATCAAAAACATCTCGTGCAGAATCAGAAAGAGTCTGACATCCGAATTGCTGATGCTGGTCTATGTATCAATAAACTGATCAGTTCTGATATGAGTTCTGCTGGATACAAAAAAGCATTTGCTAATTTATTACTTCTCGCATCAGCATACTCTAATCGTTACAGTGGCAAACCTCACGTGAAGCGCACGACTCTTCCAATGCATCTGGAACTCGGCGGAACTCCGTTGGCTGAGACTATCCTGTTGTTGCGTGACCGTGCTATTGATTTCCGTAATCAATATAACATCGAAGTTCTAAACACTTTGTTCCTGACTGATGGTGGCAACACTGGTCAGTTGCTTGTTGGTGATTTACCAACTTATCGTGGCGGTCTTTGCGGTGACCATTGTGTAATCACTGAAGGTGGAATCACGACTATCGCAAATGCGAAAGGTAAAATTTACAGTAAACGCTGGAGCGATGTTGTCTGTGAGGCTGTCCTGAAACATTTTGACAAGACGACTGGCTCGCGCACCATTAATTACTTCTTGGCAAATCCGCAAAAGCGTGACCTGAAATATAGCTGGATGGATATGCATGGTTACAATGAACACGAATTTGAGAAACAATACAAAGATGAGTGGTTGAAAGATGGATTTATGCAGATGGATGGTATGAATGGGTTTGCCAATGCTTATGTCCTTCGTGCTAAAGATCTAGGTAATGTCGAGGATCTGGAAGTCGCCAGCGATAAGAAAGGTGATCTCGTCAAAGGCTTCCGTAAATTCCAGAAATCTAAGACGACATCCCGCAAATTTCTTACCAAATTTATTGAAAAAATTGCTTGACATTTGTCTGAGGATAAGAGAGAATAGAGTATAACTTGAGAGAGAGGTTTTTATTATGTCTAAATTGAATCGTCAAAAATTGTTGGATGCCTTGGCTGGTGAAAGTCAAGCCATCTTTACTCGTCCTGAGATTGCAAGTCTCGCCGAGCGTATCGGTGTTTCGTATCCGCATTGGTTTTTCCGTGAGCACAAAGTTGGTCACAATAAATATTCAGTTGAAGCTGCTGGTTTGAGGGTTGTTGCCTCCAATCCTGCACCCACTCCTGTTGAGGATGCTAAGATCGTGACACAAGCTAAGTTGGCTGTCGAAGTTGATAACCTTGTCCCTGTGGTCGATGCGACATATGTCGCGTTTGGTTTCCACCGTGACCTTGTCAAGATTGTCAAGTCTGGTATTTTCTATCCGACTTTCATCTCTGGTTTATCAGGTAACGGTAAGACCACGATGGTTGAACAGGTTTGCGCTAAACTGAAGCGCGAAGCTATCCGTGTCAATATCTCTGTAGAGACTGACGAAGATGATTTGATCGGCGGTAATACACTGGTCGATGGCAATGTGGTCTATCGTGAAGGTCCAGTCCTTACCGCTATGAAGCGTGGTGCTGTTCTGATTCTCGATGAGTTGGATCGTGGCTCTAATAAATTGATGTGTCTTCAGGCTATCCTCGAAGGCAAGCCATACTTCAACAAGAAGACTGGTGAGGTGATCACACCTGCTGCTGGCTTTAATGTAATCGCGACTGCTAACACTAAAGGTCGTGGCTCGGATGATGGTAAATTCATCTCTGCCCAGATCCTCGACGAGGCATTCCTCGAGCGTTTCGCTGTGACTGTTGAGCAGCAATATCCGACTGAGGCTCAAGAGTTGAAGATCGTTCTCGGGAAGATGAACAAAGTTGGTAAAGTCGATGAAGACTTCGCTGAGAAACTTGTCCGCTGGGCAGATGTGATTCGTAAGACTTTCAAAGAGGGTGCGATCGAGGATCTCGTCTCCACTCGTCGGATCGAGCATATTGTAAATGCGTATGCTATGTTTGAAGATCGGTTGAAAGCAATCGAGTTGTGTGTAAACCGTTTTGATGAAGATACAAGGCAAGCATTCTTAGACCTATATACTAAGGTCGATGCTGGTGTTGAACTTAATAATGAGGAAGATGATGAAGTCAAAGAAGATTTCTAAATTACCTGCTGGGTTTGATGGGACACCCACGTCCTATGATAATCAAATCAATTACAAATACAATGAGGGTCAGCTTCTGGCTGACCTTCAAAAATATGTCGATGCTACATATGGTGAGCATTATTCGACGAATCAGTTTCAAGCCACTGAGTTTATCATCGATGGTGGGCATGGTGAAGGTTTCTGTATCGGGAATATCATGAAGTATGCTCAACGCTATGGTAAGAAGGATGGTTACAATCGCAAAGACTTGATGAAAGTTTTGCATTATGGGTTGATCGCACTACATGTGCACGACCTAGAGCATGGCGAATGAAATACACAAAGAAAATAGATGGCTGCAAGGCACTTGGACCACCAGCCACCCCGACAGTCGATCATTTGAGCCATGCGGTTCATGAGCATGAAGAAGTATTTGTTGAAGTTTTGAAATGGCATAAAGATCGAGCGACCATCTTTATTGATCAGGCTCGCTGGTGTCATGACGACCCTGAAAATTATCCTTCCGATGCTGTTTGGAAAGAACATACGATACATTTATCATATTCACAGATGAAAGAAATTATTGAGTTTATTGATGAAATCGGTTTCGAAGAATAATATCCTATTCGCTGTTTTAACCAGCGATAAGCCAGAGAAGTTAAAGCGGTGTCTGCGATCCGTGAACTCTAACTCCTCTCCTCAAGAGCGGATTGTCGTTATTAATACAACAGACAACGACTTTGCCTCTCTGGCTCAAACTATTTCAACCGAGTATGAATTTCCTGTCCACATCAGTGAATCTAATGGCACTCCAGGGCGCGGTAAAAACTCTGTGTTAGATTATTTTCAAAAAACTGAACATGACTATCTTGTTCTTATTGATGGTGATGACTATCTAACACCTGATGCCAGAGAAGAAATTGACCAATTTATAGGGACGCATGAGTTTGACGTCTTAGCATTAGGTGAAACTAATGTCTTAATCCCAGAAGGTGAAATCACAACATCTGAATGGTTGCAATCTAGACATTTTTTACGACAGATATGGAAGTCAGTTCCTCGCAATGAACTAGCTGATATTATGAAGTTATTTGATTACTTAAAAGCCTTTACAGTTGGCGGTGTTCCAATGAATAGACCATTTATGTTCTCAAAGAAAGGTGCTACGATAAGATTTGATGAAGAGTTGCTCGCAGCCGAAGATTCATTACATAATGCTGTTTGTAGAAAGCGCGAAGAACTCGAATATGTTGTAGTTGAAAATATGCCGATCTATGTTTATGACAACACAGAGTTAGGACAATTTCATAACGCCCTTCGTTTGGGGGCAAAAGATTTTTGCGATAAACTTTATGGAAAATTTGATGCTCTTTAGGGTCGACAGTTCTTATACAAGTGATAAGTTAATGAAGTTCTGCCAATCTGCGCAGAACGATCCACATCCTGCAGCAAGGAATGTCGAATTAGTTGACTGGCAAACAAGACCTGAGACATTGTATCATCAATTATACATACAGAAAATTTATGATGGTGACAAAAATGGATTCTACATCTATGAGAAAGATGATGAAATAATCTGTTGTGCTGGTTTAATACACATACCAGAAATTAATGCATGTGTGTTGTCAAGAGCGTATGCTGATCACACGGTTAATAAATTTACAAGAGTGAGAAATTACACTAAATTTTTTCATCAATTATATGATTCTGTAATTTTTGAGAAATATGATAGCTGGATAAACTTCTTTAATACATATAATTTGTCAGGAAGAAATGTTATAACAAACTTAAACAAAACTCCTGAACGATATAAACGTGAAGATAAAGTAATAGAGTTTGTTAATTATGAAAATCCTGTTACATATAAATTTACGAAACAATTTGTTTCATATCATATAATTAATGGAAATGATAATAAAGTATTGGAATATTTGAATGGCATATCGTGTTGAATTCATATTAAAAAGATCTTCTCTCCGAGATTTGTTTTATCCAAATTCAGAATCAAGTAAATTGCCCGATCTAACTGATGAATTTAATGAAGCAAAAGAGATTGGTATTCTCTTAGATTATGGTTTTGATTTTTCAGTTGATGGTTTAGAAATCACAACTTGGTTTATGTTTAAAGACGAAGAATCCTTCAATAAAAAATATAAAGAAATCCTTGAAGGAAAAACTTCATTTCAAATTAATAACGATGAATACCGTCTCTGGTGTGAAGAAAATAATATTGAGTGGGAAACTAAAATAATTGGCTATACTGCTTGACATTTTCTAACTTATGATGTATAAATGATTATTGGTGAAAGAAAGAGGACTATATTATGAATATTTCAAAACCAACCCTTGAGGTTCTAAAGAACTTCGCAACTATCAACACGAACATCCTAGTTCGTGAAGGTAGCACCCTTGCCACTATTAGTAATGGTAAGAATATTTTCTCTCGCGCAACTGTGGGAGAAACTTTCGATAAAGAATTTGCGATCTATGACTTGAACAGTTTGTTGGGTCTGCTTACCTTTACCGAAAATCCTGACCTCGACTTGGGTGACGAGAGCCTGAAGATTAATAGCGGTGGTGCAGAGTTTGAATACTTCTATGCCGATCCATCAATTATCGTGGCTGCTCCTGACCGCACTATCGAGGTTGACAACTTCTATGAGTTTGAGTTGACCAAAGATGAGATCGTGAATATTACACGTGCTGCATCTGTTATCAATGCACCTGTATTGAGTGTCGTTGGTCGCGATGGTAAAGTAACTCTGTCTGTTGGCGATCCGTCAACCCCTCGTAGCAATACTTTCCGTCAAGTAATCGGTGAGACTGACAAAGAGTTTGATTGTCGCCTCGCTGTTGAGAACTTCAAAGTAATTGCTGGCGACTATCGTGTCGTTCTGTCACAGAAGAAGTTTATGTTCCTTGACAATAAAGCCGCCGAACTGAAATACTGGTTGGCTCTCGAACCTAACTCAACAATCTAAGGAGGGCATCATGCCACCATGGCCACGCCGTATTCCTAATGTTGTTCATCAGCTTCGTGTGCGCGATGAAAGCATTGGGGGCGATAATCCATATCGCTGGGAACAAAAAACAACACACGAAATCGTTGGGCGTGGAAAGAACATTATCTTTTCACTTCCTGGAGCATTTACACCAACTTGCTCTACATATCAACTACCAGACTTTGAGAAACTTTTTCCAGAGTTTCAAGAACTGGGTGTTGAAAACATCTTTTGTATTTCAGTAAACGATGCCTTCGTAATGAATTGCTGGGCAAAAGACCAAGGTTTGAATCATGTGCAGGTTATTCCTGATGGATCAAATCTGTTCACATCAGCTATGGGTATGGATGTTGCTAAAGACAATCTTGGTTTTGGTATCAGGTCATGGCGATACGCTATTGTCGTAGAAAACTATGAGATTGTCAATTCATTCATTGAGCGTGGTTTCCGCAACAATGCTGATGATGACCCTTATGGTGTATCATCGCCGCAGAATATTCTTGCCTTTTTGAAGGGTGAAGAGTATGATACAGGTGGTGAAGACTTAACGCTTGAACTTTCTGATGGCGTTGGTTCTGAAGATAAAATTGGTTAGGAGTGACTATGAATAAGCAAGATGAATTTCTCTGGGTTGAAAAATACCGCCCACAAAAACTGAGTGAGTGTATCTTACCCTCCTCTCTCTTGGATACATTCCAACAGTTCGTGGATCGTGGAGAGATTTCTAACTTGCTTCTTTGTGGCACTGCTGGCACGGGAAAGACGACGGTCGCTCGTGCGTTGTGTAATGAATTAGGGTGTGACTATATTATTATCAACGGCTCTGAGGAGTCTGGTATCGATGTTCTTCGGACAAAGATTAAAGACTTCGCCAGCACTGTGTCCTTTGAGGGCAAGCCAAAAGTAGTTATCCTTGACGAAGCAGATTATTTGAATCCTAACTCGACACAACCTGCCTTGCGTGCATTCATTGAGGAGTTCTCCTCGAACTGTCGGTTCATCTTTACCTGTAACTTCCGTAATAGGATTATTGAACCACTACACAGCCGAACTACTGTGATTGATTTCAAACTCGGTAAGGCTGAACGGCAACAGATGGCGGCTCGCTTTATGAAGCGAATGTCAAATATCCTAGATGGGGAGAGTGTTGAGTATTCTGAAAAAGTCCTTGCTGAACTTTTGATGAAACACTTCCCTGACTATCGCCGTGTCCTCAATGAACTGCAACGCTACAGTGTTTCTGGTAAGATCGACGAGGGGATTCTCTCTAACCTTGCTGAAGTAAATACCAAAGCACTTATTGATAGTCTGCGTGATAAAGACTGGAAGAAGATGCGTCAGTGGGTCGCCAATAATGTTGATGCAGACCCACAAGGTGTGTATCGTAAAATCTATGACACCCTTTTAGACAAAGTGGCGCAAGTTCCTCAACTGGTTCTTTTGATCGCAGACTATCAATATAAGGCGGCATTCGTCGCCGACCAAGAAATTAATCTGACTGCATGTTTGACTGAGATTATGGCTAATGTTGAATTTAGGGGTTGATCTAAAAAATCCAACACAAGACACAGCTGATATTGTATCAGAGGCACTTGCTGAACATTTAATCGTTGTTATAAGAAACCAACATATTACACCAGAAGAACAATTAACATTCTGTAAGATGATTGGTGAAGTCGAATCACATTGGGATAATGACTGGAAACGAGAACGCATGGGCAGTCTATCGATTGCCGATGGTGTAACTCGTGTCACGGGTGCGATTGGTCACGATGGTCGTCCAGGATTATTTCACAAACCAGAGACGCTTGAGTGGCATGCTAATTCTGTCACAAAACCTGACCGACATTCGATTGTTTGGATTTATGCGAACAAGGGTTCGATGGGGTCAAGGACTAGCTGGATTAATATGGTAAAGGTATATGAATCCCTGCCAGCAGAGATACAAACCGAACTTGAAACAATGAAGATCCACACTAAGCATGTCGCTGAAGTTAATGGTGGTTCTGAAAAATCTTTCTTCAATGATGTAGTTTCAGAGACAGCGTTTGATGTTGTCCGCGAAAACTCTGAGGGTCAAAAAGGATTGTATTACCCATTCCTACAAATATCTCATTCACCAACACATGAAGATAAATTTGAAGAATTGCACGAAATTATCGTTGAGCATGCACTAGATCCATATCATATGTATCATCACGATTGGGTCGATGGTGATGTTGTCATTTCTGATCAGTGGCTAACATTACATCAACGTGAGGCATTTGAGAATATCAAGGAAAGAGAAATGCATAGAATTGCTTTGTATTATGGTGACAATAATGCTTGAGGGAATGGGCGATCCCGTTGTAAAGGTTGACGAGGAACAATTTAAAGTTAAGAAGAAAGCGATCAGTCCATTTGACTTCGCTAATAGCATCAACTATACAAAAGAAAATTTAATTGTCGATGACTGGTCAGAAAAACAATATAATGCATTCATCGTCAACAAAGCACTCAGCTATGGTGCTGATACAGTTATCGCTGCTAATGAAATGAACAGTCGCCCACATATTGATAAGAAGGCACAGTTTGATTTCCTTCGCGGTATTGTGCGACCCAAGAAGCGGTTCAATAAATGGTTGAAGGCTGAGAAAGAAGAACAATTAGAACTGGTCAAAGAGTATTACGGATATAATAACACAAAGGCAGCTTCGGCTCTCCGTATCTTGACTCCTGATCAGATTGAAATTATCAAGAAAAAATTAGACAGGGGTGGAAAGTAATCCTTTCTGACTAAGTTCCGCGCGAACTTCTGGATATCTTCTATAATAACCTAACTGCAAAGCCAAACTATTTCCTTTATAGTTTGGACTGCCACCACAATTATGCCATTTTTTATTATTCAATAAGACTGGTGTTTGTATTTTATTATAATCAACTTCATACACCTTCGATGACTTTTCTTTGCTCTTGTAGAAATAAGTCGATCTATATTGATCATAATTGGGGAATAACGGTATGTTGATATTACAAGACCTCACATAATCTGGATCTTTGTGTATGTGATATGGTTGTGATACGTCTCTCCCATATATAAAACAAACTTCATCAGCACCATATCGTTCAATTATTTTTTCTATTAAATCATTCCCAATCGCTTCGAATACTTCAGGCGAATTCATTGTATTGTAAAAAACAAACGGGGAAGTTTCTGTCTCTCCATTATATGCTTTCCACGCCTCAATAAGTTGATCATCCTTCATATCAATACCAAAGTTTTTCAGGTAATTTAAATATGAACTATCGCCAGTATCTATACCATCCCTAAACGCTCTTGCCATGAAGTTACACCAAAACTGCACAAGGTTTTTATCATTCCAAGTATTTACTATGTGCTGTGTCTCATCAATACTAAGTAGATTTTTCACTGGGTGAAAGTAGTCGGTCGATCTAGCCATACTGATATTTATAAATAAAAAAACAATAATAAGGTTCTATAATGAGTGAAGATTTCTTCGACATTGATTACCCTAGTTATGCGCCGTTAGAAATCAAACTCAAGAAGGACGATGACTTCTTGAAAATCCGCGAGACCCTCTCTCGTATCGGTGTTGCTTCTAGGAAAGAAAAAGTTTTATACCAGTCTTGTCACATCCTGCACAAGAAGGGTCGCTATTTCATCACACACTTTAAAGAATTATTTGCGCTTGATGGCAAGGATGCAGATTTCGGTGAAGGAGATCTCGAACGCCGCAATACTATCGCGAAACTGCTATCAGATTGGGGATTGATGGACATCATCAGTCCTGAGTTACATGAAAATCAAGCACCGCTGAGTCAAATTAAAGTTCTGCCTTACAAAGAAAAAGGCGAATGGGAATTAATTACCAAATATAATATTGGTAAAAAATAGTTGACTTTTTAGCACATAGTCCTTATATATAGAGAGTCGATGCCTTTAAGGGTCGACTAAATTAAACTCGCTTTATAAGGAGATGAACATGGTTGTTCGTAAATTTAACGCACGTGATCTTCATGAGATCGCAAACTCAATTTCCCCATTCACTATTGGTTTTGATCGAGTGTTCGATAATCTAAACACAGTAGCTGAACTTTCAAACAATTATCCACCTTACAACATTGTCGAAGATGGCGAAGGCAAATATACTATTGAATTTGCTGCAGCTGGATTCAACGAAGAGGAACTATCAATCACACAAGTTCCAGAAGGAAATAAACTTGTTGTTCAAGGTGTTCAATCTGAAGCTGATGACCGTAACTTTGTTCACAAAGGAATCGGTGCTCGTAACTTCACAAAGACTTTCGCCCTTAATCAAGATGTTCAAGTGACAGGTGCGGCGTTCATGAGAGGCATTCTAAAGATCTTTCTTGAACATATAGTCCCAGAAGAACGCAAGCCAAAAGAAATTAAAATTGGCATTGACGAAAAGCAGTTCTTGCAAGACTAATAAATAAGGGGGAGCAGTGGTTGCTCCCCCAACTTATAGGATATATTATGATTCAAATTCTAAAACTTTCTTCAGGTGAAGAACTAATCGGTGTTGTATCTGACTTTGAAGTCGAAGGTCGCCAAGTAATCAAAATGGATAAACCAGCTGTCATTATTATGCAGCCGATCGAAGGTCAACCAGAAAAGTTTGGTATCGGTCTTGCTCCATATGCACCTTATGCTGAAAATAATTCTTTGAATATTATGCCGACTCATGTCATTGCTATCATGCAACCGACTGATAATCTAAAAAATGAATATAACACTCACTATGGTTCTGGGGTTATTGTCCCTGAAAAACCTAAGTTGAAAGTATAATGTCAACACTCATTTGCAACCTACCAAGCCAGAAGGTCTATGTTCGTAAAGAATATTTGATGGATCACCAGTCAGGTCATGGTGAGTTTGTAGAAGGTCATTGGGTGGCATGTAAGTCTATTCCTGGACGTGCTTTCTACTTCGAAACATTTTTGCCTGAGTATGGTGCACTTTATGATAAGTTGCCCATCTCGGCATTTGTTTCTGAACCAAAGACACCAGATCCAGATTTACCTCTTCAAGACTTACAGTTTTGGAACGCAATGGACTATGGTGTGACTGCTGTTTGTAAGCAATTTATCGGCAGTATGGACTACGAGGTCTTCACTCGAAGCCATCAAATCCTCAAAGGGACTTATTGCTTCACTCTGGATAACTATCATGCTCAGGTCGATACGATTGATTATAGCACTGCCGAGACGCCAGATGAACACAAGTCTTTTAATGTTCTCGAATTAGAGAATGGACAATATGCCGCATACCCTAACAACCGTATGCGTGTTTACGATAACTCTTTGACGCCACAAGAGCCTAAGATGCCAGACTTCAAAGTGTCGACTGTTGAGTATCAAGTTGAGAACGGTTATGATTATCGACTCGGTGATACTGATGAATATTTTTGGAAAACCAAAGATTAATACTTGACATTTTTGCCCATTTGAGGCATACTGAGAACATGGCTGAATTCTATACTTATTGCTGGCAATATGGTAAAAACGTATTGACCAGAGGTTATCGTGATGGCAAGCCCTTCACGGAACGAGACCCTTCCTTTAAACCTAAACTTTATGTTCGTTCCAAAGAGGAATCGGACATCAAAGGTTTGTATGGTGAAAACTTAAAACCTATTGAGTTTCCAAACGCTTCTGAATGTAAAGAATTTCTGAAGACATATGAGGGTATTGGGAACTATCCGATCTACGGTCAGACTGATTTTACATATCAATATCTTTCTCAGAAATATCCTGATGAGGTTCCATTTGATATGTCTCAAATGGGTATTTGGTCTCTTGATATTGAGACAACGACTGAATTTGGATTCCCAGATCCAGAAAATCCCCTTGAAGAAATTATCCTCATCACAGTGATGAACAATAACACCAAAGAGGTTTTGACATGGGGTGTTGGTGAGTGGACGCCAGTATCAGATGAGATAAAAAATCTTAATGTTACATATGAGCCTTGTTCTGATGAGATAGAACTTCTTGGTAAGTTTGGTAACTGGTGGGTTCAAAATACTCCTGATATTGTAACTGGCTGGAACATCGAGTTTTTTGATATTCCTTATCTCTTGTCTCGGTTTGCCAGAAAGTTTGGTAAACAAGATGAACTAAAAGAAAACAAGGTGAGAAATGGATTCAGCCCATTCGACATGACTCGTCGGAAGTCTGTTACTATTATGGGTAAAGAACACACCCTTTATGATATTAAAGGTGTTGCTCAACTCGATTATCTCGACCTGTATAAAAAGTTCACTTATACTGTTCGTGAATCATATAAACTTGATTACATCGCTGAAGTAGAACTCGGTCACAAAAAACTTGAAAATAACTACGACACATTCCGCGAGTTCTATGAGAAAGATTGGAATCGGTTTATTGACTACAACATCATCGATACTCAACTTGTCGATGAACTTGAAGACAAGATGAAACTTATCGAGTTGATTGCAACTATGGCTTATGATGCCAAGTGTAATCTCACTGACATTTATTCTTCTGTTCGGACATGGGATTGTCTTCTGTATAATCATCTTCTTAAAAAGAATATTATGATTCCACAGAAGCGTGTAAACGAGGATAGAACTATTGAGGGTGCATATGTTCAGCAACCTGAGATCGGTGAATATGATTGGGTTCTGAGTTTCGATGCGACATCTTTGTATCCTTCTATTATTATGCAATACAATATGTCACCCGAGACTTTGGTTGATGAGGCACAGATCGATACTACAGTCGATCATCTCCTGAATCGAGAAACAAATATCGATACTGATCACGCGATGTCTGCTAATGGTGCTAAGTTTTCACGAGATAAGCAAGGTGTGTTCGCTGAGATTACTCAGACATTCTTTGATGATCGCCAAAAATACAAGAAGCTGATGAAAGAAACTGAGCGAGAGTTTGAGAAGACAAAAGACCCATCCCTAAAAAGTAAAATTGCCAAATACAATAACTTCCAGATGGCTCGTAAGATTCAGTTGAACAGTCTTTATGGTGCGCTCGCTAATCAGTATTTCCGATATTATGATGATAAGATTGCTGAGGGTATTACATTATCTGGTCAGTTTATCATCCGTGAGACTGCCAAGGCACTTGATGAATATCTTAACGAAGTCTGTGGCACTGAAGGTGAAGTTTATTCTTTCTATTCAGATACAGATTCTTGCTATATTACCCTTGACAAATTGGTCAAAAAGTTTTATAGTGGGTTAAGTAAAGAAAAGATTGTTGATGTTCTTGACAAGATTGCTGAAGAAAAGATTGAACCAGCGATTGCTAAAGCCATGACAAAGCTGGCTGAATACACAAATGCCTATGAAGAAAAGATCTTCTTCAAACGAGAGGCAATCGCTGATAAAGGAATATGGGTCGCCAAGAAGCGGTATGCTTTGAATGTTTATGATAATGAGGGTGTTCGATATTCCGAACCAAAGCTGAAGGTTATGGGTCTTGAGATTGTTCGTTCATCGACTCCAGCACCTGTCCGAGAAAGTCTTCGAGAAGCGGTGAAGCTATGCCTCACACAAGACGAGGCAGCATTGCAAAAGTTTGTTGAAAACAACTGGCAAGATTTCCAATCAAGACCAGCTGAAGAAATTGCCTTCCCTCGCGGTTGTAACAATTTAATTAAGTATTCTTCAACAGCTGACATCTATCAAAAGGGAACGCCGATTCAGGTTCGTGGTGCACTTTTGTATAATAACGAACTGAAGAAAGCTAAACTTGAAATGAAATATCCTATAATCAATGAAGGTGATAAGATTAAGTTCGTTTACTTGAAAGAACCAAACACTCTTGGTGAGAATGTAATTGCATTTTCCTCTAAGATTCCAAAAGAATTTGACCTTCACAAATATATCGACTATGAATTAATGTTTGAGAAGGCATTTATTGAACCGCTAAATACAATTGCAACGAGCATTGGTTGGAAAACAAAACCAGTTGCCACACTAGAGGATTTATTTTCGTAATGTATCAAATTGATGTTAAAAGATTTATGGACGCTTGTGATCAGCCTTCTAATCAGGGTCTAGATTCAGGACAAGCGTATCTTTATATGGAACTCATTCGCGAAGAATGGGAAGAAACAAAAGAAGCATATGCCAACCAAGACCTTGTTGAAGTCGCCGATGGGTTGGCTGATATGGTTTGGGTCATTATGGGATTGGCCAATACAATTGGCATTCCTTTTGAAGATGTATGGCGCGAGGTCAGAGCGTCAAATATGAGTAAATGTGTAGACGGCAAAGTTATTAAGAACAAATTTGGTAAGGTCATGAAACCTGATACATATTTTAAACCTGACTTGAAAAAAATTGTTTATGGAGTGCACGAATAATGAGTTTACTTGACAAGCTACAAAAGAATTCTACTATCAAGGATTCAAATATTTTATCTGAATCTAAGTTCTTCAGCACGAAGGATCTTATTCAAACATCAGTTCCCGCATTGAATGTGGCATTGAGCGGTCGCCTTGATGGTGGTCTTACTCCTGGATTGACAGTATTTGCTGGTCCAAGTAAGCACTTCAAGACAGCATTTGCTATGTTAATGATCAAAGCATATCTCGACAAGTATGAAGATGCTGTTGTGTTGTTCTATGACTCAGAGTTTGGTGCGCCACAAGGTTACTTCGACAGTTTCGGTATTGACACAAGCCGTATTATGCATACTCCTATCACTGACATTGAGCAGCTAAAGCATGATGTGATGTCTCAGCTTAATAACATTGAGCGTGGTGATCACGTTATCGTAGTCGTTGACTCGGTGGGTAACTTGGCTTCTAAGAAAGAAGTTGAGGATGCACTTGATGGTAAATCAGTTGCTGATATGACTCGCGCTAAACAAATGAAGTCGTTATTCCGTATGATTACTCCTCATTTGACCATCAAAGATATTCCTTGTATCGTTGTAAACCACACTTATATGGAAATTGGTATGTTCCCGAAAGCAATCGTCTCTGGCGGAACAGGCATTTACTATTCGGCTGACAACATTTATATTATTGGTCGTCAGCAAGAAAAAACTGGTTCAGATATTACTGGTTACAACTTCATTATTAATGTCGAGAAATCTCGTTATGTTCGTGAGAAGTCTAAAATTCCAGTAGAAGTTTCATTTGAGGGTGGTATCAGTAAATGGTCTGGTCTTCTCGATATGGCACTTGAGTCAGGTCATGTGGTAAAGCCAAGCAATGGTTGGTATCAGGTTGCAAAAGATGGAGTCGATAGTAAAAAATATCGAACAAAAGAAACTCATTCAAAAGATTTCTGGCTACCTATCTTGAGTGATGAATCTTTTTCTGATTGGATAAGTAAAAGATATTTGATTTCAAGCGGAAGCATTATGCAAGACGAAGTATCTGAAGACGATATCGCCGAGGCATATGGTGACGATGAGTAGTGGGTGGTCATTACGAATGACTTGCGATCGTTGCAGTCGCAAGATTATGGATGATGAACCAGCTATGGTTTTTCAACGCCCAGAAGGAGATCTGGGGTTGTGTGAAGATTGTGTAGAAGAAATAAAAGCGGAGTTTATTGATGAGAATCGAGACACAAATATTATCGAATCTAGTGACTAATGAAGAGTATGTCCGAAAGGTCATTCCCTTCCTGAAAACTGATTATTTCACTGAAACTGATGACAGGATTGTATTTGAGAAAATATTTTCTTATGTTGCAAAATATAATAATCCACCGAGCAAAAGTGCATTACTTATTGCTCTCCAAGATGACAGAAAAATCAGTGAAGATCTTTATGTCCAGTGTGAAACTCTAATCAATTCTCTTAACGAAACTGCCCCTGAACAGAACTGGCTTGTTGATGAAACTGAAAAGTTTTGTAAAGATAAAGCACTTTATAATGCTATCATGGATAGCATTCAGATTATCGATGGGTCAGACACTACACGTTCTAAGGACGCACTTCCATCTCTTCTATCTGATGCACTATCAGTTGGGTTCGATAATAATATCGGTCATGATTATATCGAAAATGCTTCTGAACGATTTGATTTCTATAACCGAGTAGAGGAAAAGATTCCGTTCGACTTGGAGTTTTTTAACAAGATTACTGATGGCGGTCTTCCCAACAAAACATTGAATATTGCTCTTGCTGGCACTGGTGTTGGTAAGTCACTATTCATGTGTCATGTCGCTGCTGCTTGCATTTCTCAAGGCAAAAATGTTTTGTATATTACTCTTGAGATGTCTGAAGAACGAATCGCCGAGCGTATAGATGCTAACATGATGAATGTTCCGATTCAAGATCTAAAAGATCTGCCCAAGAAAATGTTTGACGATCGCGTCAAAAAAATTAATGATAAGATTGACGGTAAACTTATCATCAAAGAATATCCTACTGCCTCTGCGCATGCAGGACACTTCAAGGCATTGTTGGAAGAGTTGAAGCTGAAACGCTCCTTCGCTCCCGACATTATCTTTATCGACTACTTAAACATCTGCACAAGTAGTCGCTTCCGTGCTGGTTCACAAGTAAACTCTTATACGATTATCAAAAGTATCGCCGAGGAACTTCGAGGTCTTGCTGTTGAGTATGACCTGCCGATCGTCTCCGCTACACAAACGACTCGGTCTGGCTATGCTAATAGCGATGTCGATCTCACTGATACTTCTGAATCGTTTGGTCTGCCTGCAACTGCTGACCTGATGTTTGCTCTGATCAGCACGGAAGAACTTGAAGCGCAACAGCAAATTATGGTAAAGCAGTTGAAGAATCGTTATTCTGATCCAACCTCCAATAAAAGGTTTATGGTTGGCGTTGATCGATCTAAGATGCGATTATTTGATTTGACTGACGAGGTTCAGAAAACTATTAGCGACAGTGGTCAGAATGATAGTGCTGCTGTTTTCGACAACACAACATTCAGTAGTAAGATGACTGGTGATTACGGATCTATTAAAGTATAAATAAAAAATATAATAGGAGATTATTATGTTAAGTGGATTATTAGGTAGTGTCTTAGGATTTGGCGGTTCAGTCGTTCCCGCAATCACAGACCATTTCAAACAAAAGAACGAACAGAAATTCGAACTCGCTAAAATGGAAAAGATGGCGGAACTGAGAGCCGCTGGATTTGATCAAGAGTATCGAATGTATGAAACAAAGGCAGACGACAGCGAACATGCTAGATTGGTTCAACACGATATTAGTATCAATCAGGGGACTGGATTTGTCGCCAGTTTGCAGAAATCAGTTCGACCAGTTATTACATACTGTTTCTTCGGGCTGTTCGCTGTTATTGAAATTACCCTTTTGATGGAAGCAATGGAGAAGGGAACAGACTTCTCTGAAGCAATCAATATTCTTTGGGATGACGATACCAAGGCAATCTTTGCTGCAATCATTTCATTCTGGTTTGGTTCTCGCGCTATTGATAAAGGTCGCAAGAAGTGATTCGTTTATTCGGTTTACTAATGGTCGGGTGCTTGGTCGCCTCGCCAGCAGTAGGTGATAATTATATAAAGTTCAGCGCAAAAATTGAAGATAGCGTAAGTAAAGATTACCGCCTCAATCAAAAATGGAACTGGGAGCCTGAAGGTAAAGACTTTCAGTTAGAGACTGAGACCAATGTCTATTACTCTGAGGTTGAAGGCGAAGAAGTCACTGACCGTTCTGATGGTGAGTATGAGTTCATTCTTAACTTTACACCAAAACACTATGGTATCGCAAACTTCGGTTTCAACTATAATGCTGATAGGTTTATTGGTGACTTCCGTCCCCACACTGGTATTGGGTGGGGATACAAGTTCTTCCGTAATGATAGATGGAAAATGTCAAATGAGTTTACTATAACTCAAATGGGGACTGAGGATTATTCAGAACTTGTTTGGCGTAACTCTATTTGGATTCGTTACAAACATCCTGATTCTCCAATAAGTATTACGAATAAGTATTTGTTCGAGAATGGCAAATATCATGAATTGAATAAAAATCAGTTCAGCATTGATTATAATGTTAGTAAGAATCTGATGTTCTCTCTAAATGACCTTTATATTAGTGATGAAGCAGAAAAAGAATATAGCGTAACATACATTTCACTGGGGTATAAATTCTAATGGAAGAAGAACTTAAAAACAAAGGATACCATCCCGCTGACACCAACGGCGATGGCAAGGTAACAAAAGAAGAAGAACAAATGTATCTTGAGTTCAAACGCAAGGAACTCGAAGATGCCGATGCCATGAGAGATGCCCAGCGTAATATGGCGTGGTTCTCTCTTGCAGGTATGTTATTGTATCCTTTTGCGGTTGTCTTAGCGCAACTGCTCGGACTTGAACAAGCTGCTAAGATTCTCGGCGATATGGCATCAGTTTACTTTGTTTCAGTTGCGGCTATTGTGGCAGCATTCTTTGGCTCACAAGCAATGGGTAAAAAGTAAATCATATAAATAATATATGAGCACTTTTCTTAGAGGTGGCGACTTACCGCTTTTAGATATTGCTAGAGGCAAAGTTAGACATGCATCTGTCCGAAACATCTTCGGAACAACAGGTGCAGATGATGATATCGTCACCACTGAGTTTAGAACACCATGGGAAAATGCAGCTGATTATGCGTTTCCTAGTGCCGCTTCCACAATGACTCTCGTTAGCACCAGCACCTCAGATACAGCCGTGACTGTATTGATACAGGGGTTGGATAGTAATTGCGATCCAATCAGTGAAACTCAAACTCTCACTGGAACCACTGGTATCACTACTGATAATTCATATTACAGAATTAATGATATGATTATCACATCAGGTAATGCTGTTGGTAAAATTACCCTATCCGTTGGAGCGACTAATTATTCTGTGATTGAAATTGGAACTGGTAGAGACCAGAAAGCAGTTTACACTGTTCCTAATGGACACACCTTCTATCTAACAAGAATTGATGCTTTTTGCACTGACGCCAATGGTGGTAAAGCGGCAAGGTTCAGAAACTTTTTAGAATCTGAAACTGGCAGACAATTGAGGGTTGCCGACACTACATTCTTTGAGAATATGCAAATCCTCAGACAAGCACCATTTGCTTATGGTGAGAAAACAGATATCAAGATGCAATTACGCTCTCTTTCTGGTTCTACCTTTGGTTCTGTTTTCGCTGAAGGTATCTTGATCAAAGAGAACTCCTACTCTGAGTGGTCTTCAGGCTACTAATTTTTCAAAAAAACGCTTGACTTTTCTGCACAGTTATGCTAATATAAGGTATAACTTGAGAGGAGTTTGTATGTCTAATGTAACTATTGAATTTGAAAACGGCGTTTATGAAGGTTCTGACCCCTATAACCTGAATACTTTTATTAGCGGTGAATATCGCGGTGAAATTATATTTTTTGTGAATGGTGGGCTTGAGTCTGGTGCTGATGCTAAAAGTAGTTTCTGGGCTGAAAATATTGATGACCTCGTGAAAAAAATTGATAGCGGTAAAAAAGCCGCTTGACTTTTGAAATTTTATAGCGTATAATGGTTATATAACTTGAGAGAGGAATTTGTTATGAATAAAATTTATGAAATGATTGGAAAACAGTTTGTTATGGAAGGTCTTGATCTGAAAACTCGTAAGAATGTTGAGAAAATTGTAACACTCACAGACATTCTCGATGGTCCAGGAGGAGATCGCCGCGACTATTGCACGGTCGAGGGTTTCTATGACTGGGAGGTTGATATGCCTCTCGAGAACTTCTTGAAACAGGCTCGTCTGTTGGAGGCTGCATAATGGAAGCACTTATCCAACATATTCAAACATTGAATGAAGGTGAAGTCTGGAAAATAACAGAGGATCCAGAACACTGGAAGCAGTATGGCATCGAAACTGTTGAGCAGTTTGAACGCTATACTGTTGAGTGCGCTTTCTCAGAAGCATGGAAAGGTTGCTACGGCGTCCGACCACGTGGTTCGTTAGACCACTTTACTATTGAGGAACTCGAAACAATGATTGAGGATCTCAATGAACAACAGCTATTTGACGGAGATTTGTAATGGCAAAAAATGAAGAAGGTCTGAAAGAGATCTTTGCAGTGAAGCTGTCACGCGATGTGACCAACTTCCCTTCTGACGGTGACTTGGCTTACATTCGCAACAAGTTTGATGTTGCAGCTGATGTGCCTGTCGCAGTTTTCGATCAGTCTGGTAACTGGGTGAGCACACATGCCTTGGCCACATAAAAACCGACCACCAAAAGGTCGTCGGAAGATCGGTTCTGGGAAGCGTAAGGCTCGGCGGAACAAGAAAAAATAGGTCTCGTAGCTCAACTGGATAGAGCACCAGTCTTCTAAACTGGGTGTTGGAAGTTCAAGTCTTCCCGAGATCACCATTAATGGAGTATATAATGACTCAATCTAGAAGTGAGCGTCTTCATAAATCTGAAACTGCTCGTCAGCGTCGGCGTTATTTAAAAGACATTATTTTTGATCGGACATCTCGCCTATATAGTAGGTTAAGAAAGCAACGAAGGAAGAAATAATGCCGATTTATTCATTCAGAAATAACATCACTGGTGAAGAGTTTGAAGAGATGATGTCGTTCTCGGCGTCTGAACAATATCTTGAAGAAAATCCTCACATAGAACGATTCATTAGTAAAGCACCTTCTATCGTTGGTGGCACTGGTGATAGAACTAAGCCCGATGATGGTTTCAAGGAAGTTCTTTCAAAAATTGCTGAAGCAAATCCAACATCTAAACTTGCTGATGATTATGGCAAGAAAGATAAGAAATCTGTCGCGGTTCGCGATAGTATGAAGCGAGTTAAGAAAAAACTCGGTTCCATCTCAGAATGATGTAAAAATTGACTTGGTCGGAATGGTGCAGTAGCACTACACTCTGTGGGTTAGACGCCATAAATAGTCTCGCGTGGGTCAACGGTTAGCCCACAACTTGTTTAATTATGGAGAAAATTATGGATCCTATTGAAATTCTTGTTCAAACCATTGTTCACGGTTATGCCGTCATTATTGCTTTTATGGCAGGATGGGCACTTCCTCGTGGTAACAGTCTACGCATGACACAATTGTGGATATTGCGCAAGATTCACAACTTCCTCGCTTGGGAAGATGAGCGTGTTGTGGACAAAATCGAGAAGACAAAGACCGCTATTAAAAACACAAAGCGGTAATTGTCAGGAGAGGTGGGTGAGTGGTTGAAACCACCAGTCTTGAAAACTGGCATGCCGCAAGGTATCGTGGGTTCGAATCCCACCCTCTCCGCCAGATAAATAGTTTATGTATGAAAATAACTTCAATAAGAGTTTACTTAGATATAGGTTGATATCAATATTTCAATTCGTATTGCCAATAATGGTGTTGGTCGAATTGATTACTAATTTCAATCCTATACATCTATGCCTTAGTCTATTGTGGGCATGGGTGTTTGGTCATGTCGGAATGTCGATTGTCTATCACCGCATATTTTCTCACAAAGTTATACAGATTAAAAATAGCTTAGTAGTGCATCTAGCATGCATATTCGGTGTAAATGCTAATTGTGTCGGTCCAATTTCTTGGTCTGTGAATCATATTCAACATCACCTGTTTACAGACACTGATAAAGATCCTCATAGTCCAGTGAATCTTGGGTGGAAAGCAGCTATCTATGCTTACCATAATCCACCAAATCCAGATGACATGACAAAACGAGAGCAAGTAAAGATGCTTTCATATGTCAAACACCTGCTTAATGACCGTGTTGTCATGTTCTATGAGAAGTATTATATGTTGATCTTGCTGCTCACACCCACATTATTATGGACAGCTTTCGACTATAGCACGATGATTTATATATGGGCAATACCAGTTTGTTATAGTCTGTATGCATTACTCTTGAGTGTCATGAATCATGGCGGTCGATTAGGTGGGAAAATGCTTGACTTTACTGCTGATAAAGCACATAATAACTATAGATTTGGATGGTTAATAAATCCGTTTGACAAGCGTCATGCTGACCACCATCTGAATACAGTTGAAGATGATTTTTTGAATAGGATTTTAAAGAGGCTGGTTTAGCTCAGTTGGTAGAGCACCTGATTTGTAATCAGGGGGTCGGGAGTTCGAGTCTCTCAACCAGCACCACTAGGGGACAAGTGTTACGGTAGCACGGCTGGCTCCAACCCAGCAAGACAGGGTTCAATTCCTTGGTCCTCTGCCATTTTTTATCGGGGCTTGGCGCAGTCTGGTAGCGCACCTGCTTTGGGAGCAGGGGGTCATAAGTTCGAATCTTATAGCCCCGACCAATTAAATTATGAAGATATCTATTACAGGACATACAAATGGCGTTGGTAAGCATCTATATGATGTGTTATCATCAGAACATGATGTAACTGGATTTTCTACTTCTAATGATTATGATATATCCGATCCTAAAGATAGAATTCGTATAGCCAATCACGACTATGATGTCTTCATAAACAATGCATATGATTATTTCTCGATGGGCAACGGCTCACAACTTGAAATGTTGAAGATGCTAGACTGGGAAAATAAACTCATAATCAATATCTCATCGATGATTACAGAGGTTGATTATGATAAGGGCGAACTGGAACTTACATACGAAGAAGATAAAAAGCAATTAGATTTATTTTGCCGCAACAAACGCATTTGTAACATAAAACCCAATCAACTAAAGACTCGGATTACAGAATACAAGGGGCAAGAATTGACCGCTATAAGTAAGATCATAAATTTTGTCCTCGATAACCCTAACTTCTTTCTACATACGGTAACAGTATCATGACACATAAGATTGTAGATATTGACCTTGATAATTTGACAAGAGTTGATTGCGATAATGTTTTAGAAACTCTGAAAAAAGAATTGGTTGTTGTTATTAAAAACCAGCCTACAGATTCTTATAAATTCGCTCGCCTTATTCACGGCATGAATAACACCATTTCTAATTTTGGTCAATGTGTGTGGAATGAAAATGGGGAATACGTCGCTGACCAGTGGAAAACCTATATCGATCCATGGGATTGCAATGTATATCCTGTCCAGCGTGTGACAGCCGAGAAGAAGAATGGTCATTATTCAGGAATATTTCCTAGAGGTAAACTTGATTGGCATGCGAATTTAAATGGTCCAGACCGTGCAGATGGTGTGGCTCTTCAAGGTATTCGCGGCGTAGAGGGAACAGTTACATCTTGGCTTAACACAGCTGTTGCATATGAACAAATGCCTGAGCAATTAAAAGAAAAGATCTCAGGCGTCCGTTGCTCGTATACATATAATATGGAAAATTGGGCAGACATTGACAATGTTGACCAATTAGAATTTATGCGTAAAAACCGCCACGATTATTCGATGTTCATTGAACAAGAAAATATTGCTGGGACAAAGGGTTTATATTTTTACGACAACAATGATTTGCGTATTATTGAAAAAGATGTAGAGTTATATTTTGAACTTAAAGAATATCTCTTTCAAGAAAAGTTTATGTATCACCACGAATGGGAAGTCGGCGACATAGTTTTGTCTGATCAGTTGTTGACTTTACATCGAAGACCTGTTAGAAGTGATGAAGTGTTTGAAAACAGATTACTTCATCGATATACTTTCCCAATCAGTAATGTTGGTAAAGTAAAATTTATAGAGGAACGTAATGTCGTATCACGGTAAAGACCCAGAACAAGCACAATGGGTGCTAAACACTTTTGGGACTCCTGAGAAGCAGGAATTCTATAAAGGTAATAAGGGGTATTTTGAATGGTTAGAACAATGCCGTCAAATTGTAGAAGCTAGGAGGCTCGATTACTAATGGATAAAGAGAAAAAGGCTGAATTGCGTAAACTTCGCAAAAAAGCGATTAAAATGCAGAACACCAGTTCACGAAAAATGAAAATGCCCGAAGCAATGCGCGAAGTTCAGAAGGAGAGACAAGATGTTTGATTATGTTCGCCTTCTAAATAATGCCATGAAAGCGTATGAAAATGCACAGAGCGAGTGGGCACAAGAATACTGGCTTGAAGTTGCATCTAAACTTGCGCAGAATATCGAGAAGCAATAATTATAAATAAGGTATAAAGATGGCAGAAGAGATTGATGGTGCTGTAAACAAAGAATATGATAAGATGCTGAGTGAATTGATTACCAGCCTCTATAAAGACCGTGTTCGAGCATTGGCACAGGGTAAGGTAATTGCTCAAAAGTATAATGAAGTGTTGAAACTCAACAATGAATTAAATATTCAACTACTTAAAACCCAAGAACAACTTAGCCATACTGGTAAAGAACTTGAAAGATTGAAGCGAAAGAAAACTAATGCAAAGTCTAAGGACATTTCTGAATGAAGATGCACAAGGTAAGAACTTGCACCTTGAGCACATCGAAGACGAAATCCTAAACTTTGGTATTGGTGGAGCGAGAGGCTCTATCAATTTTCTACGCTCTCTGAGAGATATGTTGGCTGGTAGCAGTCGTTCCTCTATTAACATGACTGTTAAGTGGGATGGCGCACCAGCCATTTTTGCAGGTATCGATCCTGCCGACGGAAAGTTTTTCGTCGCAAAGAAATCAGTTTTTAATAAAACTCCCCTCCTCTATAAGTCGCAATCTGACATCAATAATGATACCAAGTTGCAACCTTCGCTTAAAAAGAAATTTAGTATTGCCCTTTCAGAGTTTTCTAAACTGGGCATTACAAATGTAATTCAAGGCGATCTGATGTTTACATCGGAAGACCTTGAGTCCACTATGATTGATGGTCAAAGACACACAACTTTCCAACCTAATACTATTGTCTATGCTGTTCCTCAGGGAACGCCACTGGACGCAAAGTTTAAAAAAGCAAAGATTGGTGTGGTTTGGCATACGTCATATACTGGACGATCGTTGCCTGAAATGAAAGCATCTTTTGGTGCTAACATCAGCGGTCTGCGTAAGATTTCATCTGTTTGGATGGATGATGCTACTTACAAAGATACATCTGGTATGGCAACATTCACGAAGACTGAGACTGATCAGATTACTCGTGTCTTATCTGGCGTCGGTTTGACATTCAGAAAGATTGACAGCAATAAGTTAAGTGCATTTCTCAATCTACAGAATTCTCTCACTGGCAAAATGGTTGGTGCTAATGTTAAAACTTACATCAATACAAAAGTGAGAGCGCAAACTAAAATAAACAAGTCACATGCTGCTGGTTATCTACAGCATGTTTCTGATAAATTTGATTCTGAGATCGCAAAACTTAAAACTGAAAAATCTCAGAAAGCATTAGAACAAAGAAAAAAAGAAACACTAACTCTATTGAAATCACACCAAGAACTTCTCGGCAATATCTTTGCTTTTATGTCAGGGATCGTTGAAGCGAAGGATATGATTATTGGCAAACTAAATAGAGTAAAGAGTATCGGAACATTTATTAGAACAAGCAACGGATTTAAGGTTACAACACCTGAAGGTTATGTTGCGATTGATCGAGTGGCTGGCAATGCTGTTAAACTCGTTGATAGAATGGAATTTAGTTTTAATAACTTCACCGCTATCAAGGCATGGGATAAATGAGTAAAACAGTAGTATTCGCATTTGGTCGTATGAACCCACCAACTAATGGTCACGGTAAGTTGATTGCGAAGGTAAAACGCCTCGCACAAACAAGTCGAGCAGATCATCTAATTGTGGCGAGTCATAGCCAAGACAAAAATAAAAATCCGCTAGACACTAAAACAAAAGTCAAACATCTGAAAGCGATGTTTCCGAATAGCAATATAAAATCTTCGGATAAAACACATCCATCATTTATTAAGCAGCTTGCTTTACTGACTGGTAAATATGACAATCTTATTTTCGTTGCTGGCTCTGACCGTGTCCCAGAGTTTGAGCGTTTGTTGAAACAATACAACGGCAAAGATTTCAACTTCAAGTCGATTAAGGTTGTATCTTCTGGCGACCGAGACCCAGATGCTGAGGGTGTGACTGGTATTAGTGCCAGCAAAATGCGATTATATGCGAAGAATAACGATTTTACTAATTTTAAGCGTGGATTACCAGCTGGCTATCGAGGTGCTAAACAGCTATTCAATGATGTGCGCGAAGGAATGCAACTAAAAGAAACTTATGTTTCCTTTTCAGAATTTATTAAGGATTAATTATGCGACTATCTAAGAATTTTACGCTCGCCGAGTTCACGAAGAGCCAAACAGCATTGCGTCATGGGTTGGACAATACACCGACCGATGAGCATTTAGAGTCAGCCAAAGCATTATTCGAACATGTAGTCCAGCCTGTTCGCGACAACTTTGGTTTGACTGTCATTAACTCTGGATATAGAGGAGAAGAACTCAATGCAAAAGTTGGTGGATCTAGCAAAAGCCAGCATTGTAAAGGCGAAGCAGTTGACATTGAATGTCCTGGTCATAGCAATTACGATGTTGCGCGATGGATTGAACAAAATCTTGACTATGATCAGCTAATTCTAGAGTTTTATACTCCAGGAATACCTGATAGCGGTTGGGTGCATGTATCATTTAATCGTGTCGCACCCAATCGTAAGTCAACTCTCACTGCTATGAAAGAGGATGGCAAAACTGTATATAAGCAAGGTTTGATAGAATGAGGTGGGTTATCGTCTTTTGGATTGTGGGAATGTATCCTTCAGGCGAAATATCTACCTCTGAATATCAAATGGTTATGTTTGAACCAAAATTTGAAAAAAGATCAGATTGCGAGTTATATTCAATCCAAAGAAGAACGGAATGGATGCAATCTTTTTATGAACAGGTAACTAATAATACAGATTTTTCTGGGTTTGAACTTACAAATGAACCTGAATGTAAAATTTTTAATGAGAAAACCATGGAGTTAATTGACGGTGGATCGAATATCTAGAAGATTATTTAATCGTTTGAGTAGATTAAAACGAAGACCAACCCCTCTAACAGCCGAAGAACGCACAAATCTTATAAATAGTGTAGGATTATATAAACTGCTGAGTAATCACAGCCCAGCAGTCTCAAGTGTTATTTACGAGCTGTTAGAGAAAAAATGACCGAAAGTTTTAAAGAATTTATCTCAGAGGGTGTGAACGACCCTGGAATCTTCAAGGCAGTATTCCTTGCAGGTGGTCCAGGAAGTGGTAAATCCTTCATGGTAGGTAAAACTGCTTTGTCAACTTTTGGTCTTAGACCTATTAACTCTGACGATGTGTTTGAAGCTGCTCTTCGTAAAGCAGAAATGGCTCCGACTCCTGAGAATATTTACTCAGAAAAGGGTCAATCTATCAGAAAACAAGCTAAATATCTCACGCAAAAGAAGCTGAGTCTCTCAGTTATCGGTCGTCTTGGTCTCGTTATCGATGGCACTGGTAAAGATGTTGCGAAAATTCAGCGTCAAATGATTACTTTGAAAAACATCGGTTATGATGTAGCTATGATTTTTGTCAATACTGATATTGAAACTGCTCTTGAAAGAAATAGAGCAAGAGCAAGAACACTTCCTGATAATGTAGTAAAGAAAATGTGGAATGATGTTCAAAATAACATCGGTGCGTTTCAGCGTATGTTCAGAAATGAAATGATTATTGTTGACAATAGTTCTGACAGTAACGTAGAATCTAACACATTATCAGCTTATCGGCAAATTCAGCAGTTTGTCCGTGCCCCTGTTAGAAATCATAAGGCACGTGAGTGGATAACGAACGCTCAAAAACAAAAGATGCGCGAAGAAGCTGTAGAGCAGCTTGAGCTGATTGAGAAATTAAAAGCGTCTGACTCGATGGGTGATTGGATTGATGATTTTTATAAGTCAGATGCTCCACAGTTCAAAGGCAAGTCAAAGGCAAAACGCCGCCAAATGGCAATCGCTGCTAAGTTAGATGCCATGGAAGAAAAAACAGAAGTCCCGCAAGATAAAGATATCGCCAAGCGCAAGGGTTCACAACCTGCTAAGTATCATAAAGGTTTGAGCAAATCAACTAAAAAGGCTCGTGATGCTCAATTCAAACGCCAAGCTAAGATGTCAGATAGCGATCCAAAGGCATACAAGCCAGCTCCTGGAGACAAGACTGCTAAAACTAAACCATCAAAATATACCAAGTATGTCGATAATCTCTTGAATAAAGAAGAATCCGAAGAGCGCGATTCAATGACGCTACCAAAGATCGGCAAACTTCGCAATGTTAAGAAGCGTGTTTCTAAACAGCGTGTTAAAGATACAAAGACATTTGATAAAATCAAAATAGATGAAGAGCAAGATCTCTATGAAAGAGTTTTTGGAAAGGCAGGTGCTTGGGGTGATAAGTCGACAGGCGCGATGTTGTTTCCTGCCCTCGACAAATATCTAGACCGTGTTCTCTATAATCGTAAACGCTATAAGCATGCTGTGAAGCAATGGATCAAACATAAAGAACAGAATCCAAGAGCAAAATCTTGGGATTTCTTTCGTAAAAGTATGGGTGCTGAACATCCAAAACAACTTTCAGATTTGGTGAATGACTTAATCAAGAAAGGTAAACTCCCTAAGAAGTATGCTGCTGAAGAATACAAATACGAATGGGGAACACCTGAAGGGACTGAATACATGAAAGCTGTAACTCCAGGAGAGCCAGGAAAAACCACAAAGAAAAATAAAACTACTTCTAAACATCATTACAAAGCAGTAAAAATGGAGGAGGAAGTAAATGAGGGATCTAATCTCTACGGTAAGAAAACTGATTATGGCATATATAAGTCTCCTGCTCACAAGAGGCTCCAGAAGTTCTTGGATAAAAAGAAAGCGCAAAGTGACTACTGGAAAAAATCAGCTGAAAGAAATACTGCAGCGAAGAAACAAGAACAAGTAAACGAAGAAGATGGTCATAAGTGTGAAGAAGGATACTACTGGTGTCGTCAACGCAAGGCATGCACCCCTATTCCCGATGGTTACAAAGATCGCGGCGATGGGTTTATCGTTCGCGAAAATGTATTAGATGTTGTTGAAGATATTAAAAAGTTTTGGGAACTGGCTGATCACAGTAAACCTGAGATTGGTGAACCGATGGATTTCACTCTGACTGACGAAGATATCCAAGATATGATGAATCAGGCTGATAATCTCACGATTGATGATATGATTGAGTTGGGCATGTATAGCCCAGATGAGATCGAAACATTCGAAATCGATCCAGATGATGTTCACTCTGATGTCGAGGTTACTGAAGCACTCACGCCATTGGGTCGTATTAAACGCCGCCAAGCTGCTCGCCGCAATAAACAGAAGCTGAAAGTTGCTCGCGCTCGTGCGATGCGTAAGTCTGCTACACCAGATAAAATTAAAATGCGTGCTACTCGTGGTGCACGTGGTATGATGTATAAGAGATTGCTTCGTGGTCGCGATAAAAGTTCGCTTCCACCAGCTGAAAAGTCTCGCCTTGAAAAAATGATTCAACGCTTTCAACCGTTGATTGCTCGTATCGCTGTTCGTATGGTTCCTCAAATGCGCAAAGCTGAGTTGAATCGACTGAAGAAGCGTGGTGCGATGACATCACAAAAAGCTAAGAAGTTTGTTGTCAAGAAGGGCGGCAGTGCTTCTAAGTATAAAGCGAAAAAATTCAAGATTAAAAAGAAATGAAGAAAATACCAAAGCCAAAACTAAAGAAAGTTCCCAAGTCTGAAGCATTGGAACGGCTCTGGAAAGATAATAACAAGATCGGTTCAAAGGGTAAGAAAAATGAAGACGTTTAATGACCACATCATCGAAGGTGCAATGGCTGATAAAGCTAAGAAATCAGGCATCTCTGTAGGAACATTACGCAAAGTTTATAATCGTGGCGTCGCTGCTTGGAAAACTGGTCACCGTCCAGGAACTACGCCTCAACAATGGGGACATGCTCGTGTTAATGCCTTTATCGCCAAGAAGAAAAAGGGTGGTTTAAACCACGACACTGACCTTGCTCACACCGAACACGATGATGAGAAGTTTCTAGAGGATCTAGAGCATCCTAATTGTGGCACTGATGCTTGCTGCGGCAATTGTGCCGAGGACGAGATTCAGGAAGAAGTAACCATCATGGAAGATGGGGAAAAGAAAGGTGTGAAGCTGAATAACATCATCCGCACCTCTGAGAATCCTAATAAAAAATTTAAAGTATATGTTCGTGATCCATCAACGAAGAAAATTAAAGTAGTTCGTTTCGGTGATCCAAATATGGAAATTAAGCGAGACGATCCAGAACGCCGCAAGAATTTCCGTGCTCGCCATAATTGCGACAATCCTGGACCAAAAACCAAAGCTCGTTATTGGTCGTGTAAACAATGGCGTGGTGGAGCAAAGGTCGAAAACTAGACCTAAATAACTATATTATGATTGACAATTTGAAACACCATCGATGGTGTGTGTTCGGTATGCCGAGGACTGGTAGTCACCTCTTAGAATACCAAATACACAAACACCTCAACGAAGTCTATGGCGACTCTGCCAAATTGGGAGAGTTGTTTCATCCATTTTCAATCAGAGATACTGAAGTCTATTTAGAAGGCGACACTATAATTTCTAAAGATAGAGATTATGGTGCTGGTGAGTTTCAGTCAGTAAATTTTTGGGAAGAGGTTTATCGTAAGATAGGTTTACTATCACAAGCTGACAACTTCCAACCACTGTCATGTCGATTCTTTTATGGTGAACAATACATCTTCTTAGGGTTAGAAAAAACAATATCTATCCTACAAGAACACAATTTCAAGTTTATTCGCTTAGATAGAGACTTTGAAAAGAGGCTGATCAGTTATTACTTCGCAAAGACAAATGATAACTGGCGTTACAGTAAAAACGAAACCAAATTGTTTGTTGACATTAGTCGTATGAGGAGATATATTTTCCAGACAGTCCATACTGAACTAGATTACGAAAGTCAATTACCACAATTCGAATATATGAAAATGGATTATGATGATATTCCTAAAGATGGTGCAGGTAAAAATGTTAAGGTGTTGCCCGATGACCCATATGAGCATATCGAGAATGCTGTAGAAGTCAAACAACTGTTTGATGAATATTATCCAAAAGTGAGGGATACACTAAGAGACTTGATTTAATGCACGGAATATTACTAGGTGGATATGAGGAGCTGACTCTACTAGAGCCTGAACGGACTTCAATGAAGAGGGCTGCAGGTGCGTATCGTATTGCATCTTTTTTGCGTGAAGAAGGTTGGGATATCGAGGTTTGTGACTTCATCAATGAATGGCAAGACGATGAGTTTGAAGAATTCATAGAATCTAGGGTGACATCTGATACTGTATTCATCGGTGTCAGTTTTATGTTTTCATATACTCCAAAGAATGCTGCAAAACTTTCTAAAAAAATACAATGGCTACGAGATAACTATCCTGACATAGCACTATTGGGTGGTTCAAAGAACCTCAGCACCATGATGCCGATTGACCTTGATTATTATATTACAGGTTATGGTGAGTATGGTTTGCTAGAATTACTCAAAAAGCTAACGAACAACAATGGTAATCCTGTCATCCAAGAAGTAGAGACTGACCTTGGAATGAAAAAACTCATACGCTCGGACACACATCATCCAGCGTATCCGTGTAAAGATTTGCAGGTAAGATATCAAGAAAGAGATTTCATACAACCAACAGAATGGTTGAACTTAGAATTCGCTCGAGGTTGTAAGTTTAAATGTAAATTCTGTCAATACAATTTGATCGGTATGAAGGGTAATTTTGAGCGCGACATGCTCAATATACATGATGAACTAAAACGAAATTATGAGCAGTGGGGGACAGTCAGTTATACTATTGCTGATGAGACCGTCAACGACAGTTCCGAGAAACTACTCGGCATTGCGAATGTAGTTGATAATCTGGGGTATGACTTGAATATGACAGGATACACTCGTGCAGATCTGGTTGTTACAAGACAGAACGACTGGGAGAATATGCAACGTATGGGTCTTTGGGGTCACTTCTATGGTATTGAGTCATTTCATCAAGATGCTGCTAAATCTATCGGTAAAGGATTAAATGTAGATCGTCTGAAGCAGGGATTAGTAGATTGCAGAGAATCATTTCTCAAATATAATAACAAGTATCGGTCAACATCTAGCCTCATCGTTGGATTACCTAACGAGACTGAAGAATCTTTCGATGATGGTATCAATTGGCTACAGAAAAATATGCCTAATGAGTCTATAGCAATCACCCCATTGTTTATTTCTACATCACACGACTCGGTCTATGCTGAAAATAGTTCCGAGTTTGATAGAACAGCAGTATCTTCGGGATTATATAGAGAAGGTAATGTAGATGATTGGAATATTGATTACAATGAAATCCCTGAACTGATCAGAGAACAAGTCAAAACTCACTTCCAACATGTAGGTCGATTCCCCGAAGAATATAAAAAGAAACATGCTGTTCCGATGGCTTGGGAAACAGACATCATGAATTTTTGGGAAGCAACTAAGATACAAGCTAAATATTATGCAGATATCACCAGAAATGGATTTGTTCACTCACAAAAATGTTTGTCTTGGAACTTCCACAGGTGGACGACTTTCGGTGTATATGATTTAGATGATGTCATCAATATGACAGGTTACGAGTTGACGAACGACCCTCGTTATAAGGAAAATGACGAGAAAAGAAATGCCTTTATTGAACAATACAAACTGAAGAAGCTGTCATGGATCACGGTATGATTTTTAGTGGTCAGTTGTATGAACATACTGGCTACACCCCCGAATCGATCCTAGCAGATCCAAAAAGATCTTATGGTGGACATAAGATCGCTACACATTTACGTGCTATTGGGTGGGACGTAGAGGTTATAGACTTTGTCCCACACTTTACCGTTGAGGAATTAAAACTACTCTGGACGATGAGGTATAATAAGGGGACAAAATTTCTGGGTGTGAGTTCTTTGTTTCAAGCATTATGGGCACAACACATGAACCCATTTCTCGAGTGGGTCAAAGAAAAATACCCTGACATCACAATTATCGCAGGTGGTCCAATCGTAACAACTGTCGAAGAATTTAAGGCAGATTATTATATCCAAGGTTGGGGTGAGTATGCAATCGTTGAACTACTGAATTGGTTACATGGCTCTGGTAAGAAACCAATTATTAGTAAACATGTCAATTTACATGGTGAGGAATTAAAAGTCATCGATGCTCTTCACTTTTACAAGGCATATCCAAAAGAAGAATTACCTACAAGATATCAAGAGCGAGACTTCATACAACCTGATGAATTTTTGAATGCAGAATTTTCTAGGGGTTGTGTTTTTAAGTGTAAGTTTTGTGCTGCCCCTGCATTGGGTGTGACAAAAGATTATACTCGAACTGCTCAATGCTGGGAAGACGAGTTGAGATATAACTATGATAATTTCGGTGTCACCAATTACATATCTGGAGATGAGACTACAAACGATTATACTGAGAAGTTGCGTAAGTATGCAGATGTAACTAAGAAGTTGCCATTCAAGCCATTCATAACAGGTTTCGCTCGCGGTGATATCGCTGTTGCTAAACCTGAACAGTGGGAACATATGATTGCCATGGGGTTTACATCTCACCATTACGGTATTGAATCCTTCAATGAAAAATCCGCTAAATGGGTTCATAAAGGTATGGCTAAAAATAGACTACGCGAAGGTCTATTAGAGATGCGAGAATATTTCAACAAAAACGCACCTATATATAAGACAACGATGTCACTCATATCAGGGCTTCCTTACGACACATGGGAGTCTCTGAATGAGACTAAAGATTGGTTATTCAATCATTGGAGAGGGCAATCGGTTTATATTAATCCATTGCTAATTCAACCAAAGGGACATACATCAGATAGCATGTCGAAATTACCGCCGCTATCTTACAATTATGAAGAACTTGGATATATAGAGTCTGACGTGTCGCTAGAAGAATGGTTTCCTTCTCACTTACCGAGGACACCTGAAAACATCGAAGCTATTAATAGAATGAAAGATGTCAATTTTAGAGCCAGTCGCCCATTCTTTTGGAAAAACGATAGGATCGGTATGAACTTCTTTGATCTATTAGAATGGTCTCAGAGGTTCAATAATGAATTCATACCACATCAGGGTGTATCGAATTGGTATATACCATATTGGAAGACCTTTGCTAAAAAATCTTTTGGTGAGATATCTGATATAGTAGGGCAACCGTTACCAGAGTATGAACCAATTAAAGAATTTTTAGATAATTATAAAGAGGCGAAGTTATCGCTATGAGTTTTTTAAAAGTGTTAAGTGAATTAGATGTTGACATTGACCAAATGGTCGATGACTATCGAATATGTAAAGAACTTTCGGGGTGGTCTCCGCAAGAGTCATACAAACAAATAGGTCTCAGACATCGCCATACTGTCACTGAAAATAAGTGGTGGGATTCAGAGGGTGGATTAACTCATCGAGGTTTATTTGATACCGCATTCAATACTTGGAACGACCAAACACCAAGATATACGAAATTTGTGTGTGAAAGAATATGTGAATTGACAGGATTTCCTCTTGGTCGAGTCAGATACATGACACAAGCAACTCAAACTGGGTTGAAAATGCATAGCGATGCTAATAAAAGATTACATTTTGTGATTCAAACTAACCCCGATAGTTACATATTTCATAAAGAAGAGAAGCTAATACCTTATCATATGAAGGTGATGCCGCATTTTTATCTGGTAAACACCCAAGAACAACATTTTGTCTATAATGCAGGTGTTACAGATAGGGTTCATTTACTTATAAGTTGACCCTTTTATAAATAATATGAACAAGGAGATAAAAATGTCTATCGAAAAAGAAGTCCGCTCAGTCCTCGGCGAGGCAGCTGTAAACTATAAGAAACTTGATCAGTTAGTCCGTCAAGGCATGATGTCACCAGCTGCTCTTCCTATCCTTCATAGAGGTTTAGATAAAATGCAGGCTGGGCAAGTTCTCAACCCTCAAGAGCGTGAAGCAGTGAATAAAGTGCTTCAGTCTATGCTTTACATTGTTACAGGCGATGATACTGTTTTTCAAAAAGCACGTATGCACACACAAAAAACCAAGTATCAGACTGAGTCAAAAGAAGAGTATGATAACGAAGGCGAGATGGCTAAATCACAGCTGACTACACTCGCCGATGCTGCTCAAGAACTGATGGGTATGCTCTCTGACGATCAAAATCTGCCTGAGTGGGTTCAATCTAAAATCACAAAAGCTGTTGATTACCTCGACACTGCTCGTGACTATATGAAGTCTGAGGGTGATAATGGTAAAGCACCAGTTGGCGAGGAAGTAATGTCTGAATCATATAAAGAAAAATTTGCTGCTGCTCTGAAAAAATCAGGTAAGTCGCTGGCTCAAATGTCTGACGAAGAAAAGAAAAAGTTCTTCAACGATGTTGATGCCTCTCATAAAGCTAAGAACGAAGAAGCTGTAGACGAAGGTGCTATGAGCCGTATTGATTATCAGCAAAAGTCTGGTGAACAGGGCACAGGTCTTAAAACATTCAAGAAGAAGCCAGCTGCCAAAGATACTCTAGTTGCCAGCCCTAAAACACAGCGTGTAAAAAGAACGACAGCTGCAGCTGCTAAGAAAATGGTTGCTAAAGGTGCTGTATATGCTGAAGAAGTCGAACTGCTCGATGAAGGCGATTATGCTGTAGTATCTAAAAATGGTTCAATGGTTACTAGCAAATCTAAGGTTCATGGCTATGTCAAATCTATGCCAAAAGGTAAGAACCTCGATAAACTACTCGACAAACACGGTGCTGACACAATAATTCATAAAGATAAACTGAAGAGTAGTAATGTTAGCGAAGATGTTGCTTCTGATCGGGAAGAAATGCGTGCTAAAACACAACGCAAACTGGCTCGTATGTCGAAGATGAAAGCAAACCAAGAAAAGGAAACTGATCCAGGAATCAAAGAAGATTTAGTTTCTGAAGATTATGGTGCAACCCAGAACGCTATGGCGCATGCTAAAAAAGATGGTGCGAACTATAACGACCAATCTGTCGCCCATAAGTATAATGCGCTCCACATGAAAAAAGCTGGTTATACACATTTCCAAAATACTCGTATGGGCGGTCGGAAGTATAACAAAACTGGTGTCGGCACTAAAATTGGACCAGAACACCATCAAGGTCTTAAAGAGGATACTTTTGATGAAGCAAGTGCTTATGCCGACGCTCGTCGTGCAATGAGAAGCGATCCTGTGTTAGGCAAACGTAGCAAAAAAGAAAAAAGCACAACATACAAAGGCACTAAAGCTGGCGAAGAACGCCATGGTGGTCACATTGTAATGCAGCTTCGTAAAGCTGTATCAATTGGTAAGCCAGTCAAATTTAAAGATGGTAAAGAACACAAAGTATCAAAAGCTGATGCGCATAAGTTTTTGTCGAAATATAATTCGTCAAAGCCTGCTGATCGCGAAAAGATGCACAGTGGTCACGATTCTCATGACTCGTTTCAAAGCCATATAAATAACTAAGAATTAACAAAAACCCAAAACAGGAGAGATAATATGTCAGGTTGGGGAAAAGCAGATAACAAAACTGCATCGGGCACTATCGCCCTTGGCTCTGATGGAGCTGTAACAGGCACATCAACTGCCTTTACTACGGAAGCCGCAGTGGGTGATATTCTCACTGCCAACTCCATTGATTTTAGAATCACATCAATCGATTCAGATACTGCTGCCACTGTAGTAGACGCTGATACAGCTGGTGCAGCTATTGTTGCTCAATCAGCTGGTGCATCTTACACATTGAGCGAAAAGCCAACAATGATGAGCTTTAACTCTGTCGGTGGGTATTCATCTGAAACAGTTTTTGGTGTAGACGAAAACGAAATGGCAGCTAACAAAGCTGTCGGTGCAGCCCACGCTGGCTGGGTTCACGTCCGCACTAACGGTTCTCGTAAAATTTCAGAAACACTCGTAGCACTGTCGAAAAACGGCGTTACTGGTGACGCTGAAGATACAGAATTCGAAGATTATCTGATCACTATTACTACACAGCCTGCTGATGACGAATCAACTACAGGTGAAGCAGTAACATTTAGTGTTGTTGCCGCAATCACAGGCACAGGTGGAACACTTACTTACCAATGGCAAGAGGATAGCGGTTCAGGATTTGGTAACATTACCAACGGTGGCGTTTACAGTGACGCAACAACCGATACACTTGCAATTAGCGACAACACAGGTCTTGACACATATCAATACCGTGTAGTTATTTCGGCTACAGGTGCTGATAGTGTAACATCAACTGCCGCTACACTTACTGAAGCCTAATAGGGGGCTTCGATGGCTGATCAAAAGCTAAGTGAACTAACTGCTGCTACAAGTGCCGCCGCTGCCGACGATCTTTATCTGGTGCAGGGCGGTGCTAGTAAAAGCATCACAGTCGCTAAACTTTTCGCAGATGTTGATACAGATGTGAAGTTTGGCGACACCATTTCAATCGATGATTCCGAGACGCTCTCAGGTGCTGGGGCAGTTTCAGTTGCTAAAACTGTTACTATCCTCAGTAATCCTGGAGCCAATGGGACTCTGACGATTGCCGCTGGTTCCACAGGTCAAATCAAAATCATCGTTATGACATCTAACACAGGCGGCAACACTTTGACGCTTGATGATTCAGATCTCGGTCATGATACTGTGGTCTTCAATGAAAAAGGTGACACCGCGACTCTAATATATATTGGGTCAAAGTGGTGGGTCGTAGGAGGCACTGCCGCAGTCACTAACTAAAGAAAATAATATATTATGGAATTGAATGACTCTAACTTTTTGATTTATGCTATCAAGAAATATAATAATCCTCAGTGCGAGGGAATGGAAGATTTAGAAGAGGATATTAAGAGATTTAAATATCTCAAACGCCTCTTTCGTCGTTATGAAAAGAATGGTATATTGAGTGAACGGTTGATTATTAATCATCTAATCATTCTTTATAATGTGTTTGGTAGTAATGCGACAGAACTTTTGTTCTTCAAAACTGAACCAGAACATTTCGCCATTTTAAAGTCGTTTCTAGTTTATCTCAATCGAGTTCCACTAGAAGCCATTGGGTCAAATGAATATTCAGATATTCCTCTAGATGCCAGCATTTTGGATACACTTAGGAAACTATAATGTCGAGATTTATAGATACAGTTGTTGCTTATAGAATCTTGCGTATGTTGGCAACCCCAATTGAGCGCACAGATGCGTTCAAACTTGGACTCGTCGATCAAGATGGCAAAAAAATTAAAGAACCAGTTTCCCAACAAGAACTCAACGCCACCTCTCTCCTTCAGCGTTTTGTTTTCAAGGTTCAACGAGCACTGACACGCTCACCAGATCGTAATGCAAAAAGGCTCTTGACTTTTGCAGCTGCGATGGCTATATTAAAAGAATATACAGAAGATGATGAAGATAATGTTGAGGCACTTCTCGAGGTTTTTATGCAAGATGAAGATGTAATTCGTCAAGCTGAACTTCTTGAAAGTTCTAACCTCTTATCATTTAGAAACTTTATGGACGAAGAAGCACCAGCAAATGCAGCTGGTGGCGGAAATGTCGCTGGTATTGGTGTTGGTGATCAGGGTGAACCTGGAAGAGATCCGCGCCTCATGCCCATGGTAAGAAGAAAGAAGAAGCGTGGCAGAAAAACTAGAAACTAAGGTCGCAGTTCTAGAAACTGAAGTCGGTAAGATGTCAGAGCTTTTCAGTAAGCTCGACACTACTATCGATCGTATGACTGATATTTCTAGCTCTATCAACCAAATGCTCGCTGTCCACGAACAAAAGATCGCTACCAACGCTGAAGATACTGAAGATCTCTTTCACTTAATAGAGAAACGTCGTATGGAAAATGATGAAAACTTAAAAGAACTTCATTCAAGAATAACGACAGGGAACAAAGAGATGGCTCAAGAAATGAATGCTAATGTCATAAAAATCATGCATTCAATTGAAGAGTTAAAAGATATGATGATTTCCCGTGAGAAAGAAGTTCGCCGCGAGCAAGCCGAACTTGAAGAACGAATCAATAATCTAGAAAAGAAACAATATCTAGTAGCTGGTATGGCTGCAGCATTTGGCTTCGTAGCTGGTGCTTTTGATTGGATTGCCCAATTTTTTTCCTAAAAACCTCTTGACATTTTACAACTTATAGGGCATACTGGGCATATGTATATCGCTCAATACCCCAATGTTATCCCTTCAGAATACTGTAAACATTTAATCGATAAGTTCGAAGCGGAACAACTCAAAGATATCCGTAAGAACGAGATTATGGACTTCACCGAAGTCAATCTAAATGATGCTGGGTGGGACGAGGAGATTCAAACTCTCGGTTCAGTGTTCACTCAAGCTATTGATGCTTATCGAAAGCATTACGACATCAAAATATTCCCTGAAAACTATGCTTGGGAACAATTTCGTATGAAAAAATACGAAGCTGATCAGGGTGAGTTTCGTGAGCATATCGACGCTACCAATCTAGAGTCATCAAAAAGATTCCTCGTTTTCTTCACATACTTAAACGATGGCGAGGGTGGAGGAACAACTTTTACAAAAAATAACTTGACTGTTGAGAGAGAAACAGGTAAGATGTTAATGTTTCCGCCACTATGGACTCACCCACATAAAGGGGATAAGCCCATCGGAAATCCAAAATATATTATTGGGAGTTATCTACATTTCTTATGAGCCTTTATGTTGATGTAAAATATTTGAATATGGCTTCTCATCGCTTTGAGTTATTCAAGCGGAAAAGCGATTATTTGTTCAATGTCCGCTGCCCAATCTGTGGCGACTCCCAGAAAAATAAACGTAAGATGCGTGGTTATTTGTTCAAGAAGAATAATGACCTGCTCTACAAGTGTCACAACTGTCAATGGTCTGGCTCGTTTGGTAAACTACTAAAAGAGATTGACTCTATTCTATATAAACAGTATGTTCTTGAACGATTCGCAGATGGTGAGACAGGTCGCGGTAAAGGTCATTCTAAGCCTGAAGCTGTTATAGACTTCAAACCGAAGTTTCCTGAGAAATCTATCATTGATGAGTTGATGGATCGCCTTTCGACTCTGCCGTATGACCACGAAGCAGTTGAATATGCTCTTGGTCGTGGACTCCCCAAGTCCTCACTCAATAGACTTTACTATGTGGATAATATCCAGAATATCACAACTCTCAATGACAAATATAAAGAGAGTATCAAAACAGAAGAACCTCGTCTCGCAATACCATTTATTGACGGCAATGGTAAGCTAACAGCTGTGTCCCTTCGAGGGATGCGTGGAGAGGCTCTCAGATATATCCTCGTCAAGGTTGACGAAGATGCTCCTACTGTCTTCGGTATGGATACAGTCGATAAGAACATGCCAGTTATCGTTGTTGAAGCACCACTTGACAGTCTCTTCATCCCCAACTCTATCGCTTGTGCTGGCACTTCTTTCAACAAGATTGATGAGTTGGGGTTGAACAAGGAAACTACCACTATCGTTTTTGATAATCAGCCTCGAAACAAAGAGGTTTGTCAATTGGTTGACAAATATATTAATCTAGATTATAATGTTGTCATCTGGCCAAATAATGTCACAGGTAAAGATATTAATGACATGGCAAACGATGGTATCGATGCGTATAAATTAATAAGAGAAAACACCTATCGTGGTCTTGCCGCTAAAGCAAAATATTCATTATGGAGAAAAATATGAGCGAAGTGAACCTCGTCGCACTGAGTAAACCATCTGCAATCACAGATTGTCATACAGCTGGAGATTTGATTGCCTATACTGCTCGGGTGAGTAACCCTGCCAATCAAAATAATACTGAGACAGCCCCCAAACTATTACGCTATCTGATTCGCGAGGAACATTGGTCACCATTTGAAATGGTGCATATGACTTTGGAAATTAAGACGACTCGTGATATCGCACGTCAAATTTTGCGCCATCGTTCGTTTTCATTCCAAGAGTTTAGTCAGCGTTATGCTGTGGCTCCAGGATTTGAAGGTCGTGAGGCTCGCCTGCAAGATACGAAGAACCGTCAGAACTCTGTGGAAACTGATGACCGTGACTTGAATGAGTGGTGGTCGATGCAACAAAAGCATGTGCAAAATACTGCTGAACTAGCTTACACTGAGGCACTCGAAAAGGGTATTGCGAAAGAGCAAGCAAGAGCATTACTTCCTGAAGGTCTGACTCAATCAACTTTATATATGGCTGGTTCTTTGCGTAGTTGGATTCACTATTGCGAACTTCGTCGTGGTAATGGCACACAGAAAGAGCATGCAGAGATCGCTGACAAGTGTTGGGAAATAATCGGCGTCCACTTCCCTGATATTGTAAAGGCATTAGAAGAATAATGGGTCTTGGTTGGAATGATGGATTTGCTCCTGCCCCATTGGAGCCATTGACTGATATAGATTCCGTATTCTGGGATTCAGAAGCACTCTTGAACGAGGCAGTTGAATTACAGGAGTATGCTGTCAGTCCGATATTTACGGTTCCTCATACGGGATATGAATATAAGGTTCCTGGATTGACGCTCACAATGTCACAATTGACACCTGAATTGCAAAGATTTGCTGATGATTTCAGACTCGAGTATGGCGACTTGGGAGAGGTTAAATTCTTATATCTCTACATTAGAGCAGGTGAGGAATATCCTTGGCATGTTGATAACATTATCTCGCAAAGCACAGGGCAAACAACGAAAGAAACTAAATGTGCCTTCAATATTTTACTGAAGGGCGAAGAAAACGAAGTCGAGTTTGATGGGTGGGGTAGATATAGTTACAAAGCCAGTATTTTTGATACTTCTACTCGACACCGCATCACACCAGCTACAGACCGCATCATGTGTAAAGTCACATTCAAAGATTTAGAATACTCTGAGGTAGTTTCGAAAATCAGTGATTCACTAAATAGAAAACCTCCAGGAGAAACAGATGACCGATGATGAGAAGAAAGATCTCAATAATGAGATCGACCCCGATAAACGAGAATGGGAATATTCACCAGAAGGCATCAAAATCTATAAGCCAGAAGCTGGCAAACCAACCCCCACACAATACGAGAAATAAATGGCAAAAAGAGAATATATGGGGATTCAAATTGATGAATCTCGTGACGAACTATTTGATAAACTTGGTATTCAGCGTCTGCAAGAAAGTTATATGCGCGAAGAAGAAACGACTCCACAAGAGCGTTTTGCTTATGTGAGCAGTTCGTTTGCATCTAATCCTGAACACGCTCAACGATTGTATGAATATTCGTCAAAGCATTGGCTCTCATATTCTACGCCGATTTTGTCATACGGTCGCTCAAAGCGTGGTATGCCTATCTCCTGTTTCCTGAATTATATTGAGGATACAGCTGAAGGTCTGGTTCAAAACTTCAGCGAGACAGCTTGGTTGTCTATGCTAGGCGGCGGTGTTGGTATCGGTTTCGGTATCCGTGCTGCTGATGACAAATCTACAGGTGTTATGCCTCACCTCAAAACGTATGATGCATCTTCCCTCGCTTATCGTCAAGGTAAAACACGCCGTGGTTCATATGCTGCATATCTTGATATCTCACACCCAGACATTATGATGTTCCTCGAGATGCGCAAGCCAACAGGCGACCAGAACATGCGCGCTCTGAATTTGCATCATGGTATTAATATCAGCGATCGCTTTATGGAAATTATTGAGCGTTGTATGCAGGATCCAGACGCTGATGATGGTTGGAATCTAATTGAGCCTCATAGTGGCGCGATCCGTGAGACAGTATCAGCGAAGGCACTATGGCAGAAAATCCTAGAACTACGAATGGAAACTGGTGAGCCATACATCCATTATATTGACACCAGTAATCGCCTGATGCCAGAGTTTCAAAAAGAACTTGGTCTAAAAATTCACCAATCAAATCTCTGTTCTGAGATTATTCTACCTACAAACGAAGAACGAACTGCAGTTTGCTGCCTGTCATCAGTGAACTTAGAACACTATGACGCTTGGTCAAAAGATCCGATGTTCTTGCAAGATATGGCAGAAATGCTGGATAATGTTCTTCAATTCTTTATTGATAATGCACCAGACACAGTAAGTCGTGCTAAATACAGCGCGGCACGTGAAAGATCGATCGGCATTGGTGCATTAGGTTTCCACGCATACCTGCAGAAAAAGGGTATCGCTTGGGAAAGTGCTGTAGCCAAAGGTGCTAACATGCGTATGTTCCGATTGATCAGGAGTAAACTAGATGAAGCGAATATTCACCTCGGCAAAGAAAGAGGAGAAGCACCCGACGCTAAAGGAACAGGCAAGAGATTTAGTCATGTTATGGCTATCGCTCCTAATGCTTCCTCCTCTATTATTATGGGAAACACTTCTCCTTCTATTGAACCTTTTAGAGCGAATGCCTATCGACAGGACACTCTATCGGGAGCTTTTCTTAACAAGAACAAGTATCTTGATATCCTCATTAAAGGAAAATGTGAAGAAAATAAAAAGTTGGATTATGAAGAAATTTGGTCGTCAATCATAGCCAATGATGGGTCTGTCCAACACCTAAATTTTCTTTCTGAAATTGAAAAAGGTATATATAAGACCTCAATGGAAATTGATCAGCGTTGGGTTATTGAACACGCAGCAGACAGACAAGCGTTTGTTGACCAAGCACAATCACTCAATCTGTTTTTCCGCCCAGATGTGAACATTAAATATCTCCATGCTATTCATTATCTTGCTTGGAAACAAGGACTGAAAACACTTTACTATTGCCGCTCTGAGAAGCTGGGTAAAGCTGATAAGGTGTCCAAACGTATTGAACGCCAAGTGATTAACGAAATTGATATGAGCGCATTAGTAAATGATGAAGAGTGTATCGCTTGTGAGGGCTAGTATTCCACACGATAAACGCATCGCTGTATGTGTATCGGGTGGTTGGGATAGTGCTGTTCTTTGGCATATAGTTTATAATGAGTGTAAGAAGCGAGGACAAAGTTGTCGCCCTTACACAGTCCCAAAAATCGACGGGGCAGTAAATTATGCTAATAAAGTATTGAAGTGGTCTGGTTACGACCAGAATACAAATGTTGTTGGGAGTATAGATGCTGAGAATCCATCCTCCTATGTAACGAGTGGTGTCGTTGAGATCCTGACTAAAGGATATGCTGACATCGTTTACGTTGCGGTGACGAAATATTATGATGGCATGGAAGCTGATCACGAAAGGCAGCATGCCAGTAAATATGGAGCAGAGGATATTTGTCTTCAGCCTTTTCATAATTTAACGAAAGACCAAACGGTTCAATTGGCTTTCGACTTGGGTATCGCCGAAGATATTATGGACATAACACACAGTTGCACAGAGCTCGATGAGGGAAGGTGTGGCTATTGCCCTTGGTGTAAAGAACGCGATTGGGCTTTTAATAAAATAGGAAAACAAGACAAGGGGACTAACTAATGGTTGTTAAAATTATGTCAAGAGATGACTGCACATATTGCCAACAGGCAAAAGAATTCTTAACTGGGTTTGAAATTGAATACGTTGAAGAACATCAACCATCTGGGCGTGTCCCCCAAATTTATGTAGGTGATAAGCACATCGGCGGTTATATGGAATTATTAGAACTATCACAATCAATGACCGAATGGGAAAAAACTTTCAATGGCTAAAAAACAAAATCTACAAGAAAATCGCGATTATTTTAAACCCTTTAATTATCCATGGGCATACGAAGCATGGCTGAAGCATGAGCAATCACACTGGTTGCATACTGAAGTGCCAATGGCTGAAGATGTTAAGGATTGGAAAAATAAACTCCAAGACCACGAGAAATCATTTCTCACAAACATCTTCCGTTTCTTTACGCAGGGTGACATTGATGTTGCTGGTGGTTATGTTACCAACTACCTGCCGCACTTCCCACAGCCTGAAGTTCGTATGATGCTGGCTGGCTTTGCTGCTCGTGAAGCACTACACGTTGCTGCCTACTCACACCTTATTGAAACGCTGGGTATGCCTGAGTCAACATATAGTGAGTTCCTAGAATACGAAGCCATGAAAGACAAGCATGAATATTTCATGGAAATGTCTAACGCTGAACAGGATAAGAAAACTGTAGCAACCAATATCGCTGCCTTCTCTGCTTTCACTGAAGGTATGCAGTTGTTCTCCTCGTTTATTATGTTGCTGAACTTCCCACGCCACGGTAAGATGAAGGGCATGGGTCAAATTGTTACTTGGTCAATCGTTGACGAAACACAACACGCCGAGTCTATGATTAAACTGTTCCGCACATATGTTGAGGAAAACCTTGAGATCTGGAGTGACGATCTCAAAGGAAAGATCTATACTATTGCTGAGAAAATGGTAGAACTCGAGGATAAGTTTATTGACCTCGCATTCGCTATGGGTGAGATGCAAGACTTAACATCAGATGAAGTTAAGAAGTATATCAGATACATTTGTGACCGTCGACTGATCAGTCTGGGTCTTAAAGGTATTTTCAAAGTTAAAAAGAACCCATTGCCGTGGGTGGAGGAAATGATTAATGCTCCTACACACACCAACTTCTTTGAGAACCGAGCAACTGACTATGCGCGTGGTGCATTGGCAGGTGACTGGGGCGATGTATGGGGTTCAGCCGCATAAAGGAAACGATAATGGCTAAACCAAATAACAAACAAAGATGTGAATGTTCATCCTGTGACGCATTGTTCTGGGTTGAACATGATATGGATGAGAACTTTTATCCTGTCTCTAATTGCCCATTCTGTGGTGATGAGTTAGACATCGAGGAAGAACTCGAACTCGATTATGGGGAGGAATACGATGTATGAGTATAAAGCCACAGTTACATATTGGGTTTCTGGTGACACATGCGATGTCGATATTGATCTAGGATTTGGTATTGTTTTAAGAGATCAACGTGTAAAGTTACATGGCATCATATCACCTGATATTAACACAAAAGATGAAGAAGAAAAACGTAATGGTCAACTGGCATTAAATTTTTGTAAGACAAGAATAAAAGAAGAAGAATCTAAATGCCGCATCAAAACATTTAGAAATGATAAGGTGAAATCAAGTGCGATGCAAGCTGAATTGTTTTTCGAATACAAACCTAATGATAGCGCAAAAGAAAAAGAATGGCGTTCGCTAAACGAAACATTATTGAAAGAGGGGTTTGCTGTTGCCGAATAAATAATGTATGGCTAAACGGAAACCTAAAGAAAAACAGGTTCACCGAGTTTACTGCACTTACTTCCCCGATGGCTCTTATTATATTGGCTATTCGGGGAAGTCGCAGAAACTATATGAAAAGTATTATGGCTCATCTAAGTATGTGCTGCAATATGAAGGTGAATTGAAGAAAGAAACTATTGCTGAGTTTGAGAAGAAATCTCATGCTAAGATGCAGGAATTTCTTTTACAGTGGCAGCAACGTAAAGACCCAAAATGTCTCAACTCTATGTTAAACATACGACTAAACAAAGAACCACTTGCGGACTTTGAGCCGTTAGAATGGAATCCCAATAATGCATGCTGATAAGATGGTTATAATCAGAACCGATAGATTCAATATTGGAGTAATGGGAAGAAGTGGTTCTACATCTATAATAAAAGAAATTTGTGGTCGTTTTGTTGATCATGTAAAACTAATGTCTGATATAGAAAATTTTAATAATAAAGAAATTTTAAAAAAACAAACAAATAATTTAAAAGATTTTGTTCATAATGTATTGGTTTTACGAGACCCCAAAGAACGAGCAAGATCGGGTATTGGAATGGAATTGCCTGCGAATTTTCATGGTGCACCTTTTCTCCATAAAATTGATATCGAGGCTGTAACGCACATTATTAAATTTGAAGATTTTAAAAAATATTTTACCATACATTTTGGGAAATCAGGATTGCCCACAGATGAGTGCCAATGGGATTTAAACGATTACTCCGATGATGATTGGGCAGAAGAGTATAGACTTTATAACATTCTTTTACAAAAACCTATATTGGAACCATCCGTTTATAGAATAATGAAGAGAGAAATTAATTACATAAACTGTAAAGGCATTCCTGGAAAAAGGTATAAAACATGGGATATGTAGCACTATTATTTTTGTCTGCTCTTGGAGTATCAGCAGTCGCTGGTTACTTCTCGATCGTCGGTCTGATGGCGATTTTCCCAGCAGCTGCAATGTCTATCCTCGCTATGGGAATTGTTCTGGAAATTGCTAAACTGGTTACAGCCTCATGGCTCTACCAAAACTGGAATAGCGCAAATCTGCTGATGAAAGCATACTTTGTTCCAGCAGTGGCTATTCTATCAATCATCACATCTATGGGAATTTTCGGATTCCTATCTAAAGCACACATTGATCAGGGAGTGGAAAGTGGAGACGCAACAGCAAAGATCGAACGATTGGATAAGAATATCGAGTCCAATCAGCGCGAGGTGGAGCGAGCCCAAAGAACGCTTGATTCCTTCGATGAGACGCTTGACCGTTACACTTCATTGGGGTTCGTTACTCGTGGGCTTGATGCGCGCAAAGAACAAAAAGAAGAACGTGAGGCGATGCGTAATATCATCGCAAAAGCAGAAGCGGAAAACGATAAGCTATACGACCAAAGGGCGGAACTATCAGCCGAAGTCCGTGCGTTCGAGGTCGAAGTTGGTCCAATCAAATACATCGCCGATCTCATCTACGAGGATGGCAGAGAAAACTTGGAGGCGGCGGTCAGAACCGTTATCATCGCGCTCGTATTGGTTTTCGACCCATTGGCGATTTTGCTGGTGGTGGCGGCAAACATGCAGCTCAACACCGCTACAGGTAAGCGTATCGAGTTTTTCTCTCTCGATGAAACCGCTACAGAGACCGCTTCAGAGTTATATGAAAAATGGGAAGAAGCCAAAGCCGAAGAATCGGCTGAACAGTTGCAAGCAGTCGAAAAGGTGATGGAAGAAGATCGAGAGTTGCTCGCCAAACTTGCTGATGGTGAAACTCTCAATCCTTCAGACCGAAAAAAGCTGAAGAACTTAGATTGGTTGATTGATAAAAAAAGATCTTGACATTTTGTGACAACTAGGATACTATGAGGTATTGTTAATTATGGAGTTTAATATGACTGATATTGTAAAAGAATTGCAACAGCGTGTTGTGACAATCACATTTGATAAATTGGATGGCACTGAGCGTGTCATGAATGCCACTCTGCAGGAAGATGTTGTCCCCGAAACCAAAGGCGGTAAGACAAAAGCGTCTGAAAAAAATCTGGTTGTTTTTGATGTAGATAAGCAGGGTTGGCGCACAATTGTTGTCGATCGCATTAAAGCGGTTGCATAATCATTGCTTGACATTTTGGAAACTCTGATATATACTTGGTATATTACTAAAGGAGTCCATTATGGCACGAGAACCTGAATCGTTTGAGCGTAAGAAAATCCGTAAGAAGCGGAAACCTATGACGCCCGAACAAAAAGCAGCAGCAGTCGAGCGGTTAGCGAAAGCACGAGCCGCTCGTCAAGCTGCAAATCCTTCCCAACCAAAAAATGTATGTGCTGAAGTTCTCGCTCTCGATGACGAGCATTATCTCTCATACAACAAGGTTAAAGGGTGGATAAAAGCCAATCAAGAATTATTGAAAGAAGCACGTGCATCTGTTCGTAAAGGTATGAAGGGTGCAGAGGCTGAAGTCAAAAGCTATGAAGCATATATCCGCAATATGAATAGGTATTTGCGAGATGGTGATTGGGTAGATGAGTTCTATGGTGAACACATGAATCAAAAAATTAAATGGCGGTGTGCTGTTCCTGCATATGATGATGAAGGTAACATCAAACGAGCACATGGCGTGTATTATGATGACCTTGGATATCGTTGGGGTCACGAGCCAGAGGAGGATGAAGTATGATTGTAATTGATTATAACCAGACCTTCATCTCAAACTTCATGGCTGAGACTCGTGGTCGTCCAGGAGTAGAAATCAATGTCGATTTACTTCGGCATATGATTCTCAATCAGTTGCGGACATATCGTAATCGGTTTGGCAATGATTATGGTGAACTTGTTATCGCTTGTGACAATCGTCATTACTGGCGTCGCGAGGTTTATCCTTACTATAAAGCTGCTCGTAAAAAAGCGCGTGATGCGAGTGGGCATGATTGGTCATCTATCTTTGATGCTTTACATCTTATTCGTAACGAACTTGATGAGTTTATGCCATATCCTCTTTTAGATATTGAGGGTGCTGAGGCTGATGATGTGATTGGCACACTGGCTGAATACAGCCAAACTTCAAAGGAAGGTGCGCTGTTCGAAGAAGCAGAGCCATTTTTGATTATTTCTGGAGACCACGACTTCCAGCAATTACAGAAGTATTCTAATGTGAGCCAATATTCGCCAATGAAAAAGCGTATGGTGAAGTTGAAGGAAACACCACAAGAAGTATTGATGGAGCATATCATCACTGGTGATAAAGGTGATGGTGTCCCTAATATTTTAAGTGCTGATGATACATTTGTGACTGAAGGTAAACGCCAGAAACCTATTCGTAAAAACCTGTTAGCTGAATGGAAGAAACAGAAGCCTGAAGAGTTTATCACAGGTGAAATGGCTTCTGGATATGTTCGTAATAAACAACTCGTTGATTTATCTATGACTCCTCAGGAGATCAAAGATGCAGTTATAGATAGTTATGAAAAGCAAAAAGGTAAGAGCCGTGCCCACTTGCTTAATTATTTTGTAAAATATCGGCTGAAAAATATGATGGAAGTCGCGGAGGATTTTTGATGAGTAATCCATTTGAAGAATATGATGAAGAGCGTTGTAAAAACCTTTCGTCTGAGCAGTATGTCGTGTATGAGTGGGTCGACAAAAAACTGATGAAGAAAACTTACACTCGTAAATATATTCCCGAATCAAAAAATGGGTTTGTAGATAATTATCGTAGTGAGAGTGTATAATGGCTAGAAAATTTAGACAAGCAAATGAAGGCTTTGACTGGGTCTTTGAAGTAAATGGCAAGGATGAGCAGATCGCTCGTTTGAAAGAATGGGCGTCAACCAATCAAACAGTTGTTCCCCTAGTTCGTATCGGTGTCGGTGCTGAAAAGGTTGAGTGGGGGCTGCCAGAAGGTATGCCCGAGACTGTAAAGTTGGAGAAAGATTTGCCTGAAGGTATGGGCGACACCACGATTCAAATGGAATGGCGTCGCATCAACACTTTCATGAATCCAGAAGGTAATCTTCGCAATCTTCCGACATGGAAGCAAGAGATGAACTGGTTACAGATCTTAGAGGGATTGCATTACAAAGAAGCTGCAGTTCTGACTGCTGTGAAGGACGGCACTTTGCTGAAGTTATATCCGAAACTTGAGAAACTTTTGAAGGATCTCGGTATCACAGAATACAATAAGCCAGTAAAGAAAACACGAAAGAAAAAGGCTGCTGAATAATGGATGGTAATCCACTAAAATTTCAACTAGAGTATGCAGGCAAACATACTGACCAATTTATGTGGGACAATAATACTGATGTTCCATTGTCATATCGTTTTAACAATCAGGGGTTTCGTTTTGATAAGGACTTAACTGATGTCAAAAACCCTTGTGTTGTTTATCTTGGAGATAGCACTACATTCGGGATGGGTGTTGAGCATGAACAAACATGGGCATTTCAACATCACAAGATTCACCATGCAGAATTAGAGTATATTAATCTTGGTGCAGTAGCTGGATCGATTGAGACAACACATCGTCTATTGACATATTGGTCTGATCACCTAGATATTAAACACGCTTATATATTGCACCCTAATATTAATCGACAAGAATTTATATCATCGAATGAAATAGAATCAGTGGGATTCTGGAATACAAAAATGGCTATGGATATGGGTGGATTTTGGCAAAATACCGAGCAAAATAGATTCAAACAAAAATTATTTTTAGACCTTGTTTCACAAGAGAGACATCAATATTGGTTGCAGAAGCGTTGTGAACACGCTCTGGGTTATCTTAAAACCATCATTGATTTAAAATGTTCATTCCCTATTCCAACAGATTTCAATAAAGGATCTAGAGATGGTTTTCATGCTGGACCAAATGAACACAGAGAGATTTTAAATTGGTTCGAAGATGAATCTAACATTATGGTGTAGGTTTGTAGGGGTCGAAAAATCTTCCCCATTGCCATCCTTCTGGTAAATCTACATCTTCATTGATCAGGTGATTCTTACCATTTGGTTCGACACACCATTTACGTTTGGGTCTTTCATACGCTTTTTGACGGATCTTCGCGATAGTTTCTGGTTTGTGTTTACGACCATACATAGGGTTGAATTCACCCCGACGAGTTCCTGTCATGGTCTTACTGATGTTCTTTTTGTGTTCATCAGTAAGACCATCACTATTTGGATTTCCTTTACCAAGTTTAGCTTCTCGGATACGCTCGCGACCTTCTGGTGTGTGCCAACCTGTTCTATCCCTACATCTATCCACGATAGGCAAGTCAGCCTTGTTTTGTGTGATGACATATTCTCTAACAGACTCTACTGTTGAGAACTTAATCAGCATTTCTCTCGGTTTGGGAACTTCCTGGAGAGACTTTTCGTCTACAATCCAGTATTCATTACGAGTTTTAAAGGCGAAAAACCTTGATGCGCGAGCCATTATTATCACTTTTTACATATTTCTTGTATTTATATTGAAAAAAACGCTTGACATTCCTGACAATTTATGCTATTATTAAGTATAACTTGAGAAAGGAACTTGTTATGAAAATGTTTTATGCTGATATTACTATCGAGTTTAAAAATGGCTCAAAGGGTGCTAAGATTATCCAAGCCCATTCTATGGAGCAAGTGATGAGCGATGCCGCCCATTTTGTGCGCCAACGTATTCTTGAGGGTCGTGAGATCCTAGAAGTTCATGGTAATGATTTGTATATGGTTGAAAGCCACAAAGTAAAAGGATATGAAGGTCGTGCGTGATTTTTATGAAGAGTTAGAAACTGTTGTCAATGAAGCGGTTTGTGTTAATTACAATACAAAATTTGACGATGTGGCCAAAGCTGTTATTGAGCGGTTCGGTGACAGCGACATCATTGGTCAGATAATGACCATGGCAGAAGACATGTTTTATGAGATCCAGAGCGATCTTTATGAATTTTGGGATGACTAGGGGTTGACTTTTCTGTCAAAATGGGGTATGATGATAATATGATGAGAGGAAAAAATATGAAAAACAAAATTATTTTGACAGATATTGACGGTGTAGTTCTTGATTGGGAAGAAAGTTTCGCAATCTGGATGGATTACAATGGACATCAACTCGTTGATGATTATCAATACAAATATGATGTAGCTAAACGGTATGGCATGGATAAAGAAACCAGCAATAAACTGGTTCGTCAGTTCAATGCCTCTGCTGCTATTGGATTTCTTCCGCCGCTTCGGGACGCGCAGTATTATATCAAGCTGCTACATGAGAAGCACAAATATAAATTTATCGCTGTGACAAGTTTGTCTTTAGACCCTTATGCGCAAAAGTTGCGGGAACGGAACTTGGCTAAACTGTTCGGTGATAATACATTCCAAGAAGTTATCTGCCTTGACACTGGTGCTGATAAAGACGATATCCTTATCGACTTGAGTTATGAGTATGAAGGTTGTTACTGGATTGAAGACAAAATTGTGAATGCTCAATTGGGTAGTGATATTGGTTATGACTCTATCTTAATGGAGCATGGGCATAGCCTCAAAGCCAATGGTGATTTTAAAGTAGTTAAAAGCTGGGAGATGATTTATGATGAAATCGTGGGAAGTTGAGTTTTTAGATTTCGCTAAGACCATGTGGTTCGATAATTGTGTGGAACGGCATGACTGGCAGGAAGACCCTGTAGATTTTGATAAATATGTTGAAGTCAACAAAGAGTGGCTAAAGCTGAAATATGCAGAAAAGAAACTTAATCAACTGAGAGCAGGTATCTAATGGACGTAATCACACATACAATAATCGCTATGGTTTGTTTAATTGTTGCTTATGCCATAGGGTATGTCATGGGTGAAAAACGAGGATCTATTATCGGAGTTGCAATCATTTTAGATTGGATTGAGAAAAAAGTTGGTCGTGCACAGGTTAATACGTGGATGAGAGAATATGAAGAAGAACATAATTAGTCTGTTGCTTGCCACATTAATTGTTTCGTGCGCTCCGAGTAAAGAAAGCATTCCAGATGCTAAACCAGCACCTGTGGAAAAGGTAGAACGAAAAGAACTTCCCGAAACTGGTGCTGCTCGAAAAAGAGCAAAGAAACTATTACAGATAATTTTTGGTGGAGTAAATAAATGAGTGTGATTCCTTCAACTAAATTAGAACGCTATGAGATGTGGGCTGAGATGATTCGCTCTGATCAGATGACACACGACCAAGTTCACCAGTTCTTGAGAAAACATAGCGATTTTGCAAACTGGTATTTGACTGAAAAAATTGGAGATGAATATGTTAGTGCGAATGATTGAACAGCCGCCGCAGAAACTTTATAAAAGTTTCAACGAGTGGACTCGTGTGCATAATGACTGGAAAACTAAGGGTTTCTGGGCACGCATGTGGGCACATCTAACCTACAGGAAATAATATGAAACCCGAATGGTCTTATGCTCGAGGTGTTGAAGAGGAACCATCAGAACATTCATTTTACAACACCGACACAGAAGAATTATATGAGAAAAATCTAAAAGAAAATTACGACCAACTAAAAGAAAACGGATGGTTATCGATCGAGGAAGATCAGATTGAAAAGTTTTACTTGGATAAGGGGTATAACTATTACCTCTACACACCAGACAAACCAGTTCTAAATGATTGGGTAAAACTTTCTTATCAACTAAACTCTTATGGTTTTCGTTGCGAAGAAATGCCTAATGAAAAAAAACCAAGAAGCATCATAACAATCGGTTGTTCAAATACATTTGGCATTGGTATGCCAGTCGGTCAGATTTGGCCAACTCTTGTAGGAAATACATTACGCCATAGACCATATAATCTTGGTATCTGTGCAGGTTCTCATGACTCTGCCTTTCGTGTCTTGCTCTCATGGTTGCCAAAAATTAGACCTTCTCATGTATTTTTTTTAGAACCTCCAGGAGTTAGATATGAAACTCAAACTAACAGTATGGGATTTCATATGTCATCTATTCACGCTCCAGACCCAGTTGCTATGAGGTTTGAGACTGAAGGTGAATGGATATTATCGAGAGAAAAAACAATGCGAGCGATTAAGTCGCTTTGTGATCAGTTTGAAACTCCATTTTACCATACGCATCAAGACAATGATGATGAATTTTTTACAATATTTGACAACCACGATCTTGCTAGGGATCTGATGCATGCTGGTCGAAAGCGTCATATTTTTTGGGCTATGAAATTCTTAAAAATGGCTGGGCATGAGTGGGAATTTAAAACTTGAGTGATGCGCTTTTATTTGGCGGCACGTTTGAATTTAATACTGGTGTCCCATCTGTCCGTAGAAGTGCAGGGACACACCGCATTGCCACATTCATGAGAAAATATGGCTATGATGTAGAAGTCTTTGATTTCTTGATGTCATGGTCATTAGATGAATTGAAATCATTAGTGAAAAGTCGTGTGAACGACGATACCGAAGTGATAGGATTCGGCGGCACATTCAATATCAACTTCCCCATAGTATGTGAGTTTGTAGATTGGATCAAAGAGAACTATCCTAATATCAAGACTGTGGCTGGCAGTCAATCATTCCAAACAATACATCAATTGAATGTAGATTACCACGTTGTAGGATTTGCTGAAAAGGCAATGATAGAGATACTTCGCGGAACTGTGAAGTATGTAGAGAGACCATGGAATGAAGAGGGTGACAATCGACGGGTCATTGAAGCGTTACATGAATATCCATCCTTCCCGATGGATGATTTGTCTATCGAATATGAAGAAAGAGACTTCTTAGATCCTAATGAATCTCTGACTATGGAATGCGCCAGAGGTTGCATCTTCAAATGTAAGTTTTGCACATTTCCGATCTTAGGTGTTCGAGACGACCACACTAGGTCAGCTGTCGACTTCGAGAAAAACTTGAAGACAAATTTCGACCTTTGGGGCATTACAAAATATTCAATAGCCGACGAGACGTTTAATGATTACACGGAGAAGGTAATCAAGTATGCTAATGTAGTAGAGAAGCTAGATTTTGAACCACATTTTCATGGCTACATCAGAGCAGATCTCCTCGCCGCTAGACCAGATGATATTGAGCATCTTGCTCGTATGCGATATAATGGTCATTTTTATGGCATTGAGTCGTTCAATCATGCATCAGCGAAGTCTATCGGTAAAGGCATGGAGCCAGAGAAGCTGAAAGAGACCATCCTGTATACAAAAGAGTATATGAAAAAGCACACAGGGTTCTATAAAGGTCTGATCAGTCTCATTATTGGGTTGCCACATGATACTGAAGAGACGATAGACAACACATGGAGTTGGATTAAAAATAATTGGCAGGGGGAGTCGTTGACAATCAACCCACTGTTCATACCGAGAGAGGGAACAACGATTAACACATCAGTCTTCTCTCGCGACTACAAGAATTATGGATATACAGATAATACATGGGATAATATTTTCATAGAAAATGATGAAAGAATTGAATCTCTGTATGGGGACGATACTATCTCGACAGAGATTAAAAATTACATCAGGATGCTCACGACAGGTGTAGCGAACGATTATTTTTCTATACCATGGGAGAATGATGCATACAATGCTTGGGAGGCAATCGTGAAGGTTTGTCACATGTATGCTGACAATCACTGGCAGTTTGGTCCAAACCCTTATAAATTTTATGAGTGGTTCGTCGCAGGATATTCGCTAAATGATATGATGCAATCATTTGAAGAGATAGGTTCTTTCTCACCTTCCCTTGACATTTTGGATAAATTCATATATGATTATAAAATAAAGAAACTGGAGTTATGATGAACAAGTGGGATAAAGCACATATGAAGGCAGCTGAAGTGTATGCTCAGCTATCGTCAGCGAAACGACTACAGGTGGGGGCAGTTATCGTAAAAGATAACCGCATCATCTCTATCGGATATAATGGTATGCCATCTGGGTGGACGAATGATTGTGAAATTACAGACGAGTTTGGTAATATGCCTGTAACTAAACCAGAAGTGTTACATGCTGAAACAAATGCCATCGCAAAGGTGGCTCGGTCTGGTGAAAGTTGTGAAGGTGCTACTCTCTACACCACACACTCACCTTGCCTTGATTGCGCGAAACTAATCTATCAAGCTGGCATCACTCGCGTGGTTTGGAAAAACCAATATAAAACTGATGTAGGAAACGTGTTTCTTGTGACTGCTGGTGTTGATGTGGGACATATAGAATGAAGATTACAATATTTGGTTATGGCTTTGTCGGCAAGGCACATGAGATGATGCTGAAAGAAAAGCATGATGTCACTGTAGTAGATCCAGCATTCAACGACAATAAAATCGGTAAACCAGATGCTGTTATTGTTGCAGTATCTACGCCACAATCTATTGATGGCTCATGTAACATGAATAATGTATTCAGTGTGTTGCGAGAGTGTCCGAAAAATATCCCGATCCTGATCAAAAGCACGATCTCATTAGAGGGTTGGCGACAGATAAAAGAGAGATTCCCAAAACTGAATATCACATTCAGCCCTGAGTTTCTCCGAGAAGCAACTGCATTTGAGGATTTCGCCAACGCTGAAGCATTCTATTTCGGTGGCGGCGATGATGTTTTCTGGGCTTCCATCTTCTGGCAAGAGGGTCGCAAGATGTATAGTCGAGATCCTGAAGAACTAATCACAATGAAATATGCTGTGAATAGTTTTCTAGCAACAAAAGTTATTTTCTTCAATCAATTGTTTGACTTTTGTGAAGCAACTGGTGTAGAATATGAAAATGTTAAGAAATTAGTGGCTAGAGATCCACGCATTGGTGACAGCCATATGGTCGTTACAGATGAGCGTGGGTTCGGTGGTCACTGCTTCCCAAAGGATACATCAGCCTTGCTTGAAACATCTAAAAGATACAATTGTAATTTATCTCTCCTCCAAGAGGCAGTGAACTACAATGAGGTGATTCGTAATGGTTGAATATCGCACATGGGAAAAAGTCGTCGCTCGTGCGCTCGACTATTATATTGGCAGGACAGATGAGGATGAACCAAAAGTCCCTGTTCTGACTATGCAACAAGCGAAGAAAGGTTTATATCTTCGTATGTTACTACAATTTGTGAATTGGATCACCTGCTTCTTTATTATCGCAGGTGTGATCAGACATTGGTAGGAGTGAATATGGTAAAACAACTTACAATTGAAAAGCATGACTGTGAGCATCTGCTCGGACAGTGGCTCGATGATAGTCACTATGATCAGATTATCACAGCCGACACAGACCTGTATGCCGAGGATAAGATCGGTGGGGTCAATAATGAAGATAATATCATCTTCAAGTTCCGTAAGGGAGTTTTCTCTAAAGAGGAACAAGAGGGTGCATATGCTGGTCTATACGAGGCAGCTATCGAGACACAGAATCGTGGTCTGGCTGCTGGACCACGCGCAGGACAGAATGGTAAGCGTGATTGGGTGACACCTCTACAGGAGGATATCCTCGACGCGATTTTTACTGCTCCTGATTCCTCGCTCGATGCAGACTTCGATGCTATTGAGGACGCTATTGCTCGCCACAAGCCAGATGATGCTGGTCGTGGACGTGTATGGTTGCGCGACAATATCAAAAAGGCTGGTGTCGAATACTCTGAATTCTTTGACTGGTGGCTCGACTCTATTCGTCCACTGTCAGCCAAAGAACGCAAAGTTGAAGCCAAGTCTATGGTGAAGAACTATATCTCTGACACCTCGTATGCCAATACAGTGAACTCTGGTATCGCTGGCTGGTTCGATCGTTATCCGCGTATCCCATATGGTCGCGCTACATCTTACACAGAGAAGAACCCAGAGATGTTCGCTCTGTCCTATCCTTACCTGCAGACGCTGGCTCGTAAGTTCGAGGAACTGCTCCCCGAACGCTATGGTAAACAGATTGAGTTTACCAACAATATCGATCCTAAGTTTGTAGTTCCTGGAACACCTTATACAACGCTAACTGTCAACAAGACATTCCGCACTGCTGCTCACCGTGATGCTGGTGACTTTACAAAGGGTTTCTCTAACATCAGCTGTATCAGTCCTGATGGTAAGAAAAGCTGGGATGGCTGTCTGTTTGTCCTCCCAGAGTATCGTATTGCTGTTGAGTTGCATCCAGGAGACCTGCTCCTCGTGAACAACCATGATGGCATTCACGGTAACACCCAGATCCTCGGTGACGATCCGATCCGTATCTCTATCGTTGCATATGCTCGCGAGAAGATGGCGAATCTTGGTTCGTTTGAATATGAGACATTGCGTAAGAACTTTGTTGACCATCGCCGCCTGAATGAAGAGCATGCCGAGTGGCGTCCTCTCTGGAACGGTGTCTCTCCTAATATGTGGGAGACCCAAGAGTGGTATGATTATCTTGGTGAACACGGTGGTCAGGATATGCTTACCAAGTATCATCCTAACTCGGCTGGTGTCGCCTCACTCGAGGATCTGTTTTAATGTGCGCTGTCATTGGTGCAGCACTCAAATCTCCCACACCTGAACAACTTGAAATGGTGAGGAAAGTGTTTCTCGAATCTCGCATTCGAGGTATGCATGCGACTGGATTATCGTATGTGAACAAAGGTAAGGTCGTCACTATCAAAGAGCCTGTCCCATCTCCTGAATTCACTCCTCTGTCTGATATGGAGCAGTTTCTGGATGATAGTGGCGATCTTCACCTGATTGGGCATTGTCGTTATTCAACGAGCGATCTCCGCTACAATCAGCCCATCCAAATCAATGACGATGTCGCTGTTGTCCACAATGGTGTTATCACTCAGGAACTCCCAGAGAACTGGGAGAAGCTGTATGGGTATAAAACAACGACACAGAACGATACTGAACTGATCAACCACACACTGGAAGCTGGTCTGAATCCTGCTGTTGAATGGGAAAACTCATCGCTGGCTGTCATCGAGTTGCACTCTGATGGTATGTTGGTCTGGTATCGAAACGGTAAACGACCTCTCTACAAGGTTGATTTACATAATGGCTATATTATTACATCAACAAAGGACATTGCAAAACGTGCTGGAATCACTAATGAATCTGAGCGAGTCGAATGTGCAGGACGGGATCTCCAACCTGTCATTTGACGAATGGTCTGTGTTTTGTGAAGAACATAAAGCCACAGACAAATTCTTCTCTAAAATGAAGCGTGGAATCATTGACGACAAATGTCATGACTGTATCCGCGCATTTTACGAGGATGGTAAGATCTTGGGTGTTATTGCTACCAAGATGATGAAGAACTATGCTAATCTGAAGTGGATCGTCACTATCCCAGACGCGAGGGGCAAAGGTGTGTTTCGCGCTCTGTGTGAGGACGCTGTTCATCGTGCGTATATGGCGAATCTAAAACACTTCCGAGTATCAATCAATGCTCCTGCTCTGACTGCTTACCAGAAGGTGGGTTTTAAGACTTGGGGCATTCAAGCATCCGACACCTATCTGTCTATTGGACGCCTCGCTGGACCAAGTGTAAACGATCTCATCTGGGAATGGGATGATTATACAGAGAAAGAAGTCACTAAGAAAGGTATGGGTGGTTGCGTGAAAGACTATTGGAAAGAGCCACGTGGATTATAGAGAACGCCAGAATCGTCGTGAAGCATTCAAGCGGTGGTATGCATGGTCGCTGAACTACGGTGACTGTGACCCTGCCATCTGGATGGCTAATTACATCAACGAACGCTATGAGCATAATGATGAGCAACGCCTCTGGTTCTCGTGGCTGTATGGCAATACATACTATCTCCCGACCTCGTGGGTGCTGATGAATGAGTTTCCTGATTTCGAGTTGGCTACATTCGATCGCATGGATGCTTGGAACACGGAGAACTATAAACGCCTTCGCTATCAGACTGACACCAAGTGGAGCAAGGGACATCTGGCAGACATGTATGCCTCGTATGAGAAGTTCGTGGGCAAGGGAACGCAGCGTGAGAAGCTGGAGTCGTATTTCGGAGACAACGAGGAACAGAACTTCGATAATCTCTGGGTGGCTCTGAAGGATGGTCTGTATAAGTTTGGTCGCTACTCGACTTGGTTTTATATGCAACAGCTGAAGCATACAGCAGATATCCCCATGGAGTCAACCAGTCTGATGCTGAATGATTATTCTGGCTCACGCTCTCATCGCAATGGCTGGCTCTATGCTCTCGGCGAAGAGGATAAAGTGAATACAAGGCTGACTGCAGACGAGTATCAGAGACTGGAGGACAACGCTCGGTATCTGTTACAAGAGATGCGTATCGAATATCCACACCTCGCTGATCAGTTGGACTATTTCTCTATGGAGACGTGTCTCTGCTCCTTCAAGAAGCTGTTTAGAACACATCACGGTCGGTATCTCGGTTACTATCTGGATCGCCAAGCTGAAGAGATTATGAAAGTCGAGCAGGATGGGTGGTCTGGTATCGAATGGGAAGTGTTATGGCAAGCCAGAGCAGAAACTTTAGACTTGACATTAGCGACAAAAACAGGTATAAACAAGAGTAAGTTTGATTCATTTCTAAAGACGGGACAGCTGGATCGTCTGGAGATGATGTATAGTGATGAACAAAATGTAGAGGGAGTTTTACCGCTATGAGTAGTGATATGGTTAAATTAATTTTTGGTGAGAAACACTATTGGTGTCGAGTGTGGAAAGATTTTTTACCCGAAAACCAGTTCTATACGGAAAGAGGTTGGGCTAATAGCCCAGATTCCCCAAAGAGAAATGTCTGTATTAAGGCTTATAACACCCCAGTCTGGTGTGAGGAACAAGGCAAGATGATCACAGCATGTGGTGTAGAAAAATTTGATGACCAAGTTCGTCTTCATCATGGGTTGATTACAGAAATGCCTAAAAAACCATCATTGGTCGGATTGTTTAAATGAGCACAGTGATTGCGATCGTCGGTGTTCCTGGAACTGGGAAGTCGACATTAATGAAACAGTTTCTTGAAAACTGGATGTGGGAAGAACACAAGCCAGTTGACCTGCTGGATGGGTATCTGGCTCGAGATGAGGGTATCTTTGTCATGGGTAAGTATGAGGAGGGTGAGGTGTTCTCTGGAACCGATCGCCTCTCGATGGCTGTCCAACCGAAGGCAATCGAGTATCTCGAGGGAGATCCTGCTGACACGGTGGTATTCGAGGGCGATCGCCTGACCACAGTCTCATTCTTCCAAGCAGTGAAAGCAGCTGGTCATAAGCTGGTGATTGTCGAGTTGACTGTCCCAGACGACCTTCGAGAGCAGCGGTATGTCGATCGTGGCTCTGATCAGTCTGAACAATTCATCCAGTCTCGCTTTACGAAGCTGAAGAATATCAAGTCCGAGTTTGGACCAAACCTGTTTGATGATGGAGACATTACGACATTCGAACATAAAAATGCAGAAGATACAAAAAAGGTGTTGACATTTATCTCCAATGTGCTAGAATAAAGTATAACTTGAAATGAGAGGACAAGTCATGAAACAAGCACTTATTAAAGAGATTTTAAAACTCAAAGACGAAGCCATTTTATACGGTTTCGATTGGCCAACCGAAGACCCAGAAAACGCTTCATTCGAAGATTTAGAAGCGTTTTTAGAGGAGGTTTGGGGTTTCATTAACGACGCCGAATGCGCCGATCATATGGAAGGCTTGGAGGACTAATCATGACACCCGAGCAAAAGTTTCGTAAATTGTATGAAGATATGTTCGACCTGTGTGAGGAACATGGGTGGGGCGATCCTTTTTCGTATGCTCGCAGTAAAGAGATCCACATGGCTGGTCTGTTAGGACATACAGTATCTGATACGCTGTCTGGAGCAGACGGTTATGACGAGGATGGTGGCTGTGAATATAAGTCGACCATCGGTAACTCGATTGCGGCACATTATGGTGCTATCTCCTGCCAACCGACATGGGATGAGCAGGTGCGTTATTTGCGAGAAGATAAGATCGCAAAATACAAGAACCACTATTATGCTCGATACGAGGGTGGTAAGGTGGTCGAACTCTGGAAGTTAGATGGTAACGATGTTCTCGAGATTATACTTCCAAAAGTGCGTCGGGCTTTCCAACGGAAACAGGACGGCAAACAGAATAAAGATCCGCGCTTCAGTGCGTCGGTCTGTAAATCTGAAATCTATGCATATGGAGAGAGGCTGATATAATGCAACGAATGGGTAAAACACATCGCGCTTCGGGTGCTGATAGCGGAAGCGATATGAAAACAATGTTGTTCTTCAAGGCATGCAAGCAAGCATTGGAAGAATATGGGCACGATGATGCCGCTTTCTATTTCGAACAAGTCGAGGAACATCTCCGCAATGGTGGCTCGCTTGATCAGAACAAAGCAGGAAATATCTTAGGTGTTTGAGGGATATCCAAAAAGTTTCGCCGATCAAATGAAATGGCGATTAGAAACTCTCCTGAAAGCCATTCAGGATGAGATCCCACATTATAAAGATATGGGTCAAATGATGCGTGCATTATCAGATGCAGCTACTGTCGGATATTTTGCAGATAGTGCACGAGTCAAAAAATATAATACATTAATGAGTGAAGCAGCATTAGAACTGAAGTCAAGAGTTTCATATGAACAATGGCATAAGCTGACGACGAATGAACACCCCTTCCCAATTAAACAGATATGGTTGAAGTGGGAGAGGGAACGCGACACTTTGACGATTGAAACAATGTGGAATGACATAAAAGACAATCCAATGGTGACTATTTTAAAGTCTGAGGATGCCACTTTGCGGGAACAGAGGGATGTAGATTTCACTTGTCCTGCTGAAAGATATCGTATTGCAGGTATAAAAAAAGTTGAAACAAATCCAAAAAATACCTTGACATTTGATTAGAATTGCTGCATAATGTATGTATAGTTAAGAGAGAGGAAAAAACTATGAATATGATTGAACGCTTTAATGATGCAGTTATCAACAATATGGACATGGTAGGTGGTTCTAAGGAAAAATCCCAGATGTATGTTCTGTTCTCTATGCTGTCTGATGTGCAAGAGCAGATCAATATGAAGATGAATGGGGATGCGATTCAAAGCATCAACGATATTAAGTTTCTTATGTGCAATATCCGAAAGGAGCAAATCTAATGGCTTATGTATCTAAAGAATTGAAAGCAAAATTGGCTCCTGGAATCAAAGCAGTGCTGAAGAAATATGATGTGAAGGGCACAATTGCTGTTCGTAATCATATGACTCTGGTCGTAAACCTCAAGTCTGGGGCGATTGACTTCGCTGCTGACTGTTCTGGCAATGACTATCACTATCAAGTGAATCCTTATCATATCGATCGTGGTTGGAATGGAGAGGCTCGTGCCTTCCTGACCGAACTGATTGCTGCTATGAAGGGTGATGTCTGGTATGACCGCTCTGACGCGATGACTGATTACTTTGACACCGCTTATTATATGGATGTCAATATCGGTCGTTGGGATCGTGAATATGAATGCACTGAAATGATGGAGGCAGCGTAATGCGTGACTTTCTCTGGTATTTCACATCCTATCGCGCAGATGGCTTGAACTACATTGATTCATTCCGTCTCGCTCTTGAACTATACGAACAGAGGAATGAAAATGGCTGATTATTTCTGGAAGCATTTTTGTAAAGCAGAAAGAAGCTATCTCTATGTGGCTGACAAAGAGACATGTAACTGGTGCGATGCACCTCAGTCTGGACCACTGACTCAGATCTATACTGATGAGCAAGGGAGGAGAGTCAAAGTAACAGTGAATGTTGATAAAAACATCACTCCCCATCCACTCAAAAATATAAAGGTATTATGATATGAGTAAATTAAAACTTGGTTTCATCTCTCTTTTTCTTGGTGTCTCATTGCTGGGAACAAATATATTACACATTGCTGCCGTAGGAAATTCGTCCGCAGGGTCTTTTTTTGGTCTTTTCGGTGCTGCAATGCTGATTCTCATGGCAGTCTGGGACTTCATTGACCATGCCGCAGAGGTTTCCACAAAGGCGGAGTTATTCGATGAATCGTCCAAAAGATAAGAGTTTCAACCCTCGCCCACGCGCAGTATTCAGCCAAGAGGACTTCGCAATCCTCCATAAAGCTGTTTCAGTGTATGCGCATAATTATGGGAACAGTCTCGATGAAGCAGAGGCTCGTAAGGTTTCCAATCTAATGCATCGTCTGACAAGGATTAAGTAAATGATATACACACAAATTGAAACACACACTGTAATTCTTCGTCGCACAATGGAAATAACTCCAGAGGATCTCGTGGAGGCTGGTGTAATGGAGCAAGATGTTCTAGACTATATGGAAGATCCAGACACTATCAATCCAGAAAATCACGATATAATCTCGGAATTAATCTTCTCGATCGCTGAAGAACGCGATTGCGAAGAAGATTGGTGGTCTGATAGAAAAGGCTGCACAGAGTATAGATGGGAGCCAGAGGAATGATAATCGGAATTCTCTCCTATATTGCGCTCTTTGCAGTCCTATTCTTAGTGAAGGATGAAGACATCTGGACAGACCAAGACTGTCATTATTATGCTAAGAAAGCAGGAAGAAATCTTGATGAAACCGACTCTTAAAGCCCATGATTGGTTAATGCCCTTCCTAGAAAACATTCAGAATGAAGCCAAAAAAGGCTATTATTCTGATGATGACACATTCATTGATGGATATGTAACTGCTGTATATGATATAATGGAACGCATTGCATTAGAAGAAGGCATGTCAGATGAGTGAGATTAAGCATTACTCAGATTTGACTATTGGTGATGAAGATCATATTATCAGTGCTCTGGATGTCCAGTTGTATAAGCTAAGAACTGGTTTTTTGAAACATGACCCTCTAGCAAAGAAGCTATATGAACAATGGTTGGCAGATTATAAGCAGGGAAAAGATCCAGACTGTTATTTTTCACTCAAAATGAGAGATCATTATTCTCGATACTATAAGAGCAAAAGATGAAGATAATTGAGCAGGATGGTGCATTGACCATATATGAGAAGGATGGTATTCGATATAAAGAATATCGATCGTTCAATCAGTGGACTTATGAACCGATTGTAACTACCAAGATTATGAAACAGGATAAGTAATGAATAATGGCTTGGGTTAGAGGATATCGAACAGAGAGCGATAAACGCGAGGAGAAACAGCGTATCCTTGAGTTTGAATTGAAGATGCTGAAGGAGAAAGTAGAGAAGCTGGAGCGTAAATGTTCTGTGCTTGAACTCCGACTAGGCAAAGATGGGTGATTTCTGTGGATCCTAATTCACGGAGATCCTGTCGCTGCAGATCCGATCTAGTCTAAAACATTCGCTGCAGGAAGTCAAGCATTCTCTGCACACAAAAAAGATGCTCTAATCTCCATTTTATTGTTGACATTATGCTTGTCTTGAGGCATTATAATAGTGTAGAGAGATGATTGAAAGGAACTGATTATGACACATCTTGAAGAGTTTATTAATGATGTAACGAATGATGCCTTCTTGGTAGCAGTAGAGAATGACTCTGGCTGTATTAGCATCCCTGAGTTGGACCAAATCATCTTCGCTCATCCATATTATGAAGTGGCATCTCTCGAAACCATCCAGGATGCAGTTGAACGGATCGAAATCATCCTAGAGGTGAATAATCGGATCGTTGTTTCTCCTGTTCGTAATGGTAGAGCAGCATAAAAAACGCTTGACTTTTATGTCAGTTCAGTTATAATAAGTTATAGTTAAGAGAGGATATAACTATGTTTGCAGAGTATTATGTAGAGTGTGGAGCCACTGGCAAGATCCTTGGATATGCCTACACTGAGCAGGGTGCACAGAACCTTGCAGACCACTATATTATCACCACTGATTGTGTCGTGGCATACATCAAGAAGTGCTCAGAGAAGACTGGGACAATGAATAAGCTGTCATATAGCTTCTTTGAGGCTTAGACAGCTGGGGGGAGTTGAGTCTCCTTTCCTCCTCCCC
>Ga0213866_10000016_pt1 | contig 155307 bp, 140 predicted proteins | sample PICome_11_FD_160079 | JGI IMG/M metagenome (GOLD analysis project Ga0213866, IMG submission 160079) | Coastal seawater microbial communities near Pivers Island, North Carolina, United States - PICO284 | ecosystem: Environmental > Aquatic > Marine > Coastal | place: USA: North Carolina... | reverse complement strand
TGGGAATTTCTTGTCAAATATCATCGCAGGTCTTATTGCATATAGCTTTTTACCTAAAAAACCGTCTATTAAATATCAAACAATTAATTCAAATCAACTTGTTGCTTTTTAATCGAACTCAGGTTACTAGGAATCGTATTACTAATCATTCCATTTTTTGGCATTGCGCAAAATGAAAATACAAAAGAACTTGTCAGAGACGTAAGTATTAATTCATTTACATACTTGAACGAAACGGAAACTAACAAGCAAACAAAACTAGATACTATCAAAGATTTTAACTCGTATCTTAAAACGATCAGTAAAATTCAGGAAATCAACTCGCTATCGGGTTCTATCAATTTTGGTATTATCGGAAATGAATCAGATAATTCTGATCAATATACTATTCAAAGTGGTATGAAATTCAATAGTGGACTTCATCCATTAAACGTAGAAGCTTCGATGAATATACAAACACAAATTGAAAATGGCACTTTTAACGAAGTTGTTTCAACTATTGATCTTTCCGTAGATTATCTGTCTGCAAATACTATTCATGAAGGATACGCTTTTGTAATCAGAAGCCGAAATACCTTCTTAGGTGTGAATCAACGGTATGAAATTGGAGGTGGATATGTTGCAAATTTATTTAAAAGCAGGATGAAAAAAGGTCAAAATTTAATAGATAGTATTGAAAAATGGGAGACCAACTATAAAAAAGAAACACTAGAAAAAATAAATTATTATAAAAATTTAAAGGAAACTTTTGGCGAAGATGAAATTGAAGCATTGTTTACCGAAACTGAACAACACAAAAGCACTGTTGACGTAAAATACAGTCGCTATCGATTTGCTTTTTTAATTGGATTTAATACGGAAGTAGAACAAACTAAAGAAAATTTAGAACTCTACGACAACGATTTTTCATTTACAAATACGTTTAAAGGAACGACTATTTTTAGATTGGTAGTAGCGCCTAAATTTGAACTTAAAGGAGAAAAATTCAAATGGGCTAATACTCTATACGGGAAAATTAGAGTTGCAGGTGATGACGAATCTTTAGTTGATAATGCTAGCGTAATTATGACTCCTGATGAGTTTAGAGAAAATAACCTAACAGATTTCTGGATTCAATTTCAGTCAAATTTTGAATTTAAGTTATCAAAATCACTTTCGCTTTTGGCAACAGTCAATTATATATACGACAATGCGCCAAAACGACAATATTATTCTACCAATCAAATAGCATTTGCAGAACAGCGCTATTTGGGAACTGCAATGAGTTTAAAATATTCATTTTAGTTATTGAATACAATAGCAAATTATCAAGTCATTAGCTATTAAAAAAGGTGTACTTATTAATTTGGTATCTAAAAAATAATAGTATATTTGCCGCTTGATACGAGAAACGTATTAATACATAAAAATCATTAAAATTAATATTGGCATGTACTTAACTAAAGAAGTAAAAGCGGAAATTTTCGCAAAGCACGGAAAATCAGCAACAGACACAGGAACGTCAGAAGGACAAATTGCGTTATTCACGCACAGAATCAATCACTTAACGGAGCATTTAAAAAGAAACCGTAAAGATTACAACACAGAGCGTTCACTAGTGAAGTTAGTAGGTAAAAGAAGAAGCTTACTAGATTATCTAAAGAAAAAAGAAATCAACAGATATCGTGCGATTATCGCAGAATTAGGATTAAGAAAATAAAAACTAAAGAGGCTTCGTGCCTCTTTTTTTAATACACAAAAATACCTTCTAGCCAACGCTAGAAGTAATAAAAAGCTATAATACTGGTTTTTCATTGGGTCAAAACAACAACTACACACACAACAACACAACGACCTTTGTTTAATTAGAATTAAAAAAAATTTATGATTCCAAAAGTTTTTAGAGAGGTCATTGACCTAGGTGACGGGAGAGAAATCTCTATCGAAACCGGAAAATTAGCAAAACAAGCGCATGGTTCTGTGGTTGTACAATCAGGAAAATGTATGTTACTATGTACAGTTGTTTCCAACTACAAACAAAGTGATGTTGACTTTTTACCATTAACTGTTGATTACCGTGAAAAATTTGCAGCAGCAGGTCGTTATCCTGGAGGTTTCTTCAAAAGAGAAGCAAGACCAAGTGACGGTGAAGTACTAACAATGCGTTTAGTGGATAGAGTTTTACGTCCATTATTCCCAAAAGATTACCATGCTGAAACACAAGTAATGATTCAGTTAATGTCTCATGACGATGATGTAATGCCAGATGCAATGGCAGGTTTAGCAGCTTCTGCGGCTATTCAATTATCAGACTTACCTTTTGAAACTCCTATCTCAGAAGCAAGAGTTGGACGTATCAATGGTGAATTTATCATCAACCCAACACAATCTCAATTATTAGAATCTGACATCGACATGATGATTGGAGCTTCTGCGGATTCTGTAATGATGGTTGAAGGTGAAATGCATGAAATTTCTGAAGAAGAAATGGCAGATGCTATCAAATTTGCACACGAAGCTATTAAAGTTCAATGTGCAGCGCAAGTTCGTTTAGCGGAAGCTTTCGGAAAGAAAGAAACACGTGAGTATGAGCCAGAAAGAGAAGATGCCGATTTAGAAAAGAAAGTATACGATATGGCTTATGATAAAGTATATGCCGTAGCAAAAGCAGGTTCTGCAAAACATGAAAGAAGTACTGCATTCGCAGAAATTAAAGAAGAAATCAAAGCAACATTTTCGGAAGAAGAATTAGCTGATTTTGGCGATTTAATCTCTAAATATTATGCGAAGGCTGAAAAATCGGCAATTCGTAACTTAACACTTGATGAAGGTTTACGTTTAGATGGTCGTAAAACGGACGAAATCAGACCAATTTGGTGTGAAGTAGATTACTTACCATCAACACATGGTTCGGCAATCTTTACACGTGGTGAAACACAAGCGTTAGCAACCGTTACATTAGGAACTTCCAGAGAAGCTAACCAAATAGACATGCCATCTTTTGAAGGTGAAGAACGTTTCTATTTACACTATAACTTCCCTCCTTTTTCAACGGGAGAAGCAAGACCATTACGTGGAACTTCTCGTCGTGAAGTAGGACACGGAAATTTAGCACAACGTGCTTTAAAAAATATGGTTCCTGCGGATTGTCCATACACAGTACGTGTAGTTTCTGAAGTATTAGAATCAAATGGTTCTTCTTCTATGGCAACGGTTTGTTCTGGAACAATGGCGTTAATGGATGCTGGAGTACAACTCAAAAAGCCTGTTTCGGGTATTGCAATGGGATTAATTACAGATGTTGAATCTGGAAAATATGCCGTATTAAGTGATATTTTAGGTGACGAAGATCACTTAGGAGACATGGACTTTAAAGTTACGGGAACGGCTGACGGAATTACGGCATGTCAAATGGACATCAAAGTAAAAGGGTTATCGTATGAAATTCTGGTAAACGCTTTACAACAAGCGCGTAACGGACGTTTACACATTTTAGAGAAATTGACAGATACGATTGCTACTCCAAATGCAGATGTAAAAGCACATGCTCCAAAAATGATTACAAGAACGATTCCTAATGAATACATTGGCGCATTAATTGGTCCTGGTGGAAAAGTAATTCAAGAATTACAAAAAGCAACAGGAACAACAATTGTCATCAATGAAGATCCGATTACGGAAGAAGGAATTGTTGAAATCTTAGGAACAAATCAAGAAGGAATTGACGCTGTTTTAGCAAAAATTGATTCTATTACGTTCAAACCAGAAAAAGGAAGCATTTACGAAGTAAAAGTAATTAAAATGCTTGACTTTGGAGCGGTTGTAGAATATCTTGAAGCGCCAGGAAACGAAGTGTTATTACACATTTCTGAATTGGCTTGGGAGCGCACAGACAATGTAAGTGACATTGTAAAAATGGGCGATATCATAGATGTAAAATACTTTGGAGTTGATCCAAAAACACGTAAAGAAAAAGTTTCTCGCAAAGCTATCTTACCAAAACCAGAAGGCTTTGTAGCAAAACCACCAAGAGACGACAAACGTCCTAGCAGCGGTGGCCGCGATAACCGACGTGACGATAGACGTGATGACAGAAGACCAAGAGAAGATAGAAAATAATCTTTTCTCTACATACAGTAAAAAACGCCTCGAAATTTCGGGGCGTTTTTTTGCAATTGTAACTCTTAGAAGAAACTCTTAAATTTGCCTTCTATTCAAATATAGATTTATGACCAAACTCAAAATTGCAAATCTTGACGGCAAACCCGAAATTTTTCATTCCATACAAGGAGAAGGAAAAAATATGGGGCAACCAAGTGTGTTTATCCGAACGTCGCTTTGCAATTTGCATTGTATTTGGTGTGATACGGATTACACCTGGAATTGGGAAAAAACACGTTTTGCACATGTAAAAGATACAAATCCTTCGTATAAAAAGTACAATATGAAGGAAATGATTATTTCGCTTACACTAGAAGAAATATACGATGAAGTTGCTAAAAGCGGTTGCAAAAATATAGTCTTGACAGGCGGCGAACCGATGATGCAACTCGAAGAACTATCCAACTTAATGGAATTTTTCAACCTGAAAGCCAACGATTATTTTTTTGAGATTGAAACCAACGGAACGTTATTGCCAGACCCGCGATTTGAAGCCTTGATTCATCAATATAATGTATCGCCAAAATTAGCCAACTCGAATAATCCGAAGAAATTACGCGAGAAACCAGAAGCTTATAAATACTTTTCCAAAAACGAAAAAGCAGTTTTCAAGTTTGTAATTTCCTCCGAGAACGATCTCACGGAAGTGTTAGCCATTTGCAAAACCTACAAAATTCCAAACCAAAAAGTATATTTAATGCCCGAAGGAACCAACCCAGAAGCATTGCAAAAAAAACAACAATGGTTGATTGAAATCTGTAAAAAATATCAATTTAAGTATACCGATCGCTTACACGTACATATTTATGGCGACAAAAGAGGTGTGTAATTTATTAATAATGAATATATTACATTTTTACATCAACTTAATTTTAAATAATTCATAAACTTCTGTAACATTTTGGTCATTTGCTACGTATAACTAAGAGCGTAAGCACAACGATAAAAATCCCAAGTAGATTACATGAGACAACTTAAAATTACCAAGCAGGTTACCAACAGGGAAACTGCATCCTTAGACAAATATCTTCAAGAAATCGGTAAAGTTGACCTTATTACAGCAGACGAAGAAGTTGAATTAGCACAGAGAATTAAAGCTGGCGATCAAATTGCGCTAGAAAAATTAACAAAAGCTAACCTTCGTTTCGTAGTTTCGGTTGCAAAACAGTATCAAAATCAAGGATTAACACTTCCTGATTTGATCAATGAAGGGAATTTGGGTCTTATTAAAGCCGCTCAACGTTTTGATGAAACACGTGGTTTTAAATTTATTTCGTATGCGGTATGGTGGATTAGACAATCTATCCTTCAAGCATTAGCAGAACAATCGCGTATTGTTCGATTACCATTAAACAAAATTGGTTCTATTAACAAGATTAATAAAACTTTTGCCTATTTAGAACAAAGTCATGAGCGTGTTCCTTCTGCGGAAGAAATTGCAAAAGAATTAGACATGACCGTGAATGATGTAAAAGAATCGATGAAAAATTCAGGGCGTCACGTATCCATGGATGCACCGCTTGTAGAAGGAGAAGATTCTAACTTATATGACGTATTAAATTCTGGTGAATCGCCAAATCCTGATAAAGAATTATTACATGAGTCTTTAAAAACAGAGATTGAGCGTGCTTTAGAAACGTTAACGCCAAGAGAAGCAGACGTAATTCGTTTGTATTTCGGATTAGGAAACCAACATCCAATGACGTTGGAAGAAATTGGTGAAACATTCGACTTAACTCGTGAGCGTGTACGTCAAATTAAAGAAAAAGCGATTCGTCGTTTAAAGCATACTTCACGCAGTAAAATATTAAAAACATATTTAGGATAATATTCCTAAAACCGTACAGCAGTTTAGTTTTTATAACATAACTGTTCGTTTTTTGATTGATGAATGACGCTCTCGCATTGCGAGAGCGTTTATTTTATACTACTTTTGTAGCAAACAACAACACACTACAATTATGTCTACAAAAAAGATTGCGCCTTCTATCCTAGCCGCAGATTTTGCCAACTTACAACGCGATATTGAAATGGTCAATCAAAGTGAAGCTGATTGGTTTCATATTGATATTATGGACGGCGTTTTTGTGCCGAATATTTCTTTTGGAATGCCGGTTTTAAAAGCGATTAGCAAACATGCAACAAAAACAATTGACGTTCATTTGATGATTGTAGATCCAGATCGCTACATTCAAACGTTTGCTGATTTAGGTGCCAATATTTTGACTGTTCATTACGAAGCGTGTCCACATGTACATAGAACTTTACAAGCGATCAAAGCCGCTGGAATGAAAGCTGGCGTAGCCTTGAATCCGCACACAAGTATAAATCTCTTAGAAGATGTCATTCAAGATATTGATTTGGTATGTTTAATGAGTGTGAATCCTGGTTTTGGTGGACAATCATTTATTGAAAATACATTTTCTAAAATTAAAAGATTAAAAGATTTAATTATTCAAAAAGGTGCTTCCACAGAAATTGAAATTGATGGTGGCGTAAATGATCAAAATGCAAAAGATTTGATTGATGCTGGTGCTGATGTATTAGTTGCTGGAAGTTTTGTATTTAAGTCTGAAAACCCAACGGCAACGATTGCAAATTTGAAGAAGATTGTTTCTTAAGAATTATCAATTTATATAAAACAAAAAAGCTATCGTAACAGATAGCTTTTTTTGTTTTATGATTTCTATATTTTTTTTATTATTGAGGGCAAGTAATTTCTTTTCCCACCAACATTCCATTTGTATTTGGTTGGTAGCGAAAACATTTTCCGTCAGCTGTTTTCATAATAATTCCACGATGAATATTACTGATAAATACATCACCATCTTCTACATGAAATTTACTTAGCGGATTTGTGGTACTGATTCCAACAAAACCAGAATCTACTCCTGCTTGTGTTTGACACACATCACCAACTCCATTTCCATCGGTATCAAGTTGGTTGTTATTAGCTATTGTGGGGCAGTTATCACATGCGTCACCTACACCATCATTATCGGTATCTAATTGATCTGGATTTGAGATATCATCGCAGTTGTCCATATTTGCTGGAATACCTTCGTCCGTACAATTTGAAATAATATCTCCTATATCTAAGCAACTGCTGTCATTGTTAGATAGATTAATTTTTGAAAAAGAAATTCCTTTATCCAAAAAAGTTTCTAAAACACAACAATTAGATAACTGAACATTGTTTTCAATTGATAATTCGTTTTCCAAAGTAGTTAAACTTTCTAATCCGTCAATACTAGTAAGAGAATAGTTATGAATAATCTTCAAATCACCAGCATACAATAAATTTTCTAAACCTTGCAAATTAGTGAGATCTGTATAACTAATTTCTAAAAAATTCACTTCTAAAAGATTTGATAAAGCATCTAAATTCGTCAAAGCATTATTACTTACAATCAATCTATTTATAACTTTATCATATTGTAAACTACTTAGACTTGTAAGTGAATTATTATCTGTAATACGAGTGGTTGCATTCACATGATCATTTTCTGTAAGGTTTCCTAAAAAAGCTAACGAAGTTAAACTGTCATTATTAATCACATCATAAAAAATAAAATAAGTGCCAGTAGGATTAAAATTATAAATATTTGTTCCTGAGTGATTTATACTGAAATTCAAATCCGTTAATAGTGGATTGTCTTGAATATTTATACCAAAACCAAAGAAGTAGTTCGCAGTTCCGTTACCTAGTGTAACTGATTGTAAATTATTACAACCACTTATTCTCATATATGAAGAACTTATTAAATTTGGAAAAGAAATTGATGTCAATTGATCACAATTTAAAATTTCTAAAGTACCAACTGCTTCTATATTTGATAGTGGAATGGTTGATAGATTTTGTAATGTACTAAACTGCAATCGATCTCTAACTCTTGTAATGAAAGATAGTCCAGAAATATCTGTAATCGCATTTGGAGTTGCAGAACTACCAATAATTAAGCTACCATTCATTTCATTGCAGACACCAGCATATGTAGCTACAAAATCATCTACTTCTTGTTGAGTTGTCAAATACGTATTTACAGATGTACATGCTTGCGCAAAAATTTGCTGAGTAAATCCAATAAAGAGAATGAATACAATTAATACTACTTTTTTCATTTTGTGATTTTTATATTTTATTGTGGACAGGTAATTTCTTTTCCTATTAACTTACCTTGTTCGTTTGGTTGATAGCGAAAACATCTTCCTGAAGCTGTTCTCATGATAATTCCTCTATGAAGATTACTGATATAAACATCACCATCTTCTACATGGAATTTACTTAGCGGATTTGTGGTACTGATTCCAACAAAACCAGAATCTACTCCTGCTTGTGTTTGACACACATCACCAACTCCATTTCCATCGGTATCAAGTTGGTTGTTATTAGCTATTGTGGGGCAGTTGTCACATGCGTCACCTACACCATCATTATCGGTATCTAATTGATCTGGATTACTCACATCTTGACAATTATCGTTAGAAATGATTCCATCTTCACCACAATTATCAAAAATATCGTTAACACTATTACAATTGGTATTGTTTCCATACATGTTAAAGGTACCACCAACAGTTCCCTGATTGTAAAATCTATCTAGAATACAACATTCATCCAAATTTGGGTTGTTAATCAAATATGCATCTTGATGAATTTTTACAATATCATCCATGTGACTTATATCAATCAAATTTTGATTCCCAGAAATTCGTAAATCACCAAAAACTTCGATATTGGATCCTAAACCATCTACATTCGTCAGCGAAGCATTATTATTAATTGTCAAACTTCCTGATCGAGCTAGAAAACGTAAATGATCCAAGCTGTTTAAACTAGCATTATTTTCAATTGAAATACCTTTTCTATAATTTGAAAGACTTTCTAAAAAAGGAAGTGTTGTTAGAGATTGGTTTCCAGAGACCAGTACTCCTACCGAAGAAGACGCAGTAGTAATATTAGCTAATGTAAATTGAAGATCTGTTAAGTTTTGATTATTAGTGATTCGTAAATCATCAATCGCGACAGGTGTAGTAATAGCTCCCGAAGAAATGGATTGCAAAGCGTCGTTATCACTAATTACAATCTTGCCCACTGGATTGGAAAGCCCGGGAAGCGTAATGTTTTGAATGAGATCGCAATTAAAGACTGAAAAAGAAGCATACGTTAATGAACTGCTCAGTGCATCTATATTTTGCAAACTACTATTATTATTGATATAAATAGCACCTCCTACAGAAGTTAATGCATTCAATCCATTTAAAGATACTAAAGAATTATTATCTCTGATAGACATGTCTCCTGTAATAGCATTTAAGTTGCTAAAGCCTTCAATAGAAGTTAAAGCCATATTATCAGTGATATATAGCTGAGATAAAGAGTTTAACGATGTAAAACCGCTTATAGAAGTTAAAGCCATATCATTAGTGATAGATAGCGTAGATGCAGAGTTTAACGATGTGAAACCGGCTATAGAGGTTAAAGCCATATTATTAGTGATAGATAGCGTAGATACAGTGTTTAACGATGTAAAACCGTTTACAGAAGTTAAAGCCATATTATTATTGATATATAGCGTAGGTAAAGCACTCAATGATGTAAAACCGTTTATAGAAGTTAAAGATAAGTTATCGCTGATTGTCAGTGATCCGAAACCAACACTACTCAAGTAATTAAATCCATTGATAGAATTTAAAGATGGATTGTTTTGAATACTAACATTTAGTGTCGAAGATACAGTCCCGTTTAATGCATCGATTGAAGTCAGGGAAGGATTGCCATTAATAAAACAATTGTTACTTACGGAAGCATTGTCAAGACCTGTCAATGAAGTCAGTCCGGTATTTTCTATTAACAATCTGTATATTCTTGTAAAAGATTGCATTCCATCGATGCTTGTCAAAGATGGATTATTGGTAATTGTAATGTTAGTTCCACTAGGATTCAATCCGTCATTCACAATCACAAGTCCCGAAAAAGTCGCCATATTTGGATTATCGGTAACGGTAAAAACTCCTATACTTTGACTAACTGTAGCAGAAAAATTAGTTATCCCATTGTTTACAACGTATACACCATTAACTGCTTTTAAATGCGAAATTCCATTAAGGCTTTGAAGTGATGGATTATTTGTAACATATAGCTGATTGATACCTGGAGTTACAACTAAATTTTGTAAGCTACTGACAGAAGTCAAATTTGGATTATCTAGAATAGAAAGATCGCTCGGATTGGATGACAACACTCCTAAATTTGTGAGGTTTTGAAGACCATTTAATGAAGTAAGCTGTGTATTCCTAATTACTATAGTACTCCCTACATTTTCTAAAAAAGATAAGCCTGAAATATCTATAATGTTATTAGGTATCGTTCCTCCTATAACTAAAGCTCCAGGAACCGAATTGCACCCTGTATTAGCATGGTTAGCTACGAAATTATCAACACTAGCTTGTGTGGATAAAATGGCTGAAACATTAACACAATTTTGAGCAATTGCAAATTGCAGACTAAAAAAAGATAAAAGAAAGAAGTATATTTTTTTCATAATTTATTGTTTAATTTTTTATTGCGGACAAAGAATTTCTTTTCCTATTAACAATCCTTGATCATTTGGTTGGTAACGGAAACATTTTCCGGAAGCCGTTTTCATGATGATTCCTCGGTTGATGTTACTGATGAATACATCACCATCTTCAATATGAAGTTTACTTAGTGGAGTTGTCGTACTGATTCCCACAAAACCTGTGTCTGCTCCAGCTTCAACTTGGCAAGCATCACCAACTCCATTGCCATCCGTATCTAATTGGTTACTATTAGCAACAGTAGGACAGTTATCACATGGATCGCCAATACCATCATTATCGGTATCTGTTTGGTCAGGATTACTGATATCCATACAATTATCGTTTGAGATAATTCCGTCGTCTCCGCAATTCGTTAAAATATCTATTTTGCTGTCACAAGTAGTTGCATTTCCAAAAAGGTAGAATTCACCTTGTATAATTCCAGAACCATAAAAACGCTGTAATACACAACAATCTGCTAAATTTGTATTCCCAGATATTTGCAGATTTCCCTCAATTTTTAAAATTTCTTCTAATTCGCTAATATCCGTCAAGTTTTGATTGTCCGTAATTTTTAGTGTTCCATTTATTTCCAAAAAATTTCCTAAATCAGCTAAACTTGTAATTCCCTGACAATTTGAAATGGTAATATTTTTAGCTTTTGACAAGCCTGAAATACTTGTCAAATTCGATAAACTTGGATTATTAATAATATCAAGTCCTCCATAATAAACACTAGCTTGATCCATAAAATCAAGGTTAGAAATCGCCGCATTACCTTCAATTTGTATAATTGATTCACCTGAATTTCCATTTGGATTTGTATAGTTAGCAATTTTAAAATTCAGGCTGGTAAGACTCAGATTGTCTAATATTTTCAATTTTGTTGTCGGTGTAAATGCATTACCGCTATTTATTTCCAGCGTTTGTATCGCTGAGTTACTCACGAGTTCCAACGTAGATATTTGCGTTAGACTTGGAAGAGAAAATACCGTTAGTTGATCATTATCAATAATTTTTATAGTCCCCGAACTTTGTAAATTTGATAAGTTTATATTTTGAAGACTTTGATTTTGGTACAGCGTTAAACTATTCAAGGTATTCACTGTGCCTAAATTTAAAGTTGTCAGGTTTGAATTTTGATTGATTTGCGCCGTAGCTATGGAGGTAGTCGAATCAAAACTTACAGTAGCAAGTGATGAATTAGTGCTCAAATTCAGAAACCCAATAGTTTGTAAATTCTGTAGGTTTATATTTTGTAGATTTTGATTCTGAGTTATAACCAATGTTGAAATTGAGGATAAACTGCTTAGATCAAAGCTAGAAAGATTTGCATTACCTGATACTGTAACTGACAGTGCCGATGTCAAAGAACTAAGACTTGCGCCTGAAAGCGACGTATTATCAACTACATATAGGTTACTTACTATCGACTGTAAATTCTGAAAACCATTCAAACCATTCAAATCATTCAAACCTAAATTTTCTAAATTTAACGTATTGATCTGCAAAATTTGATCAAAACCTTGAAGTGTAGTAAGTGAAGGTAAGTTCTTTAGTGATAAAATATTCAAATCAGAAATGCCCGATGCTGTGTTTTGTATAGATGCTAAGTTTGGATTATCTTCTATGTAGATTCGCTCTGACACTCTTATTGCTAAAGAAATATTTACAACACCATTATTACGAATTACCAGTTCGTTTGTTGTCAATCCACCAGTATCCAAAGTTTGTAAGGAAGCATTATTCTCAATCTCTATTTTAGTAGGATTGGAAGTCAAATTATTAAATACAACAGAAGTCAAATTGGAATTATTCTTAATTTCCAATCTAGACACAACACCTGTAATATTTTGCAAAGCACTGATCGAAGTAAGATTGGTATTGTATACCCTAAGCGTAGCACCCACATTTGTTATAAAAGAAAGTCCTGAAATATCAGTAATATCATTTGGCACTCCTAATATTCCAATGTCTAATCTATTAATTATTGAAGTACAAGGAGAAGTAGCTACAAATGCATCAACCTCAGCCTGATTTGTCAAAACAATTGTATGACATGATTGTGCCTGTGATTGAAAAAAAGTAAAGAATACAATTATAAGTGTGTAAATATTTTTCATAAAGGTAATTTTAAAGTTCTTTAATTCATTAATATGCCAAATATGAATTAGTTTTTGGTTTATTGCGGACAAACAATTTCTGTTCCCACCAACATTCCATTTGTATTTGGTTGATAGCGAAAACATTTTCCGTCAGCCGTTTTCATAATAATTCCACGATGAATATTACTGATAAATATATCACCATCTTCTACATGGAATTTAGTTAGTGGATTTGTGGTACTGATTCCAACAAAACCAGTATCTGCTCCAGCTTGCGCTTGACATGCATCACCAACACCATTTCCGTCTGCATCTAATTGATTGTTATTAGCAACTGTTGGACAGTTATCACATGGATCGCCAACACCATCATTATCGGTATCTGTTTGGTCAGGATTTGTAAGGTCATCACAGTTGTCTACACCAGTAGAAATTCCGTCATCAGTACAGTCTGAGATTGCAGTAATTACATCAGAACAGTTTCCGCCATTATTGAAAAGCGTAAAAGATGTGTAAGCAACTCCTTCTTCTATAAGTTTTTGTATTACACAGCATTCTACTAACTGCACATTGTTTTCGAGTACGAGAGATAAATTAGTAAACGAAATAATATTCCCTATTGCTGAAATATCAAGAAGCGAATTATTATGCGTCAATTTTAATATACCCGCAGATCCCAAACTGCTAAGTCCTTCCACGTTATTTAATGACTGATTGAAAGATAATTCAAGTGTACCTGCTAATACTATTAAATTATCCAATCCCTGTAGGTTTGTAATATCAGTTTCATTAATTGTAAGGTTCGTTATTTGAAGAAGATTATTTAAACCTGCTAAACTACTTAATGGCGCATTTTTGATGATTAATGTATTTGCTCCTTCAAGATTTTGAAACCCTAATAAATTGCTCAGATTACTTTGCTCTATGACTAGGTTGTCGATTGTTGTTACACCTTGAAAACCATCTACATTTTGTAAAGGATTATTAATAAATACAATATCATGAATTTCATTACTAGTTTGCATACTATTAATATTAGTCAATGATGCATTCCCTTCAATGTTTATTGTACTTTCTACCTCAGAAACATTTCCTAAAAAAGCAAGTGTATTTAAGCTATCATTATTTATGATCTCATGTCCAAGAGTATAGGTTAGATACGGACCCTGAAAATAATCGTATAGATTTGTACCCGAATACACCATGTTAAAATTCAAAGCTGTTAATTGTAAGTTGTGTTCAATTACGATACCTCTATTAAAATGATAATCTCCAGACCCATTCCCTAAAGTAATAGTTTGTAGATTATTACAACCACTTACTCTTAGACTCGATGATCCAATTAAACTTGGAAATGAAGCTTCCGTTATTAAATCGCAGTTTAAAATTTCTAAAGCTCCTACATTTTCTATATTCTGTAATCCGGATAAAGAAGAAAGACTCTGTAGCGTACTTAATCTGAGATTGTCTCTAACTTCAGTTATAAAAGACAATCCCGAAAGATCTGTAATTGCATTTGGATTGCTAGAGTTCCCGATGTTAAGATTGTAAACTACACTATTACAAGTCCCAGAATAGGTTGCCACAAAATCATCTACATCTTGTTGCGTAATTAAGTTAAAAGCAGTTGCGGCGTTTGGTACGCATGGCTGTGCAAAAACTTGTCGACTCATTCCTAGGAATAGAATGTATAATATTAGTATCTTTTTCATTTTTTTTATTTCTTGAAGACAAATAACTTCTTTTCTTATTTCGAAATTATTCTATTGTTATTTTTTTTGTTTGTACTTTTCCATCACTTTCAATTCGCATCAAGTACATTCCTTTTGATAAATGTCTGACATCAATTTTTTCAGTGCGTTCAGCATTTGCTACTTGTTTCCCTAACATATCATAAATAATAACTGTATCTATTTTTTGAGGATACTTGATATATACATAATCACTCGTAGGATTTGGATATACAAAAAGTGTATCTAATAGTTCATCTTCCACACTTAAAGGCCCTGTATATTTTAATATAATTTGTCCTGGTGTGTCGTACTTTGCTTCAAAACCTGCAAATTCCTGAGACAATTCTGTATTGGAAAAAGTACCCGACAAACTACCTGTATACGTAATCAGTATAAATTCGTCTTGTTGACTTGGTGTAAAACCATCTGGAGTTCCTACACTTAATTTTCCGTTCAGCGTTAAATCACCATCTACAAAAATATGATCGTTTCCGTCAATCAATCCAATTCCTGCATTTCCATTGATATCCAACATAATTTCGGAAGAAGATGTGTTTTCCAACGAAGAAGCAATACTTAAATTGCCAATAATCACACCTGGATTTAAAGTTCCGATATTCATTGCCAATGCAAAATCCATCGTTCCATTTCCTTGTATCTGCCCACCATTTTGATTGGAAAAACTATCTTGGCTAAATATCACTGCTTGTTCTTGAAGCATAATAGAAGCACCATCATTTGTAAGACTTTGTCCAAAAGCAACCATGGAAAAGAAAAATAAACCAATGGTCTTAATAAAAGTAAAATTAGTCATAAACATTTTTTTAAAACATTGCAAAATACAAACTAGTACACTTTAAAACAACATAAATCTGCCAAACAGCCTGTATATTCGACACACAACTATAAACAAGTTCATGGCTTTAAATAACCATATTATCAATTCAAAACTTGAAAGAAATTTATTCGAAAGAAGAAGGTGTATCTCCTATACAAATAGCAACATATTTACTGATAAAAGACTGCTTTTTTTGTGCAATTTTTTCATAAAAAAAACTCAAATCGCCTTTTTCGATCAATTTCAGTGTAAAAACCAACCTTAAATTCGTGAATTTCAAGTGTAAATTCATGAATTTACACTACAGATTTGCAAAATTTTGAATATTTTCAAAAAAGTGACAAAAATGACACTAATACGTTAATAAACAACAGTTTATAATTTAATTTATATTTCTACTTTCCGTGAATGTAGAACCTGTTTTCACGGAAAGTAGAAACCTACTCTTTGTTTTTCTTTGGGAACGATACTACATTTACAAACACCTAAAGAACAAACCCTAAAAGCCCGCATCACAAATTATAAATTAAAAAATGTATTGCACATGTCATTAAATGAATTATCGTTACGGTACGATCTTTTGAACTCTCAAATGAATCCGCATTTTATTAACAATGCCATCCAAAGTATCTGTAACGCCATTACTAAAGGTAATGTAACTCAGTCTATCAACTGGCTCAATAAACTTTCACATTTGTACCGATTGGTTCAAAAATCAACAAAGTGTAAAATGATTGATTTGCAAGATGAAATTGAAATTTCAACACTGTACATCGAATTGCAAAAAGAATTGTTTGACAAAGGTTTTTCGTATACCATTCAAATTGATCCACTTTTGGAAGACGATTTGCAACATACAAAAGTACCGCCACTTATTTTTCAACCACTCATTGAAAACGCTATTTTACATGGATTAAAAGGCAAAAAACGAACTGGAAAAGGTGAATTACGAATCACTATTTTCATAGAAGAAGATATGTTGCATGTTTGTATTACAGACAACGGCGATGGTATTACAAAAACGAAACAAGAACTCAACGAAGGTGCTGGAATTTCGTTAGAAAATATCAACGAACGACTCAAAATTATAAATGGAGATACTTGTAAAAAGAAGCTTTTAGATGTGCAAACATTAAAAAATGATAGCGGAATGGCATTAGGCACACAAAGTTGTCTTAGAATTCCGTTAATTCAGCTTTAATAGCCTGCCACATCCATATTGAGCATAATTTTTACACGCTCGTAAATACTTGGAAGTTTTGATCTGAATTCTTCGGGTGTTTCAAAGAAATGTTCAATCAAAACGGATAAAAATTCATATTGATTTTCAAACCCATATTCGCGAAGATAGTTCATCTCTATCAAGCGTTTTTGGGCTTCTTTATTTCGCAATGAAAGCAACAATAATTGGTAATGTTTCAAAAAATGCGAGGCGCTATAACTTCGCTCTGTTAAAAAACTAAAATGAACCGCATGCGTAAGTTCATGAATTCCTAAGTTGAGATTATCATTTTTAACTTTAATTCCTTCTTCAAAATCTTCCCACGAAAAAACAATCGTTTTATAACTTGGATTGGCTTCTCCTTTGTGAAATTGTTGTGTAATATTTGAAAAATAATGTACTGGATACACTAAAATAGTTTCAAATTTCGACAATAAATACCGATTAAACCCAAACGTAATCATAACAGCAGTTGCTGAAATTAGCAATTGCATGCGTTCAGTTACGCGCAATTCTTCACGACCGACAAACGTATGATAGCGTATAAATCGTAAGACTCTGTGCTCAAAAATACGTTGTTCTTTTGGTGTAAGTTTATTATAAAAAGGAATTTCTTTTACAACAATAGCACGCTGTCTTTCGGAAAATTGAGCTGGAAATAAAACAAAACGATGCATGCGCAATGTTTTATAAAAAAATCCTTTAAAATAGTTTAGTGGCAATCGCAAATAGTTAAGGAATACAGACAGCAACGACGCTTTGTATTGATTTATAAAATTGACTTGTTGGCTAAAATAATTATTCTAGTCAACAAAACACAGAATCTTTTAAATAATTACGCTACATTATTTAAAAGATTTTTCGCCCTAATTTTTTCTACCGATTGACAAAGGCATTATACAACTTTCGGTAACTTTTTTTAGATCGAAAACAAATAAAACCAAAAAAGTAACGTCTTTCCAAAAAAATGTCCAACAAAGAACATAAAATAATTGAAAAATGAAAAACTGTATGTTTTTCAATGGAAAATTATCAATAATTCCATACTTTTAACAACAAAAAGAAATGAAGATGAAAATACAATCAACACTAAAATACTTTTTAGTTGCAGGCTTATTTGCATTTATAAGTTGCTCAGATGATGATCCAACAACAACCTCTAATCCAGATCCAGTTACTGTTACACTTGCGGATGAGGTTGAAATATATGATGCTGCTAAAATTCATGACAATCTTACATTAGCAATTGTCAACGGTTCGCAGAACGCCTTCTTAATGGATAAAACGGGACAAAAATTGAAAGAATGGACGTTTGATGATCGTTTAGGAAATGATATGGAGATTTTACCAAACGGAAAAATACTAGGTATTTTTAAAGGTGCAACTCCATCAATTACGTTTGGTGGTTTTGGTGGCGTAGCAAAAATTATCAACATGGATGGATCTGTAGATTGGGAATATACCTTAAACTCTGATGATTTCATTTTACATCACGATGTGGAAATGTTACCAAATGGAAATGTATTACTTCTCGTTTGGGAACGTATTGACCAAGCAACGCAAGACGCACAAGGTTCTTTAACTGGTGGAAATATTTATCCAGAAAAAATAATGGAAGTCAATCCTACTACAAACGCTGTGGTTTGGGAATGGAGAAGTTGGGAACATATTATTCAAGATCATAATCCAGCGTTGCCAAATTATGGCGTAGTAAGTCAAAATCCACAAAAAATTAATATCAATTACAATCAAGAAGAAAATGGAGACATTATGCATGCCAATGGTTTTGATTATGATGAAGCAAAAGACGTAATTTATTTAAGTGTCAACTTTTTTAGTGAAGTTTGGGTCATTGATCATAGCACAACAACCGCTGAAGCAGCTACAAGTACAGGTGGAAATTATGGAAAAGGTGGCGATTTATTATACCGATTTGGAAATCCATTAGCGTATGACAATACGGCTGGAGAAGTAAGAAGCGATCACAATCATTTTCCTAACTTGCTCGAAAATGGTGTGCCAGGCGAAGGAAATATGTTGGTTTTCGTTAACGGACTGAACTCAGGAGCTTCCAAAGTGTTAGAACTTCAAATGCCAACTACATTTTCGCTTACACCAGATGCGGACAACGAACCGACTATTGTTTGGTCGTTTGAGCATCCAGAATTCTTCGCTAGTAAACTATCTGGTGCAGTTCGTTTGCCAAATGGAAATACATTAATTTGCGAAGGTGATTTCGGTTTTTGGGAAGTTACGCCTGAAAAAGATATTGCTTGGCGTTACAACGGTGGCGATGGCGCAGGTTTCTGGAGATGTTACGACTATGAAAGAAATGATCCAATAATAGCAAACTTCGGATTGTAATATCTAGCTTTAAAAATATAAAAAACGTCCTGCCGAAAATATATTCAGCAGGACGTTTTTCATTACCCTTTTACCACTTCCCACATTTTATCTGCGTTCAAGCGGAAACTTTCTACATAGTCAAAACGACATTGATTGGGTCCAATAATAGACAAAAAAGGTTGTTGGCGTTTATCACGATATAAATGATAAATTTCACCTACAATCGGCTCAAAATTGAATTTTGCGCTGTAAATCAAGTTGTTATATTCAAACTTTTCCATCAAAGCATCATACTCAGCTTTGAGTTCGTCATATTTTGCTTTGACTTGCTTGTTGACTTTATCAATATTGACATTTTTCCATGTCACGGTATCTGGCGTTGTAATTACTGGCGCGCCTACACTTGTTGCATACGGCATTAATGCAGCATTATATTGTTGTGTTTCTTCGTCAAAAACTACATTATCGGGTTTTTTATCTTCTTCTTGCATGTTTCTGTTCTTTTACTATTAGTAATCATCAGGGTTTGCGATGATTGCTTGTGCTTTATTTTTTAACGCTTCTAGTTTTGTTTTGTCCATTTTATCCAACAAACTCATCATCATAGACATGCGTTGGTTATCTTTAAAATGTGCTCTTTTTTCATCTAAAAAATTCCAATACAATGAATTGAAAGGACACGCATCTTTTTCCGTTTTTTTAGACACTTTGTATGCGCAATCTTTACAATAATTACTCATTTTATGGATGTAGCTTCCGCTGGAAACATACGGTTTTGTTGCGACCAAACCGCCATCTGCAAATTGACTCATGCCACGTGTGTTGGTAATTTCAACCCATTCAATCGCATCAATATAAATGCCTAAATACCAAGCGTCAACTTCATCAGGATGGACTTGCGTGAGCAACGCAAAATTTCCTGTAATCATCAATCGTTGAATGTGATGCGCATACGAGGTTTCCAAACTTTGCGTAATGGCATGTTTTAAACAATTCATTTTCGTGTTTCCTGTCCAATAAAAATCAGGAAGCGAATTGGTATTCTTTAATTTGTTCAAAGTTCTATAATTTGGCATTTCTTTCCAATACATTCCTCGCATATATTCACGCCAACCCAAAATTTGTCGCACAAAACCTTCTACTTGTGAAATATCAATCGTCTCCTTGTGTTCGCGCCAATGTGAGATGACCGTTTCAATGATTTCTTTCGGATGTAACATTTTAGAATTCATCGCGAATGACAACCGACTGTGAAATAAAAATCGTTCTTCCGTGTGCATCGCATCTTGATAATCGCCAAAATGAATCAACAATTCTTCGCAGAAATAGTTGAGTAATTGTAAACAATCTTCCCGATTTGTAGGCCAATTGAATTTTTCAACCTCCATATTTCCAATCGTTTCAATATCAGATTTTTGAATCATTTTATAAATCTCAGCAACCGAATTTTCAAGTTGCTTTTCTTGCGGAATTTTAGGGGTTCCACTCCACTTTTTACGATTACTTTGATCAAAATTCCACTTTCCGCCTTCAGGATTTTTTTCATTGAGCATCATGATATCGTATTTCTTTCGCATATCGCGATAAAAATATTCCATGACCATTTGTTTTTTTCCTTTGAAAAATTCTGTAAAATCTGTTCTTGACGTTAGAAAATGTTCGGTATCAAAAGCTTCAGTTTCGATAGAAATTTCATCGCAAAATTTCTTGAGTTGTTCGTCCAAACGATATTCGTCAGGTAACTGATATTCAAATTTTTGAATGTTGTATTTTTTGATGAGTTGTTGCAAATTTTCCACCAAATCGTGTTGATTTTCTTCATCATCTAACGCATAATACACAACTTGATGTTTCTCGCTTTGCAACCAATCTGAAAACGAACGCATACTTTTAAAAAACGCCACCACTTTTTGAATGTGATGTTTTACATAGTTGGTTTCTTGCTTCATTTCCGCCATGAAATACACAACTTCATCTTGTCTATTTTGAAACCAAGAATGTTCATAATTTAGTTGATCGCCAAGTATTAATCGGAGTGTTTTCATTTAAAATAGACTTGTTTGTAACCAACGATTTTGAAACTTTTTATTTGCGTCATACCGTTCGGCTTGTAGTTTTACATTAAAAGTTCGATTTCTCGGATCGTTTCCAACACCTGAAACATACATCCAATTTCCGTAATTGCTATGCACATCATAATCGAGCAATAACGATTCAAAATATGCCGCGCCAATGCGCCAATCGAGTTCTAAAGTTTTCGCAAAATACGAAGCCACATTTTGTCGTCCACGATTGCTCATCCAACCTGTATGTTTCAATTCGAGCATATTCGCATTCACAAACGGTTCAGAAGTTTCGCCGTTAATCCATTGTTGAATGCGTGTTGCATCACGATTCCAATCGTATGTTTTGTGTAAAATTCCTTCTAATTTAAAAATAGTATTTTCGTGTTTTAGAGAAATGTATTTAAAGAAATCGCGCCAAATCAATTCAAAAATCAACCAATATGTCGATTGGTTTTTCACGATTTCAGCTTCGTATTTTTTGACTTCGTGGTAAATCATGCGTGGCGATAAACTTCCGTTGGCAAGCCATGCTGAAAATTTAGAACTGTAATCCGTTCCGACCAATCCGTTGCGTGTGTTTTTGTAATATGATAGTTTTTTTGTTTCCCAAAAGTAGTTTTGCAAACGTTCCAACCCTGCTTTTTCGCCACCTTTAAATGGAAAAGCCGTTCGTACATCTTGTTCAAATGCTGCTAAACCTACTTCTTTTAATGTTGGCACTTTCGTGAGATGCGCTACACGGTTTTTTTCAGGCATTTTAGCAATGGTTTCCAATGGACGAATATGTGCGTATTTTTCACATTTTTTTCGAAATTCGGTGAAAACTTGTGGAATTTTACCAATTTCATACGGAATATCTTCTGGATGATATAAAAATTGATCGTAATTCTCCACAAAATCTACATGTGTTCCCACATTTGCTTTTACGTTTTTCAGCACGTTTACTTCTTCCGATGTCCATTCTTTTTGTAAATACACCGAACTTACTTTGTGAATTTTGATGTATTCAGGCAAAATAGTTTCAGGCTTTTCAAAATGTACAAATAATGGAATGTTGAGTTCGTTCAATTGGTCTTGCAACGCATTTACTGTTTCTATCAAAAATTGCGCTCGGTATTTCTCCGTTTTCACAAATCCAAAACGATCTTTTTCAAAATGACGTGGATCAAAACAGTAAATTGCCATCACAAAATTGTTTTCTTTGGCAGCTTTTACCAACGAAATTTGATCGTGTACACGCAAATCATTTCGAAACCAAACGAGTCCAGTTTTAGTCATTTGTTTTGTTTTTATTTCTGCGACAACGTTCACTACAATATTGAACTTCGTCCCAAACACGTTCCCATTTTTTCCGCCAATTGAAAGGTCGCTGACAGACTTTACATATTTTTGATGGGAGATGTGTTTTCTTCATATTTATTATTTGTTTAACAAATGTAGTAATTAATTAAACAAAATTATTTACTAGAGAAAGAATTGTATCTTTCGTACGCTAATTTGAAATGATTATGAATATTAAGTATACGCTTGGCGCACTAGTTTCTGTTCCGTTGTTGCCGATTTTGTATTTTCAAGGAAGAAAAATTAAAAATACGATTCCTGAATTACCCGAAGCTGAAGGAATTGAAGGAATTGCTGAAATTCCTAGCAATCAAATATTTAGACTGATTACAATTGGCGAAAGTACCATTGCTGGCGTTGGCGCAACTACACATAAGACTGGATTTACAGGAACACTTGCGAATGCGCTGACGACACAAGTACAATCGTCCGTTTCATGGAAAGTGTATGCAAAAAGTGGCTATACAGCCAAGCGAGTAAAAGATGAAATTTTACAAACAATTACGGAGAAACCTGTGGATTTGATTGTGATTGGACTTGGTGGAAACGATTGCTTTAAATTGCATACACCAAAAAAATGGAATGCAGATATTCGCGAGTTACTTGCAAATATTCGTGCGAAATATACTGAAACGCCCATTTTATTTATCAATATGCCACCGATTAAAGAATTTCCAGCATTTACGAGTACCATTAAATTTGTCATGGGAAACTTGGTGCAAATTTTTGGAAAAGAGCTCGAAAAAGTGGTGAAAGATTTCAATAATGTATATTACAATTCAAAAACCATCTGGTTTGATGACTATATTCAGCAGATGAATTTAGACGCAACTACAGCTGATTTTTTCAGCGATGGCGTGCATCCGTCAGAATTTGCATATCAAATTTGGGCAAAAGATATCGCCAATTATATTATGGAACAGAAGATTTTATCCTAAAAAAGTCTAGTTTTTACCTTTCACTTCTATTTTTATGAAAGTTCACAAAATCAGTAAACTTATTTTTCCATTTGCCTTAAAAATAGTAGGTTTACATCTTAACTTAATTAATACGACACGTATGAAATTCAAATTCACACTACTTTCCTTGTTTCTTGTTGGAAATATGTATCTCGCTCAAGCACAAAAATCAGATCCTACGAAAGAGCCAAAAGCGGGCATTGTGGTTACGATCAACGGGAAAGAACATAACGTTTCCGAAGGCGAAGAAATTAAACAAAATGGTACTACCGTTTCTGTAGCTTTAGCTAAAGTTAAAACCTTTGATAATGGAACCATTTCTTTTGATTACCCAACAAGTTTCGGATTTGAATATGAAGAATCGTTTGGTTATAAAAACTGGACGTTTGATGGAAATAATTTTGTGATTATGTATTTCGAAATTGGTGAAGAAAATACTTTAGACAGTTTTGTGGATGAAATTTCAGGTCGTTTTGGAAAACGCAATTGTACCATTGAAGCTACTAGTTTACAACTTGGCAAAAAAGAACTTTCTGGAAAAAGAATCAACGTAAATTTAATGGGTGAAAAACTAACTTTAGATTTATTGGAGATAAAAATGAAAGATGGTCAAACACATATTTTGGCGTTTCAAGATTCTAATGATGATGATGTAAATGCAACCGATGAAGGAAAAGAAACTATTAAAACGATTCATCAAACTATTTCTTACAAAAAATAAAAAAATCACATTAACACACTAAAAACGTTCGTTTGATGCTGCATCTTACGAACGTTTTTTAGTTAAAATACTTTCGGTGATTCTAAAAGAAATAAATCGTTTCAAAAAATATATTCCTTACATTTAAACACCGCTATAATCAACTCACAACAACATGAAATTTCATTCCTATATTTTAAAATTTAGTGCGCTATTTCTTGTTTTCTTTATGATTTCTTGCGAAGAAAAAACAAAGAAAAAAACTCCCGAAATTACTCCTGAAACGGAAGCAGAGAAAGCAGAAACCGAATCACAATCGCATGCTGGCACTATGAAACTTACCCTAAAAGATAGAACTGTACTTGCCGATATTAATACATTTGGCGTTTGTGGTTGCTAAATTGATATCGTTTTTTAATTTTGAAAATTATGAATATTGATGAACTCCAATTTGAAAAGTTAGATTTTAAAGATGTAAAAACCTTAGCCACTTGGGCGCAACAAGAAGGTTGGAATGTGGGGCCGCATGATGCAGAAGTTTATTTTAAAACCGATCCTGATGGTTTTTATGGTTTTCATCACAACGACGAATTGATTGCTGGCGGTTCTATTGTTTCCTACAATGGCGAATTTGGCTTCATGGGATTTTTTATCGTAAAACCCGAATACCGAGCGCACGGAATTGGCAGAAAACTATGGTATAAAAGGCGTGATACTTTACGTTCCCGATTGCATAAAAATGCAGCGATTGGAATGGACGGCGTACTCGCCATGCAACCTTTCTATCAAAAAGGCGGTTTTGAAATTGCGTTTAGAGATGTTCGGTATGAGAAAAAAGGAACTGCATTTGAGATCGATCAACATATTTCTTCCATTGAAGAAAGTGACTTTCAAAATATTTTAAAATATGATGAACTATGCTTTGGATTTTCGCGTCCACAATTCTTAAAACCTTGGTTACAACTTCCGTTAAATAAAACTTTTAAATATGTTGAAAATGGTGAACTCAAAGGTTTTGCGATCGTTCGAAAAGCGACGAATGGCTATAAAGTTTGTCCACTTTTTGCAGATAATTTTGAAGTGGCGGAAGCGCTCTATCAAGCTTGTTTAAATTCCGTAAACGGAGAATTGTTATACATAGATATTCCTATGAGTAATTCAGCCGCAAAAGCCTTAATCAAAAAATATGAAGCTACGTATGTTTTTGAATGCGCGCGCATGTATTTAGGAAATCCACCAAAAGTAGATATACATAAAGTATTTGGAATTACTACTTTTGAACTTGGATAAACTCTCACAAATACTATGATACACATAATTGTCGGAAATACTGGTGCCGGAAAAACGACGTATTCTAATCAACTAAAAGAACAAACGAATGGTGTAATTTTCTCTATTGATATGTGGAACAATACACTTTTTATGCCCGACAAAAAGCCAACGGACGGACTCGACTGGTTTTTAGAACGTATTGATCGTGCAGAAGTAATTATTCAAAATTTGATAACACAACTTGAAGCTTCAAACACTGATTCAATCTTAGATTTGGGTTTGTCAAAATATGCACATCGAGAGAAATTTAGAACCTTCGCGAAAGCGACTAATTTTAAAATAAAACTACATTTTTTGGACATTCCTGCGGAAATACGTTGGGAACGAATCGCATCAAGAAATAAAGAAAAAGGCGAAACATTTGAGTTTGAAGTCACACGTGAAAATTTCGATTTTATGGAAACTTGGTTTGAAACGCCAACTGATGATGAGTTAGAAAATGGAATCCGTATAAAGCACTAATTTGATGTATTCCAAAAGCTTTTCTGTTTACACTTAAAATTATAATATCAAGTTAAACTAAGTATTGAATCCTATTGCTTTCACTAATTTTGTATTGTAATTTACACAACTACCTAAAACCATTATATGAAGCAACTTTTCTCAGAGATTTTTCAAATTTTCGTAGGAATTTTATTAGCGAGTATTGGCTTAAAAATGTTTTTACTTCCAAACGGATTTTTAGATGGTGGCGTTACCGGAATTGCGATTTTGGTCAGTGAACTTTTTGACATTGATATTTCTATCATTTTACTCATTGTGAGCATTCCGTTTTTAGCATTGGCGTGGTTTACGTTAACAAAACGAATCTTTATCAAATCCATTCTGTCCATTATCGGATTGGCTATTTTTATTCACTTTGAAAACTTTACGTCGGTTACAGATGACAAACTCTTAATTGCTATTTTTGGCGGTTTATTTTTAGGAGCTGGCATTGGATTAACGATCAAAAATGGTGCTGTTTTAGACGGTTCAGAAATATTGGGAATCTTCATAAATGATCGATTGGGCATCAGCATTGGTAAAGTCATTTTAGGCTTTAATGCCATTCTATTTGCGATCACAGCATGGTTACTTTCGGTAGAAATTGCGATGTATTCGATACTGACATTTTTGGTCACTGCCAAAATAATTGATTTGATGATTGAAGGTTTTGAAGATTTTGTCGGACTGATGATTGTTTCTGAAGCATCGGCTGAAATTGAACAAAAACTCATTGAAGTTGTGGGCGCAGGAACAACGTTATACAAAGGTGCGCGCGGTTATGGAAAACGTGGAACTCAAACAAAAAAAGATATCATTCATACGGTTATCAATCGGATTGATATGCGTAGAACCTACAATTTAATTGATGAAATAGACAAACATGCGTTCATTATTGAATTTGATGTGAACAATATCAAAGGTGGAATTTTGACCAAATATCTCACGAAAGAAGGACTCAAAAAACTATCGCCTGCATTGTATAAACCCACGGAAGAATCTGAGGGAAAATCAAAGGAACTATCCAAAAATAATCCATAGCACATTACAATTAAACCCACAATCATCGCACTAAAGTGATGAAATACACTACCTTTGCGCAAAATTACACAAAATGTCTACTTTTCAAGATTTTGACTTATCAGCGCAACTGCAATATGCCATTGACGATTTAGGTTTTACCACGCCAACGCCCATTCAAGAAGAATCGTTTTCGATCATTCGTGGCGGAAAAGATGTGGTAGGAATTGCACAAACCGGAACAGGAAAAACATTTGCCTACATGTTACCTTTGTTGCGCGATTTAAAATTTTCAAAACAAGTCAATCCACGAATTTTAGTTTTAGTGCCTACGAGAGAATTGGTCGTTCAAGTAGTAGATCAAATTCAATTGTTTGCCAAATACATCAATATCAGAACGATTGGCGTCTATGGTGGCGTGAACATGAATGCGCAAATGCAAATTTTAGCGCAAGGCTGTGATATTGTCGTAGCTACGCCTGGACGTTTGTACGACTTAGTGTTGAGTAGAGCGTTGCAACTAAAATCGATCAAAAAATTAGTGATTGACGAAGTTGATGTGATGTTAGATTTAGGATTTCGCTTTCAAATAACCAATATTTTCGAGTTACTTCCAGAGCAACGTCAAAACATTATGTTTTCGGCAACGATGACTGATGATGTAAGTGATTTGATTGATGATTTTTTTACCACACCACACAAAATTTCAATCGCGGTAAGCGGAACACCTTTAGATAATATTTCGCAAACTTGTTACGCCGTTCCTAACTTTTACACGAAAGTAAATTTGTTAATTCATCTCTTAAAAGATAAAGAAACCTATAGCAAAGTTTTAGTTTTTATTTCGAATAAACGTATTGCCGATCGCTTGTTTGATTGTTTAAAACCAGATTTTGGTGAGGAAGCAGCCGTGATTCATTCCAACAAAACACAAAATTATCGTTTGCGTTCGATCAATCAATTTAACGAAGGGCTAAATCGAATTTTAGTCGCAACAGATGTCATGGCACGTGGATTGGATTTAGATATGATTACACACGTAATTAACTTTAACACACCAAATTATCCTGAAAATTACATGCACCGAATTGGTCGTTCAGGAAGAGCGGAAGCCAAAGGAAACGCTATTTTATTCTACACCGAAAAAGAAAGAGAATACAAAGAAGCTATTGAAACCTTGATGAATTATGAAATTCCTGAATTGGAGTTTCCTGAAGAAGTAGCTATTTCGACGGTTTTGGCACCTGAAGAACAAACGAAAATTAGCGAACTTAACAATCCTTCTAAAACTACAGGACTCGAACCTGGTTTTCACGAAAAGAAAGAAAAGAACAAAAAAACCAATCAAGGTGGTTCGTACCGAAGAGAAATTGCCAAAAAATATAAAAAGCCAAAAACACGAGGCGATAAAAATTACAACAAGCGGAATAAGAAAAAGTAATACCCAATTTTACTAATACTTAACCGTGTTCAAAAAATAGCTCCTTTTTAATATGAAAATTAAATTGGAGCATTTTTATTTTACGAATTTCTCAATTATACGATCAAATTTTTAATGATTTCTCACAAAAATTTGCAACATTCAAAAATATGAGTATATTTGGTAAACCAATCTGGTTAACCAATTTTAAATGTATATAAAAAATCAACTTCTAAATAGTATTCATAAAGCGATTGGGTATTCTCTTTTGTTACTCGTGTTCACGAATTATTCAAGCAACGACAATACAGAAAAAATAATTGATGCCACAATAAATACACCTACGTCACCAAACACGACTCCAACGGTAAATTATGCGGATATTGATTTTACTGACTGGAAAGAGATATCAAAAGCCAATTTATTTGTTACTTTAAATAACCGAAATATCCTATAACATGAACTTCAAAACTTTCAAATTAATTTTTGTCCAGTATTCATTACTAATAAGTGCTATTTTGGTATGTAATTCCTGTACTGAAAGCAAAAAACAAAACCCTACTAACAACACTGAAAACGTAACGACAAGTACTAAGGCAAACGACGTAATTCCATTTTTTCAACACTGGAATTTAATCTTAGGTGATGGTTCTAATGTAGGTCAGGCAACAAATTATGAACATAAAAATTTCTTTTATACTGTAAAAGATAACAAAAAAGATTGGGTCGTATTTAAAACACCCAATGCAGGAAATACGCATGGTACATCAAACAATACACGAACCGAATTGGCGCAACTAAAAAAATGGTCACCAATGACAGATGCCACCATGAATGCAACCTTAAAAGTGATGAATGTTGCAACCACTGGCGACGCTACGGTGGCGGCAACATTCTCCGTTGTCGTGGGTCAAATTCACAGCGCAGACGGTCATGAAAACGAGCCACTAAAAATATTCTACAAAAAATTTCCAGGGCATACCAAAGGTTCTGTCTTTTGGAATTATGAAATCAATACCGCAGGCGATGACAATTCAAAAAGATGGGATTACTCCTATCCTATTTGGGGTTATGATTTTTCTGTGGTGGGAACGGATAAAAACACCTATCCACCAGAACCAGAAGACGGAATTGCTTTAGGGGAAGAATTCAGCTACAAAGTGGAAATTAAAGAAGGTATGATGTATCTAACATTTACGAGCGAAGGACATGAAACTAAAACATTTACAAAAAATTTGATTACTTCTGAATATGCAAATCGTTCAGACATTCCAACGCAAGTCAAGAATTTATTTGTGCCGATAGGTCAAGATGGTGTTGAGCGCAAAAATGCCTACACAGAGGAAGGACTCTTTTTCAAGTTAGGTTGCTACAATCAAACAAACGGAAAAGATCCCAAAGTAAACAAAGTTTGGTGTTCTGGAGCGGAAACTCATCACGGAGACATTCAAAAACAATTTGCCGATGGTAATTATGCAGAAGTTTGGTTCAAAACAGCAAATATTACGATCAGTGATGAAGCCATCTCCAATGAAGGGTATTTTAAAGCGAATGATGGTTTAAGTGCAAAAACAGTCTATCCAAGTGAGGTAATTCCTTTTATGGATAAATTTAAAATATTAATGGGCGATGGAACTCATACAGAAAACCTTATCAATTTAGAGCATAAAGATTTCTTTTACACGGTCATAGATGGAACAAGACGTTGGGTGGTTTACAAAACTCCAAACGCTGGTGTCACTTCAAAAAATTCTAGCAATACCAGAACAGAGTTGCAAGAAAAAAGAGAGTGGACTCCCGAAGAAGGAGGCAAACTAACAGGAACGTGTAAAGTAATGCAAGTCTCCGTTTCTGGCGATGCCAGAGTGGCTGCTTCTTACGCGACAGTTGTTGGACAAATTCACAGTGGAGAAGGACACGAAAACGAGCCGCTAAAAATATTTTACAAAAAATTTCCGAATCATACAAAAGGATCCGTATTCTGGAATTACGAAATCAATACCGCAGGTAACGATAATACTAGAAGATGGGATTTTTCAACCGCAGTTTGGGGACACGACATGTCTGTAATTGGAACCAGTAAAAATGACTTTCCTACTGAACCTGAAAACGGAATAGAACTAGGCGAGGAATTCAGTTATGAAGTAAATGTGTACAAAGGAATCATGTATCTTACCTTCAAAAGCGAAGGTCATGAAACCAAAACATTCACTAAAAACCTCATTGCATCTGAATATGTAAAAAAATCAGATCTTCCAGCGCAAGTAAAAAAATTATTCGTTCCCATAAGACAAGATGGAGTTGAACGCGCTACTGCTTACAGCGGAGAATTAAATTATTTCAAACAAGGCGCTTACAATCAAACCAATGGAAAAAGTCCTGAAAAAAATTGGGTATGGTGCGCAGGCGCAGAAACATACGAAGGTAACATTGCGAAACAATATGAAAACGGTTGTTACACAGAAGTATGGTTCAGAGAAGCCACCATAGGTCCGGGAACACCGCCGAAATAAATGGAATAAAAAAAATCAAAAACTATACTTTATAATTAATAAAAAGAATATGAAAACATTTGGAGCAAGTACGGAATTTATTTTTGGCGATCATCTCGATTGGGAAGTTGTCGGAGAAGGCTTAAAACGAAAAATTATGGGCTATGATGATAAAATCATGCTGGTAAAAGTACATTTTGAAATTGGAGCGGTCGGAATCCTTCACGAACACTATCATTCGCAAGTAACCTACATAGAAAGTGGCGCATTTGATGTAACGATTGGTGGTGAGACAAAACGACTCGTTGGAGGCGATTCTTTCTACATTCCACCACATGTCATGCACGGAGCAATTTGCAAGGAAAGCGGCGTACTTATTGACGTTTTCAGTCCCATTCGTGAAGATTTTATGGAATAAATTAAATTAATTTTTTATTTAACAAATAATTAATATATATTTGGTAAACCAATCTGGTTAACCAGTTTGAAATCTCATAAAAAAAGGACAGGTGCACGCCTATCCTTTTTAGTAATTACTTCTTTGGAGGGAAGTAAAATTATACATAATCACTAAACGTAATTTGTACATCGCTAAAATACAAAAAAATTGAATTTTAACGGCACAATTACGACGCTAAGTGATTAGTTACTATTAACTAATTAAAAAAATCAATTATGAATTTAAAAACTAAGCTAACCTACCTTGCTGTGCTGCTTTTCAGCATGTCAATGTATGCGCAGGAATCCTTTTCATTAAAAGGAACAGTAGTTTCTAAAAGTGACAATCAACCTGTGCCTGGTGTTAATGTGCTTAATGTAAAAACATCAAAAGGTACCACTACCAATTTTGATGGAATTTACGAAATCAAAGTCACAAAAGGTGATGTCCTACAATTCTCGTATGTAGGGTTTGTGATGCAAATCGTTATTATTGAAGATCAAAAAACACTCGATATTTCGCTAGTGGATGATGCTTCTAAACTTGACGAAGTTGTGGTTATTGGATATGGAACACAAAAGAAAAGCAACTTAACAGGTGCGATATCTAAAGTAAAAAATACAGATTTAGATAAAATTGCCGTCAGTAGAGCCGATGATGCTTTAGTGGGTAAAGTTGCGGGTGTTAATATCCAAGCAGGAGAAGGCGAAGCAGGTTCAGATCCAATCATACAAATTAGAGGTGTGGGTTCTATTACAGGAGATTCCAGACCAGCACTTGTAGTCGATGGAGTCTTAGTAGATGCCGATTTTTTCAGCACAATAGACATCAACAACGTAGATTCGTTTGAAGTTTTAAAAGATGCCGCTTCTGCAAGTATTTACGGGTCAAGAGGTGCAAATGGTGTAATCATCATCACAACGAAACAAGGAAAAGCAGGAAAAACAAAATTTACTTACAATACCTATACAGGATTTAAAGAAGCAATTCAAAGTGACGCTTACAATATCACAGTAGCAGATGCAGAAGCCGCAGAATTAGCCGCTACTGGAACACTTTCAAGCAGGGCACTTTACAGACAACTTATTGGCGTTGATGATCCTTGGCAAGATCGCATATTTGACGGCGGAATCATTCAAACGCATTCATTAAGTGCGCGTGGCGGTAATGAAAAAACAAAATTTAGCGTATCACTTAACTATTTACATGATGAAGGTGTTATTTTAAATGATGATTTTAAAAGATATACTGCGACCGTTAAACTTGATTCCAAACCTACGGATCGATTTTCGTATGGTGTAAATATCACACCCGATTATAGCAATAGAGTTCGTTTTGACGGTTCTACGCACGATATTTTAAGACAACAACCTTGGTTGCCAACCTATCATGATGAACGCACCATTCAGTTTGTAGACCGAAATGCGTTTCCAGATGTACAAGTAGGAGATTATACCAGAGAACGTCACTTTGACAACTACGATTTATATGGCGATGGAAGCGAATTGGTCGATTTAAGTTCCACATCAAACGTGAATCCGATTGCTAAAATTTTTGAGCGCGATCGTACGGAACAACGATTAAAATTGCGTTCGGTATTTTACGGACAATACAAAATTGCGAAAGGATTAAACTTCAGAGGAACATTTTCAGCCGATTACCAAAGTACGAAAAGAAGACGTTATCAAGGAGTTTTAGCCAACAGAAATGGGTCGTCGGTAGCACAATTAGACATCAGTTCAGAAAATAGAATTCACACACTTACAGAAGGATATTTTACGTATGACAAAGATTTTGGAAAACATTCGTTCAACATGGTTTTGGGGTTATCGGGTGAAGTTTGGGATACAGAATTTGAAACGACGACAGGCTTAGGGTTTGAAAATGATTTAATACAAACTTTTGATGCGGCAACCACCATTTCAGAAGCGCAATCCTTTGAACTAAAAGAAACATTTGCTTCCTATTTTGGGAGAGTAAACTATGCGTATGAAGACAAATATTTAGCTTCGGTAAGTGTCCGATATGACGGAAGTTCCGTTTTTGGAGCAAACAATAAATTTGGATTCTTTCCTGCGGTATCTGTAGGTTGGAACTTGGCTAGAGAAGACTTTTTAGCAGAAAGTGACGTCATTAGCAATTTCAAATTCAGAGCGAGTTATGGATTTACTGGAAACAAAGATTTAAGAACTGGAAACGCTATTGAAGAATTATTTCCTTCTTTACAACTATTTGAACCAGTCACAGCCATCGCAAACAATGGTGTATTGAATGCGTTTAACGCGTCTATCATTGCCAACAAAGATTTACAATGGGAACGATCGGCAGAAATCAACTTAGCCTTAGACTTCGGATTCTTCAACAATGCCATTACAGGATCGGTTGATTTCTATAATAGAACAAGCGATCAACTATTATTAGACAATCCAGTTTCTTCGGTAACAGGTTTTACAAATGCACTCGCAAATATTGGTGAAGTGGTCAACCGAGGTGTGGAATTGGAAATAAGAACGCGAAACATTTCTCGTGAAAAATTCAAGTGGAATACCACCTTATTAGCGTCTAGAAACGAAAACGAATTGACCAATTTTGGTGATGCAAACGGTCAAATACAAAGTGTTGATACAGCACGACCTGCGGAATGGATCAACCAAGTAGGAAGCCCTATATCATCTTTCTACGGATATGTGGTAGATACCGAAATTCCGTTAGAATTTATCAACAATCCGTTTGGGTTGGTTGGTGGACAATCGCAACATGTATATGTAAAAGATTTGAATGGCGATGGCATCATCGATGAAGATGACAAAACCATTTTAGGAGATCCGTATCCAGATTTAATTTGGAGTGTTCAAAACGATTTTCAAATAGGACAATTTGATTTAAGTGTTTTATTTCAAGGAAGTTACGGTGCGGAAGTTCGAAACATTGCAGATCAATATATCTTCAATCATTTCAACAGTTCACAAGCTTTCAATCCAACGACAACGCCAAATCAAGGATTTATTCAAGAAAAAATATTTACGAATGACATCATTCAAGATGCATCGTATGTAGCACTTCGCACGGTAAGTGTAGGTTTTAGTTTTAACAAAAATCTATTAGAATCACTCAATTTAAGCAGCGCCAGAATTTACGCTACAGGTCAAAACTTAGTATACCTAACAGCTGATAATTATACGGGATTCAATCCAGAAGCAATTCTAACAACAAGCACCACAACGTTTGGATACCAACGAGCAGGATCGCCCATTCAAAGAACCATTTCTTTAGGAATCAATTTAGAATTTTAATATAAAATAATCATATACTCAATATCATGAAATATATAAAAATTATAGTCTTAGCAGCATTTACAGTAAGTATTTGCGCTTGTACTGAAGAGTTTCTAACTCCCGATTTGACCGCCGCAATTTCTGAAGAAGATTTTTTCCAAAACGAATCTCAATTAGAATTGGCTGTGGTTGCCATGTACGACGGAATTCAAGGAGTCAATGCTTTGGATGATAGCGACCGAACACTCAACAATGCCATTCAAATAGAATTTTACTTAGCCGAAATGTTAACGGATAACACCCGAACAAAAGACGGTGAAGGCGAACCCGCACAATTTGAAAAATTTCAAGTATTACCAACCAATAGCTTTATATTTAACTATTACAGAAGTTTTTTTAATGTCATTTTCAGAGCAAACAAAGTCTTAGAAAACTTAGACGTTGCCACCGACGCAAACAGAGGACGAATTGAAGCAGAAGCAAAATTCATTAGAGCGTATGCGTACTTTAATTTAGTTCGATTCTTTGGCGATTTGCCGTTGGCAGATAGAGTTATTGATATTTCTGAAACGGAAGTGCAATTTACGCGTGTGTCACAAGATATTATTTACGATTTAATCATCAGTGACTTTCAAAATGCCATCAACGGACTCGAAAACGGATCGGTAAACAGAGCGTCAAAAGCGGCGGCACAAGCATTATTGGCGAAAGTATATCTCACCAGAGGAAGCAATTACATCGAAGCACAATTATTACTAGAAGAAGTAATGAATAGCGGTTTTATGTTAGAACCAAACTTTAAAGATGTTTTTTATGATGAATCAAACTCAGAAACCATCTTTGCTATCGGCTTTATCGCTGACATTGGTCAAGATAGTCAAGGATTTTCGGCAGAATGGCAAAATGCTGTAGGACGAACTAGTGGTGTAAATTATTTGACCAATGAAGTAATTGCTGCCTTTGCTGAATTTGGCGGAAACCGAAGCGAATTTTCATTCAGAACAGATCCAACTCAGCTCAATCAAACACAAGTAGCCAAATATTTACCAAATGGCGATGCGAGTCTTGGCATAGAACCAACAGGTTCCAACCCACGATTAGCTGGAAACGACTGGATAGTATTGCGTTACGCAGATGTATTGCTTATGCACGTGGAAGCCATCATGGCGGGAAGTCAGCAAACAAACTCAAGTACGGCGTTAAGTTCATTTCAAGCAGTCAGAAACAGAGCTGGATTAACAGATCCTGTTACAGTCGTAACCAAACAAGATTTGTTAAACGAAAGACGTGTAGAATTAGCCTTTGAAAATCACAGACTATTCGATTTAAAACGTTTCAATATGGCACAAGAAGTATTATCAAGTTTCTCGGCTGCAAATGGTTTCAATTTTTCAGCTACGGACATCTTATTGCCATTACCACAAGCCGAAATCAACCTCAGCGGTGGTCTTTTGACTCAAAATCCTGGGTATTAATACGATCACTTAAAAACATACAATTATGAAGTATTCAAAAATAAAACAAACGGTTATCATGGTTTTTGTGATAGCAATTGCAAGCACAACCATATCTTGTGAAAACGAACTCGATTTGCCAGAAGCAGGTTCAATTCCTGATCTTACACCGCCACAAGCAGACTTTACCGCAGTTCAAGGTGAAGGAGAAAATTTTGCGACCTACAACTTCCCTAACCTGTCCACAAGTGCCACTATGTATTTGTGGGACTTTGGAGATGGAAACACGTCTACAGATTTAGATGGTCAAAATACGTATCCTGGCGAAGGAACATTTACAGTAACCCTGACGGCTTCTGATAATTTAGGCGCTGTAAGTACCACATCGCAAACCATCAACATTGTGGAACCAGACATTCCAGCTGCGATCATTCCAACCATTTTAGAAGCGAGTTTTGAAGACAACAGTCTTCCTGACGGAAGTGGTGACGGACGCGATTCTTGGAGAAATTCAAGTCTAGGCGGCGTTATTCAAATCAATTCAAGTAGTAGCGTTCCCGATGGCGGACAAGCGGCAAAACTTCCAAGTGACGGAAGCAGAATTGGATACCAAGAATTGGAAGTAACCCCAAATACAGATTACAGTATCTCGTATTTTTACAGAATGGAAGGCGCAGGCGGAACGTGTACGGTAGCTATTTTGGCAGGTGGCGGATTTACAGACGTTGTAGCTGCAAATGCCGCAGAACTTACGTCTTTTACTGGTTCAGATGAATCGTATACACCGGTAACTTTACTCTTTAATTCAGGAGCAAATAGTACCGTAAGTATCTTCTTTTCCAACACAGCCGTAGAAGCTCGTATTGACAAATTTGTTCCATCATTACAATAAACCGATGTTACTTTTTACATTAAATTGATAAAAAAGGTAACGCAATGTAGATTCATTACTATGAACATAAAACTCATCATCATTTTTCTTTTTGCCTTTGTTTGTATTGGAAACAGTCAGTCAAATAATTCGTCAACAAACGATCAAACCAAAACTGAAAAGAAGCGAAAGAAAAGAAAAAAGAAATATAAATTACCCAACATAGATTTATCGCATTGGAAAGTAACAACGCCTGCGGGAAATGGTAAAAGACCGCAAGAAGTTTCGCCTCCAGAAATAATGGACTATGCAACCAATAAAGACTTGTTACCATATATGTACAACGATTCTGTTCGAGGAGCTTTAGTCTTTTATGCATATCCAAGTAATGCGACAACGGCAAACACGAAATATTCGCGTTCTGAATTGCGAGAGCAAATGGTGCCTGGCGAAAACAAGTTCAATTGGACATTCGAGCAAGGTGGTATTATGAAAGGGAAATTGGCTATTGATGAAATTTCAAAAGATAAAGATGGTAACTATCACAAAGTCATCATCATGCAAATACATGGTCGATTAACCAATGAACAACGCGATCTTATTGGGCAAAAAGACAACAATGCGCCACCCATGTTAAAAATATATTGGAAAGATGGTAAAATTCGTGTCAAAACGAAAGTCTTAAAAAACTTAAATGCCACAGAAACCGAAATGCTTCATGAAGATGCGTGGGGCGATGATGAAGGATTTACGTTCAAGCAAAAAGTAGATTTCAAAAAATTTACACTCGAAGTGCGCGTCAGTGAAGGAAAAATGACGATTGTGTTAAATAATTACGAATACAAAACATACGAGAACATTCATATCAAAAAATGGGGAATCTTTGAAAATTATTTCAAAGCTGGAAACTATTTCCAATCAAGAGATGAAGGCGCTTTTGCCAAAGTTCGGTATTACGAATTAGAAGTAACACATGAATAAAGAAGTTAATTTAGTTTGAATAGATGCTTTTCATTGAATTTTACTGATCTAAAAATGGTCAGTAGAATTCAACTAAAGATTTTAAAGCGGTTAATAGCTATTCCATAATTAATTTTATAAATTTAACAAGCCTTAATCTGGTTAACCAATTACAGAAAGGAAACGTATGAAATTAGACATTCTAACAAAAACAGAAACACTCGATCTTCAAAAGATAATCATCTCCAAAATTAGAGATCTTATCAATCTAAAAAACTTGGAGCCAGGTGACAAACTTCCGTCAGAACGTATGCTATCTGAAAAATTTGGCGTAACGCGAAGCAATGTGAGGGAAGCCATTCAAAAATTGGAGTTTTATGGCTTGCTAAAATCAATTCCGCAAAGTGGAACGTTTGTCGCAAACATTGGTGTGATAGCTATGAACGGAATGATTGAAGATATTTTACGTTTAGAAGAACCTGATTTCAAATCCTTAGTAGAAACTCGTATTTTACTAGAACTCAAAACATCCCGATTGGCGGCGTTGCGAAGAACCGATGAAGATCTTCAAAAAATGAAAGAAGCCTTAGACGCGTATACTGAAAAAGTGCGCAATGGTGAAGATGCGGTTCAAGAAGATTTACTCTTTCACTTAGCCATTGCCAAAGCTTGTGGAAACAGCACGATGAATACCTTCATGCTCATTATTACACCAGAAATCATTACCAACTTTGAAAAATATCATGTTTGCGATGACAATCAAGCACAAGCGGGAATTCAAGAACACACCGAAATCTATAATGCGATCAAAGCACAAGATCCGCAATTGGCAAAACTAAAAATGAAAGAACACTTTAAAATGTTATATCAATACTGTTACAATATCTAACAGTAAAACATACACACTCGCTATTGAAAATGCACGACTTCAATAGTGAAACAAAAAAACGGAGGGAACGTAATTTTATATATAGAAACGTACAATACATTTCTTCTCTATACAAATTACACAACATACAAGTGAGCAAATTTGCTCTAAAACAATCAAATACAATCCTTATCATCACAAGGGTTTGTATATCTGATGCATAAAAATATGAAAGTAAAAGGTTTACGATGGTGGGTTATTGCACTCATCTGTTTAGCAACGGTAATCAATTATATCGACAGAACAGCTTTTGGCGTGATGTGGCCCGAAATGGGGAAAGATTTAGGCATGGACGAAGCTGATTATGCCGTCATGCTCAATGTATTTATGATTACGTATGCGGCGGGAAAATTTCTATCAGGAAAACTCTATGACATCATTGGAACACGTTTAGGATTTGTGGTTTCCATAGTAGTTTGGTCGGTAGCTTCCATATTTCATGCGTTTTCAAAAGGACTCTTATCTCTATCCATATTCAGAGGATTGCTTGGTTTAGGTGAAGCTGGAAACTGGCCCGGCGCAGTAAAAAGTAATGGCGAATGGTTTCCGGTACAACAACGTGCCATTGCACAAGGAATATTCAATGCTGGAGCTTCACTTGGAAGCGTCATTGCTCCTATTCTAATTGCTTTTCTATATGGACACTTTGGCTGGCGTTCTACCTACATCATCATTGGTGCTGTGGGAATTCTTTGGGTCATTCCTTGGTTATTCATCAACAAAGCAAAACCAGAAAAACATCCGTGGATTACAAAAGAAGAACGTGAAATCATATTACACGGACGTATGCACGAAACACCTGAACAAGAAAAAGAAAAAGGACTCAGTCTATTTCAAATACTCAGTTTCAAAGAATCTTGGGGCGTATTAGCGGCACGTTTCTTCATAGAACCAATTTGGTGGTTATTTGTCGGTTGGATGCCTTTATATCTAAACTCAAAATATGGCTTCAGTATAGAAGATATTGGAGCAACGATATGGATTTCCTACTTAGGCGGCATGGCAGGAAGCATTTTAGGCGGTTGGTATTGTGGACATATAATGAAAACAAAATCAGTAGATACAGCTCGAAAAATTACGATTGCCATTGGTGGAATCTTAATTTTCCTTGGATTACTAGGTATCATTTTCTTAGTGAATGAACACAATCCGATGACCTTTATTTACATCGTAGGAATTGTATTATTTGGATTTCAGTTTGCCATTGGAAACATTCAAACGATCTCAAGTGATTTATTCCGAGGTCCATCAGTAGGAACTTTAGCAGGATTGGCAGGAAGTATCGGAGCAGTTTCAGTCATCGTTATGAACTGGTTAATTCCAAAAATAACACAAACGTCATACACACCTGCATTCATCATCATTGCTGTATTGGCGCCATTAGCTGTATTATCAATCATCGGATTGATACGCAACATTGAACCCGTAGAAAAAACAATATAAAGAATAAAAAAAATAAAACTATGAACAACTTACAAGGAAAAGTAGCTGTCATTACAGGAGCTACTGGCGGTATTGGTTTCGAAGTAGCAAAACGATTAGGAAAAGATGGATACATTATCATCTTAAACGGTATTGACGATGCTAGCGGAGCAGAAAAACTAGCAGAACTTACCAACTCTGGAATCACTGCCGAATACTATGGTTTTGATGTTACTAATGAAGAACAAGTAACGGCAAACATCAACAAAATAGGAGAAAAATACGGTAAAATAGATGTGCTCGTAAACAATGCTGGTGGTTTAGGTGGCAGATCACGCTTTGAAGAAATGACGACGGAATTCTACCGATTTGTGATGGCACTCAACTTAGATTCTGTATTTTTTGCGTCCAGAGCAGCCATCCCTTTCCTGAAAAAAGGAGAACATCCTTCCATCATCAATTTTACGTCAAATGCAGGTTGGACTGCTGGCGGACCAGGTGCGGGAATTTACGGAACATCAAAAGCGGGCGTACATTCCATCACAAGAGCATTGGCAAAAGACTTGGCAGAATATGGCATCCGAGTAAATGCAGTTTCTCCAGGAACGATTGACACGCCATTTCACGCACAAATCAAATCAACAAAACCAGAAGTTTTTGCTTCATGGGCAAACAATATCATGCTAGGAAGATTAGGACAACCCGAAGATGTTGCGGGCGTAATTTCTTTCTTGGCAAGTAAAGACGCATCATTCATCACGGCTGAAACCATTCAAATTGGTGGCGGACAAGCATTGGGAATATAAAAAGTCTTATAAAACCAAGTTAGATAGAGTGTTTATCATTTTACGTTTTAATGTGAGTTTGACATAAGAGAATTACGTCAATTCGAGTATTTTTTGAAACTCTAAATATAATAAACACTTTCTTTGTCACTTCGAGCGTAGTCGAGAAGCGAAAGAAAACGATCACTTTTATTGAATCTTGATAGCTTCACTAAGTAGTTGAAATCAATATATATTTTGATTTCAATAATCCTAAATTTGACAATTTTATTAAAGTACTGAAAGTCAAAACTATAAAGTAATGTCATCCTATGAATCAAGACAATATGTGAGACCCTGAAATTGACGCAGTAACTAACTGACAAATAACGGAATACAAGTAATTTTACTATCTAAGCAAAAAACCACTAAAAAATGAAAAAAGTAGTCACATTTGGCGAAATCATGTTGCGACTTTCTACAGAGCGATTTTTACGATTTTCACAATCAAAATCGTTCAATGTAACCTATGGCGGTGGCGAATTTAATGTAGCGGTTTCTTTGGCGAATTTTGGCATTCCGAGCGAATTTGTCACACGATTACCCCACAACGAAATTGGCGAATGTGCCTTGATGGAAATGCGCAAACGTAATGTGCATACCAATCATATTCTCTTTGGAGAAGACCGACTCGGCATTTACTTTTTGGAAACTGGTGCGGGCACACGATCGAGCAATGTCGTGTATGACAGAGCTAACAGCGCCATGGCAAACATCACGAAAGGAACGTTCAACTGGAACGAAATTCTCAAAGATGCTTCTTGGTTTCACTGGAGTGGAATTACGCCTGCCATTTCACAAGGTGCGGCGGACGAATGTTTGGAAGCCATCAAAGTGGCGCACGAATTAGGAATTACGATTTCATCTGACTTAAATTATCGCTCAAAACTCTGGAAATACAGCAAAGAACCACACGAAATCATGCCCGAAATGCTTCAATACAGCCACATTATTTTAGGCGATATTGATACGGCGTATTTTATGTTGGGCGAAAACAAAGTCAACCCAAACTATCAAGATATTAAATCATTGCCGAGTTTATATGATAAAGTGTTTGAATTGTGTCCAAATTTACAAACCATTGCGACGACACTTCGCTATTCAGTCAGTGCTTCGCATCAACGGATTAGCGGAATTTTATACAACAAAAAAAATATATATGACGCTGATATCAAAGAAGTAACGCCAGTGGTAGACCGAGTTGGAAGTGGCGATGCATTTATGGGCGGATTAATTTATGGGTTGATGGAACACGGAACAGATTTACAAAAAACGATCAATATTGCAGTAGCTTCTTGCTGTTTAAAACATACCATTTACGGCGATTACAATTTGGTTTCAACCCAAGACATTAATACCTTTATTGAAGGAAATACAAACGGAAAAGTCTCACGATAAACATGGCAACATTTACACGAATACAAGTCGCACAAACGATGAAAAACACAGGCTTAGTTCCTTTATTTTATCACGACGATCTTGAAATAGCAAAGCAAGTGTTAAAAGCCTGTTATGACGGTGGCGCACGTTTGCTAGAATTTACAGCACGTGGCGATTTTGCGCATGAAATTTTTGGAAAACTTAACAAATATGCTATCGCTGAATTGCCTGAAATGATAGTAGGTGTTGGTTCTGTGACAGATGCGGCGGCGGCTTCATTATATATGTCGCTTGGCGCGAATTTTATCGTGACGCCCGTTTTACGAGAAGACATTGCTTTGGTTTGCAATCGACGCAAAGTATTATGGTCGCCGGGTTGCGGCTCGTTGACAGAAATCGCGAAAGCAGAAGAATTAGGCTGTGAAATTGTCAAATTATTTCCTGGAAGTGTATATGGTCCTGAATTTGTAAAAGCCATCAAAGCGCCACAACCTTGGACGAGTATTATGCCTACTGGCGGCGTCTCTCCTACCCGTGAAAACTTAGAAAAATGGTTTTCGGCTGGCGTCACCTGTGTTGGAATGGGCTCAAAACTCATTCAGAAAAAAGAAGACGGAACGTTTGATTTGGACAAAATAAAATCAATCACACAAGAAGCCATTCAGCTTATAAAAGAATTAAAAACATGAGTCTTTCATCAACTGCTATTACCTTAAAACTTGAGTTCGATTAAAAAGCCACAAGTTGATTTGTAGTAGCAATACCTTTGAATACTTTATTGTTAAGTATTCTTTTAGATTTGCACACTCTAATAGGTGTGGAGTCTATCAAAGAAATTCCTGTACAATTCTTCAAACAACAGGTCTTTAAAAATAGCGTCATTGGCAGTAGAGATTGTTGCATGAATTCTGTAAATCTGTTATAAGAAACCGTGCAAGGGAAGTCGTCTTTCATATGTTTTTGAACATAGAAAATATAAAAATGTTTGAAAGTTCTAAAACCGCTTAGTTGAAACAAAATAGTAATAGTAATTACTTCACTTTTTGACATGGTCGATAGACATTTTGCAGGATTCCCTAATAAATCTTGTCAACAATTTGATCATATTCTTTACAAAATTCATCGACAACACAAAATATTTCAGTAATTTTAGTGTAGATTATCATAGATAGAATTTTAGATTAATAAATTGAATTTCAACATCTTAATTTACTAAAACTCTATCTTTTTTACTGCTAAATTATTCCTTAATATTAATCGAACTCAGGTTAGAAAGTAAATAAAGTGTCTTTGCGAGCGTTTTTTACATTGCGAAGCTAAATGGAAAAAACGTGTGGCAATCTTTTTCTTAAAATTTTAAATGCTAAATGTTGAATATCAGTCCAAAAAACAAAAAACCATCTAAAGAATTTCTTCCCTAAATGGTTTTTGTTTTATGATTTCAGATTGTTGGTTTTAGATTGCTGAGCTATTAAATACACAAAAAAACGAATTAACGAAAAACTGAGCAAAGCGAACAAACCCGCAAACCAACATTTTCAAATTGACACATTAGCGAAGCGATTTCAAACTAGCTTCCAGCGTTGCAATCTTAGCTTCTGAATCGGCTACAATTTTTCGTTGTTTATTGATGACTACTTCGTTTGCATTATTCACGAATTTTTCATTGTTCAGCATTCCTTGCGCACGTTTTAACGAACCTTGTACATATTCCAATTCTTTGGTTAACTTTTCTATTTCTGCTTTGATATCAATCGCACCTTCCATCGGAATAAAATATTCATTCGATTTTACTCTGAATGATAAGGCACTTTCTAACTTTTCGTCGCTATAACTGATATTCTCAACATTTCCTAGTTTGGTAATAACCGCATCTAAATCTGCTGTAAACTGCTCATTATTCATAATTGACAACGAAATCGCATCTTTTTGTAAAATGTTTTTCTCCTTACGAATCGTTCTAATTCCAGAAACAACTTCTTGAATCATTTCAAATTTTGATAACAAGTCCGTATCTATCGCAGTCGTTTTTGGCCAGCTTGAAATGACCAATGCATCTTCCTGCGCACGCTCGCTAATTTGATGCCATAATTCTTCCGTCAAAAACGGCATAAACGGATGCAATATTTTTAAATTATCTTCAAAAATAGCAATAACTGCATCGTAGGTTTTTTTATCAATTGGCGAACCATACGTTGGTTTTACTAGTTCTAAAAACCACGATGCAAAATCGTCCCACAATAGTTTATAAGTTGTCATTAAGGCATCCGAAATTCGGAATTTGCTGTAATGATCTTCAAGTTCGATGAGTTTTTCTTGGAATTTAGACGCATACCATTCAATCGCAATTTTGGCAACTTCAGGCTGTGGTACATTTTCACTAACTTCCCAAGTTTGCGTTAATCGGAAAGCATTAAATATTTTGTTGGCAAATCCTTTTCCTTGCTGACACAATTTGGAAGTATAAATTTCAGGTTGTCCTGCTTCTTTTCGTTGTGCAATTTGCTTTTTGGTCAATTCATTTCCTTCTTCATCAACCTGTTCTGAATCGAACAATAAATCATTTCCAGTAGCTGCCGTTAGTAACATTCCCACACGAACGCCATCCGCACCGTAATCTGAAATCAATTTTAACGCATCAGGAGAATTTCCCAATTGTTTGGACATTTTTCTACCCAATTTATCACGTACAATTCCTGTGAAATATACATTACTGAATGGTTTTTCGTCACGATATTCATATCCAGCCATAATCATTCGGGCAACCCAAAAGAAAATAATATCCGGACCAGTTACTAAATCATTCGTTGGATAGTAATATTTAATTTCCTCATTTTCAGGATTATTAATTCCATCAAATACACTTATTGGCCATAACCAAGACGAAAACCATGTATCGAGCGCGTCTTCATCTTGTTTTAAATCGGCAACTGTTAATGTGTCGTTTCCTGTTTTTGCTTTCGCGAGAATTAACGCTTTTTCAGCTGTTTCTGCAACTACGAAATCTTCTTTTCCATCGCCAAAAAAGTACGCTGGAATTTGTTGTCCCCACCAAAGTTGACGCGAAATATTCCAATCGCGAATGTTTTCTAACCAATGACGATAGGTTGTATTGTATCTTTTCGGAAATAATTTGATGTCTTTATCTTCTAAAACCGCTTTGATGGCAGGTTTTACCAATTCTTCCATTTTTAAAAACCACTGATCGGATAATCTTGGTTCTATGACAGCTTTGGTTCTTTCAGACGTTCCCACTTTATTGATGTGTTGTTCCGTTTTGATTAAAAACCCTTTTTCTTCTAATTCTTTTGAAATTTCTTTTCGAACTACAAAACGATCTTTTCCTTCGTAATGCAATCCAAAACTATTCAGCGAAGCATCATCATTAAATATATCGATGACTTCTAAGTGGTGTTTTTCGCCAAGTTTTTTATCATTTTCATCATGTGCAGGCGTTACTTTTAAACAACCTGTACCAAATTCGATGTCTACATATTCATCTTCAATGATAGGAATGACGCGATTTACCAACGGAACGATAGCTTTTTTCCCTTTTAAATGAAAATAGCGCTCATCATTTGGATTGATACAAATGGCAGTATCACCCAAAATCGTTTCTGGACGTGTTGTTGCAATCGTTACTTTTTCATCACTTCCTTCTATGTCATACGCCAGATAGTATAAATTGCCTTGTTTTTCTTCGTAAATTACTTCTTCGTCAGATAAGGTCGTTTTTGCTTCTGGATCCCAATTGACCATACGATATCCACGATAAATGAGTCCTTTATTGTATAAATCCACAAAAGATTTTAAAACAGCGGCTGACATATCGTCATCCATGGTAAATTTGGTTCTGTCCCAATCACAGGAAGCGCCTAATTTTTTAAGTTGCTCCAAAATGATTCCACCATGTTTATCGGTCCATTCCCAAGCGTGTTTTAAAAATTCTTCACGTGTCAAATCGGACTTATTGATACCTTCTTGCTTCAGTTTGTTTACCACTTTTGCTTCTGTTGCAATAGAAGCATGATCGGTTCCTGGAACCCAACAGGCGTTGAATCCTTTGAGACGCGCTCTTCTGATCAATACATCTTGAATGGTATTATTTAACATGTGTCCCATGTGCAAGACTCCTGTGACGTTTGGTGGCGGAATTACGATGGTATACGCTTCACGTTCGTCTGGTTCTGAATGGAAATAGTTGTGTTCCATCCAATATTGGTACCATTTGTCTTCGATCTTACTTGGATCATACTTTGTCTGAATACTCATGTTTGGTATTGTTTTTGTAATATAATTGGCAAAAGTACTTATATCTATACTATTTAAAAAGTGTTTTATCACTTTTGCTTTTAATTGTTAAAAATGTGTATATGATACCGATTACTTTGTATTTTGTGAAACTAATTTTGTGAGATTACAAATAAGTAAGTAATTTTACAGTAATACAAAAAATAGAAATAATGAAAAGAATAGTTGTAATATTATTTGTTGGCTTATTTGCCTTTGCTGTTCAAGCACAAGAAAAGACAGCGAAAATCGAATTTAAGAGTGAAGTTATTGATTACGGTACTATTGAAAAAGGTGCTGACGGTGTACGTGTTTTTGAATTTACAAATACTGGAGATGCGCCATTAATCATTACAAGAGTATACTCTAGTTGTGGATGTACCATTCCAAAAAAACCAGATGCGCCAATTTTACCAGGAAAAACTGGTGTGATTGAAGTTAAGTACGACACAAAACGTGTTGGCCCAATTAGAAAAACTATTACGGTATATTCTAATGCTGACGAGCCAACAAAAGCGATCAAAATTAAAGGAGAAATTGTTGATCCGAGCAAAGAGAAAAGTATCATGATGAAAGATAAAACTGAGATTTAATTTATCTGACACATCTTAAAATAATTAAAAAGCGCTTTATCAAACGATAAGGCGCTTTTTTTGTGTTTTTGGGATTTAGACTTATTAGATTGTTAGATTGTTAGATTGTTAGATTGTTAGATTGTTAGATTGTTAGATTGTTAGATTGTTAGATTGTTAGATTGTTAGATTGAAAATTACAAACAATTTACTGAAAAACAGGAAATTACAATACTTCTTTTAATCTGAATTCAAACTTTAGTTCAATATCGCCTCGCATGACTTTGAGACGCATTTTTTTATCTTCTTGACCTTCCAACATTCCCGTAACTTTACTTAGTGAATAGGTATCTACATTGCGTCCGTTTATCGAAATGATAATATCGCCTTCTTTCAATCCTGATTTTTCAGCTGGTGACCCTTTTCGGATTTCTGCAATTTCATACGCTTTTACCAAACTGAATTTATTATAATGCTCAAATACGACACTAAATTCTCCTAAATTAGTTGGGCGTCCGTAGTTTGTTTGTATTGAATTGTTACGTGATTTTATTTCTTGTATGACGCGCATTCCATTGTGCTGCAATTCTATTCCGCTCATATTGTAGCGAAAAGGCAATGAGAAATATTTACTTTTTCGAAGTCGAATTTTTTCATTTGTATAATCAAAAATTACGATGAAACGTTTTAAAATTTCGCCTCCAATACTCCCATTTCGTTCTTTAAAATTTTTTACATAGGTTATTGCGGTAGAATCTGGAAAGGCTACTTTGGCATTTTCAAACAAGAAGCCACCCACATCGAACTTTTTCACACGTGATCGGGTTCCATAAATACTTCCGCTCAATCCTCTTCCTAAAAAATCTTCAAAATTCTTATCGGGTACCGTAATTCTTTGTTCGGTATCTTCAAACAACCACAATGCATCGCTTCCACCAGAATCTATTAATAATTTTACAGGAATATCAGGTGCTGCATTGTCTTCAATAGCAACTTTTACATCGATATAAGGTTTGTTATTTTTAAACGTAAGTGGTAAATCCGAACACTTTCTGCATGAATTATATTCATAGTTTTCAGGCTTGTAAAATTTAATTTTTTCCGTATTATAATTAATTTCCACAATAAAATCTTTGAAAACATCGTAGCCAACAATTCCATGAATTGGAATTCCCAAACGTGTAGACATATTGATTTCTTTATCAAGAATGATATACAACTCTAAATTGAGTTTTTGAATGTTTTTTATTCTGAAAGAATTTGAACGAGCTTTGACCGCTGTTATGGTATTTCCAGCTCCTAACCCACGAAGTTCTATGCGTTCTTTTTGTTCAATCATTAAAGAATCATTCGGGTTTAAACTGAATAATATAGGCTTGTTGACACCAGAATCTAACAAAAAAGACATGCTTACACCATTAATTTCCACAGGAATGACAATCAAGTTATTAATCATTTTAAACGGAACTACAGCTTTATCTTTTCCATCTAAAATGGTAAAACTATTTTGTGCTTGTACAATTCCACACAAGCAAATAAAAAGTAAAATAATATGTTTTTTAAGTGTAAACAAGAGTCGAGAGGGATTTTGGTAACACACTAATATACAAAATTTACTTTTTGAATCCACTTTTTTAAAGGTTTTTAACGTTCTTTAAAATGTATCCTATTTTACACATTATGTAAAATATATTTTGCAATTTTGCCATACTTAAAAATCAAGAGTATGCCAACTATTTCCAACAAAGGAATTGCAATGCCTGAATCTCCAATTCGTAAATTGGTTCCTTATGCTGAAAAAGCTAACAAACAAGGAAAAACTATTTACTATTTAAATATTGGTCAGCCAGATATTAAAACGCCACAAATTGCTTTAGACGCTGTAAAAGTTCACAATTTAGATGTCCTAGCGTATACAAAATCTGATGGTTCTGAAGAATATAGAACAAAGATTGCTAATTATTATGCAAAACATGATATACATTTAAGTGCGTCCGATATTATTGTCACCACGGGCGGAAGTGAAGCCTTAGCGTTTGCGTTTGGAAGTACAATGGATGTTGATGATGAAATCATTATTCCTGAGCCATTTTATGCAAATTACAACGGTTTTTCTGTGGCTGCTGGTGTAAAAGTGGTCCCTGTTATTTCAAAAATAGAAGATAATTTTGCTTTGCCGCCAATTGAAGAATTTGAGAAATTAATTACGCCAAAAACAAAGGCTATTTTAATTTGTAATCCGGGAAATCCAACAGGATATTTATATACAAAAGAGGAAATTAAAAAGTTAGCAGCCATTGTAAAAAAACATGATTTGTTTTTAATTGCGGATGAAGTATATCGTGAGTTCGCTTATGACGGAATGGTTCATTATTCTATCATGCAAGAACCAGGTTTGGACGATCATGCTATTATGATTGATTCAGTTTCAAAACGTTACAGTATGTGTGGCGCACGAATTGGTTGTATTGTTTCCAAAAATAAGCAAGTTATGGCAACAGCTATGAAGTTTGCACAAGCGCGTTTATCGCCGCCTACATTTGCACAAATTGCAAGTGAAGCCGCTTTGGGAACTCCACAAAGTTATTTTGATGCTGTCATTGAAGATTATGTAAAAAGAAGAGATACGTTAATTGCTGGTTTGAAGGAAATTGAAGGTGTTCGTGTGGCAAATCCGAAAGGTGCTTTTTATTGTATTGCCGAATTGCCTGTGGAAAATGCAGAAGATTTTGCAAAATGGTTGTTGGAAAGTTTTGATTATGAAGGAGAAACCATCATGGTAGCTCCAGCAGCAGGATTTTATTCTTCGCCAAATACAGGATTAAATCAAATTAGAATTGCGTATGTTTTACATGAAAAAAGTTTACTTAAAGCAGTGAAAATTTTAAAAGAAGCTTTGAAAAAATACAACGCATAAACCATCGTGATTTCTATACAACATAATGTTTCTTTAAAAGAATTCAACACTTTTGGCATTTCAGCGAAAGCGAAACAATTTATTTCAATTTCAAATACATCGGAATTGATAGAAGCCTTACAGTTGCCACGATTTTCGGAATATTTTGTACTTGGCGGCGGAAGTAATATGTTGTTGACGCGCGATTTGGAAATTCCTGTATTACACATTAATAGCAAAGGAAAAGAAGTGATCGAAACTTCTGAAACTGATGTTTTAGTGAAGATTCAAGCGGGCGAAAATTGGCATGAATTTGTCCTTTGGTGCATTGAAAATGATTTTGGTGGCGTTGAAAATTTGTCCTTAATTCCCGGAAACGTCGGAACTTCGCCTATTCAGAATATTGGCGCGTATGGCGTGGAATTGAAAGATACGTTTGTAAGTTGTACAGTAATTGAGATAAAAACTCAAGAAGAAAAAATATTTACGTTGGAAGATTGTAATTTCGGATATCGAAATTCAATCTTTAAGAATGAAGCAAAAGGAAAGTACATTATTACGGCTGTTACTTTTAAACTTACTTGTAAAAATCATCAATTAACGACTTCATACGGAGCGATTCAAGAAGAATTAGAACGTAAAAACATCGCAAATCCTACGATCAAAGATGTAAGCGATGCCGTCATTGCCATTCGTGAACGTAAATTACCAAACCCAAAAGAGATTGGAAATAGCGGAAGTTTCTTTAAAAACCCTGTGATTTTAAAATCTGCTTTTGAACTATTGAAAGAAGAATATCCAACAATACCACATTATGTAATTTCAGATAAAGAAATAAAAGTTCCTGCGGGCTGGCTTATTGAGCAATGTGGTTTTAAAGGGAAACGATACGGAGACGCTGGCGTACATAAAAATCAAGCGTTGGTTTTGGTGAATTACGACAATGCAACTGGCGCGGAAATTCTCGCCTTAGCGAAAAAAATTCAAGAAGCCGTTTTGGAGAAATTCAACATTGTGATTGAAGCGGAAGTAAATGTGATTTGAGTTAGCTCTTGGCTCTTAAAAAGTATCTTTTTAATCTAAAATTCAACATTTGTAATTTGAAATAGCTATTTCTTCGGCGGATATTCTTCCAATACTTTCAATACAATTTTTCTAAAATACGCTTCCCGTTCTTCTGGTGTTGCGTTTTCCTTGTAATAACCTTCGGCAATGGCTTGCCAGTACAATTCATCTTTCCGAACATCTACAAAGTCAAAAACTAATTGCTGATTTAGCTTTACATTTCCAATTGGTAATCCAATAGAAATTCCGCCACCAACATTGCGTCCGCCACCGCCAACGCCTACACCAACGCCACTATTTTGATTGGGTTCAAAAGCACTCGTTTCCACATTTATATAAAAATCGGGCGTTGCTGTTCGTATAAATCCGCGTGCTTGTAAAATGGAATCGGTTTGACGAAATAAGCGTTTATCATCCAATTCACTTAAACCCGTTTGAATATCTGGAAAAAAGTTATACGTTTTATACTTTGTAAAATCGACATTCTGATCATAATCATATACAACTCTTGGCGCAGTACATGCCACAAAAAGCATGAGCAAAAATACCATTCCTACATTTTTCATAGCGTTCATTTTTCATTAAAAAATCTACGACAAGATAACAATAATTATTCCATAAAAAAATCCTGTTTCATGGGAAAACAGGATTCTTTAATGTTGTTAGTGTGTCAATTAGGCTTTGCTAAATAATGCTTTATGAATAAATCCTGCCACAATTGCGCCTGCTATTGGTGCTACCCAAAACAACCAAGTTTGTGGCATATAATCGCCTCCTGCAAATAATGCCTGACTTGTAGATCGTGCTGGATTTACAGATGTATTTGTGATTGGAATACTGATTAAGTGAATCAGCGTTAAACACAAACCAATGGCAATTGGCGCAAATCCTTTGGGCGCTTTTTCGCTGGTACTCCCTAAAATGACTAGTAAGAAAAAAGCGGTAAGTAAAAATTCAGCAATAAATGCTGACATCATAGAGTAACCTTCCGGAGATAATTCTCCATACCCATTTGCGGCAAAACCGCCAATTGCCTTATCGGAACCAGTCACAATTAAATACAATGCGCCTGCTGCCAAAATAGCACCGACCAGTTGGGAAATAATGTAACTTGGCAACTCTTTACCTGAAAACTTTCCTCCTGCCCAAAGTCCAATAGAAACGGCTGGATTAAAATGTCCGCCCGAAATATGACCAACAGCATACGCCATTGTCAATACTGTCAAACCAAAAGCCAATGCTACACCAGCATATCCGATTCCGTGATCTACAGTAGCTGCAAAAATAGCACTTCCACAACCACCAAATACGAGCCAAAATGTTCCAAAAATTTCAGCAAAATACTTCTTCATAATTGTTAAATTTAATTGATTAGTAAGATCAAGATACTTAAAAAAATATCACAAAAGCTTAAAATTTATAAAGAAAAAATCTGCAAAAACAACTCAAATTAACGCCATGTCAATATTTCTCACTTGTAGCTCTTGATAAAAAAAATTAAAACTGTTCTAAATTTTATTCGAAAATTGTAATTCATCAATCTTGTAAAAAAAACGTATCTTTGTAAAAGATTTATTCAGGATAGAAAAATTCAAATTACATGAAACTTTTATTACTAACAATTGGCTTATTAATGCTTGGTGTTGCAGGAATTGCAATTAAACTTTGGGCAAAAAAAGACGGGAAATTTGCTGGAACTTGTGCAAGTCAAAACCCAATGCTAAACAAAGATGGAGAAGCTTGTGGTTTTTGTGGAAAAACACCCGATCAGTTCGATTCTTGTGCTGAACCTCAACATCAGTAAATAGCTTCACACCTTTCATGATCACACTTCTTCTTTATATTTTTGTAGCCATCACAGCTATTCAAATTATTTATTTTTTAATTTTTGGTGCTTTTGCCTTTGCGAAGTATACAAAAAACAAACAGTACGACATTCCTGTGTCTGTGATTGTTTGTGCCAAAAACGAAGCAGAAAACTTACAACTTTTACTTCCGCAACTTTTACAACAATCTTATAAAAACTTCGAAATTGTATTGATTAATGATGCTTCTTCAGACGAAACATTGGAAATTATGGAACAATTTCAAAAAGAAAATAGCAACATCAAAATTGTCAATGTCCAGAATAATGAAGCTTTTTGGGGAAATAAAAAATACGCCTTAACGCTTGGAATTAAAGCTGCTACCAACGATTTTTTAGTCTTTACTGATGCCGATTGTAAACCTGCGACCAAATATTGGCTGACTGAAATGACGCAACATTTTTCGAGCACTAAAAAAATTGTAATTGGATATGGCGCTTACGCGAAGAAAAAGTATTCATTCCTCAATCTTTTGATCCGATTTGAAACCGTAATGGCTGCCATTCAAGGGTTTAGTTATGCTAAAATTGGCATTCCGTATACGGCAGTTGGACGAAATTTAGCGTATCACAGAGATGAATTTTACAGAGTGAATGGTTTTATCAATCATATAAAAATACGTTCGGGCGATGATGATTTGTTCATCAAAGATGCCGCTTCTGGTAAAAATACTGCGATTTGTTTCTCAAAAGATAGCTTTACCATTTCACAAGCTAAAACAAGTTTCGGCGCGTGGTTTCAACAAAAAAGAAGACATGTGAGTACGTCATCACACTATAAATTCATTCACAAATTTTTACTTGGTACTTTTTACCTCACACAATTCCTATTTTGGGTAGTTGCCATTGTACTTTTATGTACATCACTTTGGCAATATGCCCTGATAATTTTAGCATTCAGAATCATCATTCAATATCTTATTCTCGGTTTCGCGTCTAGTAAACTTAAAGAACAAGACATTTTATATCTTCTTCCCTTCTTAGAAATCTTTTTAATTAGCATTCATTTTGGTATCTTTATCACAAATATGACCTCAAAACCAACACATTGGAAATAACAGATACGATGCTGAAAGCGACCATCGAAAGAGCAAAATTGGGCGATCAAGTAGCTTTTAATTTTTTACTCAATTCTTTTTGGAATGATGTATATGGTTTTCAATTGAAACGTATTCAGAATGAAAATGATGCGGAAGACATTACCATTCAGACCTTTTCCAAAGCTTTTGATAAGATTGATACATATGATGCCAATTATAAATTTAAAACGTGGCTCATCACGATTTCTAAAAATGTGCATATTGATTTAATTCGCAAGCGAAAAACCTCCATTGAAACCACGAAAGAACAGGAAGAAGAAGTGTATCGTATTATTGATGATGGACCAACTCCGGAAGATAAAATTATCACAGAGCAAAACTTAGCGAAGCTTTTACGCGATATTAAAAAGTTAAAACCACATTACCAAGAAGTCATAAATTTGCGGTATTTTCAAGAGTTGAGTTACAAAGAAATCTCGGAACAATTGCAAGAACCAATGAACAATGTAAAGGTAAAATTGTTGCGTGCTAAAAAATTATTGTCAGAAATTATTCAGAAAAAATGACCGCTTCTTTCCTAAAAAAACTCGGACCAGGCTTATTATTTGCAGGCGCAGCAATTGGTGTGTCGCATTTGGTTAACTCCACAAAAGTTGGTGCCGAATTTGGTTTTGGATTGTTGTGGGCGTTGTTATTAGTAAATCTGTTTAAATATCCTTTCTTTCAATTCGGTCCACGATATGCCGCAGCCACTGGCGAAAGCTTACTCGAAGGCTATCAAAAACTCAGTAAAAGTCTGCTTATCGCCTATTTCATACTCACCTTTGCAACGATGTTTACCATACAAACAGCCGTTACCATTGTTACTGCTGGCTTGGCTTCACAGCTTTTTGGCTTTGAACTTTCACTCGCGGTTTGGTCAACTATCATCACAGGAATTTGTTTGGGAATCTTAGCGATTGGGCGTTATTCCATTTTAGACAAGTTGATGAAAGTCATTGTCATCACACTTACGATAAGTACGATTATTGCTGTTTTCTTCGCGATGTCAAACGGAAACGAAGCCTTAACTAGTAAACAAATTTTCCCAACTGAACTCGGCGGAATTACATTATTAATAGTTTTTATGGGATGGATGCCAGCGCCGCTAGATATTTCAATTTTTCACTCGTTATGGGCAGTTGAGAAACAGAGTGAAACCAACAGTTTTACGCCAAAAAGAGCTTTGTTTGACTTTGATTTAGGCTATATAATTACCGTAATTCTCGGGATTTGTTTTATGGCGTTAGGCGCGTATGTAATGTTTAATTCGGGAACTGAATTTTCGCCAAGCGGAAGTATTTTTGCGTCACAACTTATTGATTTATACACACAAAACTTAGGAAGCGGTACGTATATCGTCATTGCTATTGCGGCTTTTACCACCATGTTTAGCACTACGCTGACAACTTTGGATGCTTCGCCGCGTGCGATGGCAAAAACGAGTCAATTACTTTTCGGAAAATACATCAAGCACAGTTATATCTTTTGGATGTTACTATTAGTCGTAGGAACGGTGTTGATTCTCACGCAATTCTTAACCGAAATGAAAGCCTTGATTACTATTGCAACGATTCTTTCTTTCGTGACAGCACCGTTTTTTGCCATCTCAAACTATGTCTTAATCACAAGCAAACACACGCCTGAAGAATGGCAACCCAAATTAGGTTTGCGTGTTTTAAGTTGGATGGGCATTCTTTTCTTAACAGGGTTTTCAGTTTGGTATTTAGTGACGATGTAAAGAAATTATACATGTTGAATGCTGAATTTTAAATGTAAAAGTGTTTTCAATCATTCATTTTTTAAATCGATCAATCAAATTACCAACAACCAACAACAAGAAACCAGCAACTAATGTTTTTCAAAGAGATTCTTTGTATCTTTGCATTTCACTATTTTATTAAAATACGATAGAAAAATTGCTATGAGTACAGACACAACTGCAAGTGTATTGCCACCAAAAGGAAAACCGAAATGGCTTCGTGTAAAACTTCCCACAGGAAAGAAATATACGGAACTTCGTGGATTGGTGGATAAATACAAATTGAATACGATTTGTACCTCAGGAAGTTGTCCAAATATGGGCGAATGTTGGGGCGAAGGAACGGCAACGTTTATGATTCTTGGAAATGTGTGTACACGTTCGTGCGGGTTTTGTGGTGTAAAAACAGGACGACCAGAAACGGTTGCTTGGGATGAACCTGAAAAAGTAGCGCGTTCTATTAAAATTATGCAAATTAAACATGCGGTGTTGACTTCGGTAGATCGTGATGATTTAAAAGATATGGGAAGCATCATTTGGGCAGAAACGGTAAAAGCTGTCCGCCGAATGAATCCTACCACAACGTTGGAAACTTTGATTCCTGACTTTCAAGGAATTGAACGTCATTTAGATCGAATTGTAGAAGTTGCTCCAGAAGTGGTTTCGCATAATATGGAAACCGTGCGTCGTTTGACGCGAGAAGTGCGTATTCAAGCGAAATATGATCGTAGTTTGGGCGTGTTGAAGTATTTAAAAGATCAAGGCATCAATCGTACGAAATCGGGCATTATGTTAGGTTTGGGCGAACAAGAAGAGGAAGTGATTCAAACTTTACATGATTTAAGCGATGCAAATGTAGATGTGGTTACGATTGGACAATATTTACAACCCAGTAAAAAGCATTTGCCAGTACAACAATTCATTACACCCGATCAGTTTGATAAATACAAACAAATTGGACTCGATTTAGGTTTCCGTCATGTAGAAAGTGGCGCGTTGGTTCGATCTTCGTATAAAGCGCATAAACATATTGAGTAAATTTTCTACACCAATAGAAATAGACATATAAAGCATTATAACAGCTTAATTTTAAGATACATAACCTTTGAAGCGAAAGTTTCAGAGGTTTTTTTATGGAATTTTGCCAAATTTGTCTTGATAAAAATAAATTTTGTCTTGATAAAATATTTTTTTGTCTTGATAACTTTATTTTTTGTCTTGATGTTTTGGTAAAAACTCCTTGATACTTATTTTTTTTGTCTTGATAAAAGTATATGTTCATCAAGATAAGTGTAAAATATAGTCTTTATACTATGTGTATAGCGTAAAGGTGATAGTATAAAGTAATCAAGTGATTATTTTGAATGCTTGTAAAGTGTATAGTGTTCCTTTTAAAATGTGCCACGAATTCACGAATTATTTTTATGAGTAATATTTTGGAGTTCAAAATTTTAACTCAATACTAAAAACATTTAAAGTTGTTCTCGACTGCGCTCGAACTGACATGCCGTACTTTTATATTTAAAATTCAGCATTTAACATGGATGATTTCAACAAGTCTAACAATCTAAAAAAGTTTATAGTATTCCTTTTTAAATGTGCCACAAATTCACGAATTGTTTTTCATGAGTAACATTTTGGAGTTCAAAATTTTAACTCAATACTCAATACTAACCTCTCAATACTAAAAACATTCAAAACTGTTCTCGACTTTAGTTTATCTTGAGCGGCAGTCGAAAGGCTCGAACTGACATGCCTTCCGTTTACATTTAAAATTCAGCATTCAACATGTATAATTTCAACCGAAAAGAACTATTAATCAACGTTAAACAATGTTTGTTGTGCCTCTTTATTGTATTGTTTTACACACATCCTATATCTAAAATCAACAATCGTTAATCATTACTCATTTTTTCCCACAAATTCGTATCTTGTATTCGTACAATACTATGACTACAACACAGCAAGCATGAGCAAACCACCAGAAATTTTAGCATTAGAAAAAGTGTATGGGATTACGTTAGAGGAAACGAAGGATGAAGATGATATAATGCATTGGGAAAATTCAAATCTATATCTTCTAAATGAAGAGAGCCAAGTTATCGGATTGAATTTAATTAGAAATCAAATTTCAGAGATCAAAAACCTAGATAAATTCATACATCTTCAACACTTAAATATTTCAGATAATCAAATTTCAAAAATTGAAAACCTTAATAAATTAACCAACATTTCTATATTAGATATTTCATATAATAAAATCGCGAAAATTGAAAACCTTGATAAATTAACCAACATTTCTAAATTAGATATTTCATATAATAAAATCGCGAAAATTGAAAACCTTGATCAATTAACCAACATTTCTATATTAGATATTTCAAAAAATCAAATCACGAAAATTGAAAACCTTGAGAAATTAACCAACATTTCTACATTAGATATTTCAAAAAATAAAATCGCGAAAATTGAAAACCTTGAGAAATTAACCAACATTTCTAGATTAAATATTTCAGATAATAAAATCGCGAAAATTGAAAACCTTGATAAATTAACCAACATTTCTGAATTAGATATTTTAGATAATCAAATCGCGAAAATTGAAAACCTTGATAAATTAACCAACATTTCTACATTAGATATTTCATATAATAAAATCGCGAAAATTGAAAACCTTGATCAATTAACCAACATTTCTACATTAGATATTTTAGATAATCAAATCGCGAAAATTGAAAACCTTGAGAAATTAACCAACATTTCTACATTAGATATTTCATATAATAAAATCGCGAAAATTGAAAACCTTGATAAATTAACCAACATTTCTACATTAGATATTTCAGATAATAAAATCGTGAAAATTGAAAACCTTGATAAACTCACAAACATTTCTGAATTAGCTATTTCAGATAATAAAATCGAGAAAATTGAAAACCTTGATAAATTAACCAACATTTCTAGATTATATATTTCAGATAATAAAATCGCGAAAATTGAAAACCTTGATAAATTAACCAACATTTCTGAATTAGCTATTTCAGATAATCAAATCGAGAAAATTGAAAACCTTGATAAATTAACCAACATTTCTAGATTAATTATTTCAAATAATAAAATCGCGAAAATTGATGATGTAAAAGAAATTTTAAATCTTCAAACATTACAATATCTCAGTATTCATAATAATCCTTTTCTTGATGAAGCACATAGTTTAATTTTAAACGAATATGAAAATCATTTAGAGAGTATTAAAAATGAACTCTATAAATTAGAGGAAAATATTGAGCTCATTCAACTTCCTGTAAAAGTGATGTTGTTAGGAAATCATGCGTCGGGGAAATCTACGCTATTACAGTATATTAGAACTAAAAGCTTTCGGAAAAGCAATCGCAGTACGCATGTATTGTCCGTAATTCCATCAAGAAAAAAAATAAACTTTAAACTTCCCAAAGCTATTTTTTATGATTTTGGTGGACAAGATTATTACCATGGTGTGTATCAAGCGTTTTTTACGCAAGAAGCAGTTAATGTATTGGTATGGAATCCAACAAGTGATGCTAATGTATTGTTAGAGAAAGACAGTAATGAGCTGCCTACCCGAAACTACAATCGCATGTATTGGCTGGCACAATTACAATATTCGTTTTTAAAACGATTTGGAAGTTTGGACAAGTATAATGATCCGTTATTATTAGTACAAACATTTGCAGACGAACATCTTTTAAAGAAAAATTGGAACGAAGCGTATAGTCAACATAATATTTTAGAAGAATTTCACATCTCGTTAAAAGAAGAATCTAAAAACCAACGAAATACAGCTGCATTGCGCTATTTGGAAGATTTATTTTGGGAAGTTGTTACTACACAAACCACCACTGAAAAAAAGCCAGAATGGTTTCCTGCTTTTTTGAATTATATATTAAAAAACAAACAGAAAGAAAAATATATTTCTTTAACAGAAATTAGTCAACAATTTGAGCGTGAAAAACTTTCTGAGGCTGATAAAATTAAGTTTTTAAAGGAAGATTTGGAACAATTGGCACGTAAAGGAATGTTATTGTATTATAAAAATGATGCGGAACTTGCGGATATTGCTTGGTTGAATCCGGCAGCAATTGTAAAATATATTCATAAGACCATTTTATCTAAAAAAAGTATTCAAAACAAAAAAGGAAAATTAACAGATGCTGAATTTACTGCTTTAAAAGTTGATGAAAAAATACGTCGCTTATTATTGAATGAAAAAGTATTGTTTCATGATGCTATTAATAAAGAATACATCATTCCTAACTATTTACCTTTAACATCCGAAGATGATGAAATTTATGATTTGTTAAAGTTTGATTTTAACAACCCAACGTTTGTCTTAAAGTTTGAGCGTTTTATTCCGTTTGGCTTGATCAATCAATTGATTTGTCATTATGGGCAAAACCCAGACAAGAAACACTATTGGCGCGATCAATTGATTTTTACTATTGACAAACAGTTTAAAGTTTGGATTCAATTGGATTTTTCTAAACTGACGATTTCTGTTTCTATAAAACCTAAGCAAGCAAAAGATCCAAAGTTAAATGAAGTTACACAACAGATTTTTAGGGAGATTATATTTTTATACTGGAGTTTACCTCTTAGTGAGTTTGATGAAAAAGGAACTCTAAAAGAATTAGAAAAAGATCCCAATATAAGCGAGACTGACTCCAAAAGAATGATAAAAAAATTTCACAAAATTGCTTTCAGTGAAACCACAAAACCTAAAGACTTATACCTTTCCACAGATGGAAAACATTTTGTGCATTACAATACCTTAGACAATCCAAAGAAAACACAAGAAAGTATTGTTTCGTATGCATTGCCTGAAGATAAAAATGATTTGGATAAAACCAACCCAAGATCACAACGCAGTTACAAATACCGCAATTTTACCGATAATGAAAATATTAAAAAGATGAAAAAGATATTTATTTCGTATTCCCGAAAAGATGTGGAATATAAAGACGAATTACGCAAACATTTGAATATGCTAAAACTGTTTGATGTTGCCGACAATTGGAGTTGTGAAGACATTACGATTGGCAAATGGCACGATCAAATTCAAAAGGAATTGGACGAAAGTGATTTGGTTATTTTTATGTTGTCGATTAACTTTTTTAGTTCTGATTACATATTAGATGAAGAAGTTATCAATACGATGAATAAAATTGCAGCAGGTTCAGAGAAAAAAGTGCTTTGTGTGATTGTCAGTAAATTTGCTGGTTTGGAGAATTTTGATGCTTCAACCATGAATTCAAGACAAAAAGCGATTATAAAACTCGCTTCTTTTCAATATGCTTCCTATTTTAAAGAAGAAAATAAACTTACTGGAAATAATGAAGAACGACTCATCAGCTTGAAAGAAGCAAGCAGATTGGGAATTTTAGACAAGCAACTGACAAAGGTTATGGAGAAGATTATGAAAGAGATAAAGTGATTTTTTAATTTGATGATTTGAAGATGTTATGATTTGAAAATTCAAAACGTCTTTTCAAGTGAAATTTAAGCATAAAATTTTGTGTTTCGATAAACTCAACAGAACTATCGAGAAACATTCAATATCTATAATTTCAAAAAATCTAACAATCCAAAAAGCCCAACAATCTAAGCAAGTCTAAATTATTCCAACGTCATTTCGAGTGATTTTTTCAGTGCGAAGCAACATGAAAAAATTGTATCGAGAAACGTTTACTTCCTCAAAGTTTCAAAGTACTTCTCGATACAATTCGCTTTAGCGAATCACTCGAAGTGACGATTTGGAAGTAATGAACACGCCGTACTTTTACATTTAAAATTCAGCATTCAACATGTATAATTTCAACAAGTCTAACAGTCTAAAAAAGTGTATAGTGTTCCTTTTTAAATGTGCCACGAATTCACGAATTATTTTTCATGAGTAATATTTTGGAGTTCAAAATTTAAACTCAATACTCACTACTAAACTCTCAATACTAAAAAACATTCAAAACTGTTTTCGACTGCGCTCGAACTGACACGCCGTACTTTTACATTTAAAATTTAGCATTCAACATGTATAATTCTAAAAAGTCTAAAAATCCAAGAAGTCCAACAATCCAATAAAGTCTAAATCAACGGAATTTCATTCGGTTCAATATAATCGTTTTGAATGGCATAAATGACCAAACCTGCAATGTTTCTGGCCTCCGTTTTAATGAAAAGATTGCTTTTGTGACCTTCCACAGTTCGTGGCGTGATGAAGAGCTTCTCGCCTATTTCTTTGGCGGTTTTTTGAAAACAGATGAGTTTTAAGACTTCTATTTCTCTTTCGGTGAGTCGGTTGCCTTCTATTAATACAGGCTTCGGAGCTTTGTGTGAGATTTGCTCTCGCAAAACGCCCAACTGATCTTCCATAAAGTAAAAACCTTTGTCATAGATTTCTTTGATGATGTCTACCAATTGTACCGGCGATATTCCTTTTGGGATGAAAGCGGCAACACCTGTTTTTAGCATGAATCCCATGAAAGAACGTTTGTAATGAGACGTCATCATAATGATTCGGATACTTGGATAGTTTTCTTTTAAATATTCGGTCACTTCCACACCATTGATGCCTTTCATGTTCAAATCTAACACCATAACATCTGGCAAAGCCGTTTCTTTAGCAAGTTTTTCTAACAACATTTCGCCACTATTTGCCGTGTAACAAACCTCCATGTTTTCTTGATTCCCTAAAAAATCTGTTAGTAATGAAACTATGAGCGCGTCATCATCTACTAAAGCAATTGTTATTGTGTCCATAATTTTTTAGTTTTTGAATAGAAATATATTGGAAGTTCCTTTTTTTAGTTGCGATTTTACTTTGTATGTTCCTTTTAAATATTGCACTCGGGTTTCTATGTTTTTCGTTCCTAAACCTTTACTATTTTCAGCAACATCATATCCTTTTCCGTTATCACTTATCAACAATGCCATGTAATTTTTGGTTTGTTTTAGGTGTAAACACATCTGTGTAGCATTTGCATGCTTTACAATATTAGTGATGATTTCTTGAATGATGCGTGTGATTTGCACCTTAAAGTCATCCGTATCTGAAGTTTCATGACGAATATCGTAAATCGCGTTGATAAAAAGATGTTGTTCCCACGGATAGAGTAATTCTTTGACTAAGTCAGAAAGCTTTGTAAATTCGATTAACGGCGGACTTAAATCGTGCGAGATTCTTCGAGCAATGTTGATACTTTCGTGAAGCGCATGAATTGTTTTTTCATCTTTTTGCGTGATTTCCTGCTCCATTTTTAACGCTGTCAACTTTCCTATTAAAGCATCGTGAATGTCTGCGGCAATGCGATGACGTTCTATTTCTTGTGTTTTAATGGTCGTTTGTAATAAGTTTTGTTGATATGCCAATTGTATGCGCGCTTCTTTTTCTTTCGCTTTGATGATTTTTTTGAAAATCGCACGTACCAAGAAAATGATTACCGTTAGTAATACAATTAAAAATAAAGCAACAATAATCATCCAAAGAATGATCGTTTCTGGTTTTTGCCACGTTTGCATATAAAGTAGGTTAAGTATATATAAAATAAAATCAGGAAAAATACATTTCCAATAAAGATATAGCCTGCCAATTGTAAGTCTGTATTGATTAAAAAATTAAGCGGCAGAAATATGAGAAATTGCAATGCAAAAAAACATAAGATTGTGCTGTTTAAGACTAAGTAATCAGCTTCGTTTTTATAGAGTTTTTCTTCGTCTTTTATCAATTCAAAGAAAAAGAGCAACGCCATACTTACAATGAGCAAAGGTCCTAAAGCTTTTGCATACGGCTGAAATATCTTTACGTTATTGGCATTCAAATAAATAGATTCTACCAACGTATATACAATTCCAAAAACAGCTAAACCAAGTACTAGTTTTTTCTTTTTAGTCACATGATAATACAGTTTCAGAAATACAAAAAGCTCTAATAGAGTAAGTACAAAAAATAAGAATAAATTATTGTGTATGAGTTCACTTAATAGTCTGGAAGACAAATCAATGAGTAAACTTCCTGCCAAATAGAAAAACAATAACTTCCCAATTTTATCTAAGTTTTTATAGTAATACAAACCTACACTCGTACCTATAAAAAGTACGAGCGGAGAGGCTGTAGTTATGATTTCTGATAATGTATTGAAATTCATTCGAAAATTCCTAGTGTGCTCAAGATACCAAATTCTAATTGTCTTGTGAATATATCTTGTCCAAATGGCGGAACTGGTCGAGCCATATCTCTGAACTCTGATTGACTATCATAATTCGTTTGATCTTTAAATAGGTTTAGTATTTGATTTGTTTCTGTATTGACAATTACCAAATCGACAACTCCGCTTGTGGTCAAAGCAAAATAACAAGCATGTATTTGACCGGGTTTAAAGTCACTAATATCAATATCAAATACTTGTACCATTTGTTCAGCAGCTCCTTTTTCAAAGATACTTTCAACCCAATTATTTATGGAGCCCACTTCTCCCCAATTATTAATACTATTGATTAATAGTTGCTCCTGTGGTGAAGGTTCTCCAACTATTTTTTCTTCAATGTTTTCTTTTACACTAGATAAAGTAATCGGAAGTAACTTTGAATTTATATATCCTTTCATATCTAACGGATTTTCTTGTCCACTGTTGGAACTAAGATATCTTTCATGTGATATTTGTAAATTATCAAAATTATCCGCTATACCCGGCACAGAAAATAATTGGATTTCATTATCGTTACAACCCATGTAAATATGAAGTGTATTGAATAACGAACTTATATTTCCAGTATCTAGTAAAAAGTAATTTCCTGCCTCATTTAATAAAGAAGTAACTAAATTTTGATTTTGTCTTGCTGTGTTCCAGTTTTGAATACAATCAGTTGGGATTAATGGGGATTTTGTATTATTCATAATAAGTTAAGTTTTAGAGTTACTCAAGTATTGATAAGCAACTGATATGTTAGTGAATTATTAAATTAGATTAAAAAAAGAAAGTGATTGCTCTTTTTTTAGTTCTGTAAATGTAGACAAAGTTATGCGTCTCGTGTTGCGTAATTTTACTTGTTTGATACAAATGGTAGAAATTACAGTGCTAATATTAAAATTAAAGATATAGTTTTACACCGTAATTAAAAAGATATAATTACAATTCATGGAAACCCCTAAACTTCTGCCGATAAAGGTAGGAGAAACAAAAACTTTAAAACTATTATTATGACAAAAAAGATTACTTTTTTAACATTAGTATCTATTGTTTATTTCGTGCTTTCTAGCCACACGAGCGTAACATCTTTTGATGATTATTATGCACTACCTATAACAGGTGATCAAACTTCTGATTATCAGGTTTGGGATGCGGTATATGCTGATTTACAGATCATACCCAACGGAACCGTTTTAGATGACATTACCTATGATGGTTGGAGATTTAATGGTTATCAAGCTGAAACAGGAATTTATCCGTACGATCCAGCTTTAACAACCGATGTAAACACAACTGGTACAAGATTTTATACTTCTGATGGCTCCGAATTCAAATTTACCAGCCTTGAATATATTATTGATTTACAAGGAAATGTACCTTCTGCGATTATGACTTTTTATGGTTTTAGAAATGGTGTGCAAGTGGAGTCGCAGAGTTATAATATTACGGATTCTGTGGGAACATTTACATTTAATTGGGATTCTGTTGATGAAGTAAAACTAACTTCGAATACTTATTTTGTATTTTTTGATAGATTAACCGTTGGAGAAAATGGCCCTTTATCTGTGAATGAAGTTACCCAAAATTCAAAAGATGTAACGCTTTTTCCAAATCCATCTACTAATTTTATTGAAATTTCAGGATTAGACAATGAGGAAACATACACTATTTATAATGTATTAGGAATGAAAGTACAAGAAGGAATTGTAGCTGATCGTAAAAAAATAAATATTACAGATTTAAAAAGTGCTGTCTATTTCATTCAAATTGAAAATACAGGTACAAAACGATTTGTAAAACAATAATCAACATACACAAACTATCTTTTTAGTACAACGAGCGCAATCTTCTTAATTTTAGAAGATTGCGCTTTTTGCTTTTATCTTTACAAAAGTCTAACAATCTAAGTCGTCTATAAATCCAACCAAAAACCGTAATTTTGTACTTCTCAAATAAAAATCAGCATGATAAGAGTTGCCATTAATGGTTTTGGAAGAATTGGTCGTAACTTCTTTCGCTTATTACTAAATCATCCAACGATTGAAGTTGTAGTGATTAACGATTTAGCCGATACACGCACACTAAGTCATTTGTTAAAGTACGATAGCATTCACGGCGTATTAGCTCAAGAAGTGAAACATACCGAAAATGCTATTTTAGTAGATGGAAAATCGTTTCCTGTGACGAATGTTTCCGAGATTTCACTCATCAATTGGCAACCTTACCACGTAGATTTTGTCATTGAAGCTACCGGAAAGTTTAAAACGCAATCACTATTACAACATCATATTACAAACGGAGCAAAAAAAGTAATTTTGAGTGTTCCGCCAGAAGATGAAGATATAAAAATGGTCGTTTTAGGAGTCAACGAACATATTTTGGATGGTACGGAAACGATCATTTCAAACGCTTCGTGTACAACCAATAATGCCGCGCCAATGATTAAAGTCATCAATGAATTGTGCGGTATTGAACAAGCGTATATTACCACCATTCACTCCTACACGACCGATCAAAGTTTGCACGATCAGCCACATCGCGATTTGCGTCGTGCGCGTGGTGCCAGTCAAAGTATTGTGCCTACCACCACAGGTGCCGCAAAAGCATTGACTAGAATATTCCCAGAATTTTCAGAGGTCATTGGTGGTTGCGGAATTCGTGTGCCTGTGCCAGATGGTTCGCTTACCGACATCACATTTAATGTGCAAAAAGAAATAACCATTGAGGAAATTAATGCGGCATTTAAAAAGGCATCCGAAACCAATTTAAAAGGTATTCTTTCCTATACCGAAGACCCGATTGTTTCTGTAGATGTCATCAACAATCCGTATTCGTGTACATTTGATTCACTCATGACATCCGTTATAGGAAAAATGGTTAAAATTATTGGTTGGTATGATAATGAAATTGGGTATTCTAACAGATTAATAGATTTAATTCTATATATTTCAAATAAATAAGTATTTTTGAATAAATTCGATACTTCATGGTGTGTAAAATAAGACACATTTTATATTTATTGCTTGTTTTATTTTCTGTAAAGTCTCAAGCGCAATCAAGTGAAACTATCAAGGACAGTATAGAACGCTCTTTCATGGACGTTTACGAATTCAAAAAGAAAGCTAAAATGAATCGTGCGCTGGAAAAGTTGACGACTATTTTAGACTTATCAGACAGTATTCAAGATAAAAAAAGCAAGGCGAAAGCGTATATGCTTCGTGCAGAATTGGACATTGAAGAAAACTACAAAAGCTTCAATCCTAATGAAATAGAAAGCTATTTAATCCGAGCAGAGCAAATTCAAATAGAAATTAATGATTCGTTGGGACTTGGTTATAATTACGTTTTACGCGCACTCACAGCCACTCGAAATAATTCGTATAGCAATGCCGATAATTTTTTTAGCAAAGCAAAAGTTATTTTTGACAAATATCAATCTACGGACGATATAAACAAATTAAAATATTACCGTGGTTTATTTTATTTAAGTCAAGGAATTAACGGACGTGCTATTGAACGATTTGAAAATTCATTACCCATCCACGATCCGTATCAACCAAATTACCTTCGTGCCAAAGTACATTTGAATCTCGCCAAAGCTTACAAAAACATCAAGAAATACAAAGAGGCAAAACTCAATGCCGAAACAGCGTTGAAGATAGGAAACTCATATAATTTCCCGATAATTAAGCTCGAAAGCACCTTACTTATTGGCGAAACGTATGCGGGTTTGAAAGATTTGGAAAACGCGTATGCATTTCAAAGTGATTACATTCAAATTAAAGATTCTATCTACAATAACGAACGCATGCAAAGTATGGCTGAAGCAAATGCCTATTTTGACAATGAGTTTCAAAATCGATACATCATTGAATTGAAACGTGAAAATAATTTGGAATCACAAAAAGGAAAACGAAATAAGTTAACCTCTATTTTGAGTTCTGCCTTGCTAATAATTATTTCTTTATTGACCATTTCATTGTATCGAAACAATCAAATTAAAGTAAAAACAAACAATTTACTACTCAAGAAAAATTCCGAATTGCAAATTGCCAAAGATAATGCGGAGAAAGCGATGAAAGCCAAAGCACAATTCTTATCTACGGTAACTCACGAACTGCGAACGCCCTTGTATGCCGTAACCGGATTGACACATTTGCTCTTAGAAGAAAATCCTAGCGAAAGTCAAAAAGAACACTTAAAATCGTTAAAATTTTCGGGCGATTATCTGTTGACTTTTATCAATGATATTCTACAAGTTAATAAAATTGAAGCTCGAAAATTAGCCGTTGAAAAAGCGCCATTGAATCTTATCAAAGTGTTGAATGATGTGGTAAATTCACTCACTCAGACTTCCAAAGAAAATAACAATAAAATTGTCCTAACAATTGACGAAGGCATTCCTGAAAAGCTCATTGGCGATTATTTAAAAATGTCGCAAGTATTTATCAATTTAATCAGTAATGCGCTCAAATTTACCAAAGATGGAATTGTAGAAATTTCTGCAACAATCATAGAAGAAAGCGACACGCAACAAACTATTGAGTTCCAAATAAAAGATAACGGAATTGGAATTTCGAACGCCATGCAGGAAAATATTTTTGATAGTTTTTCGCAAGGTTCTGTGCAAATCAACCGTAAATACGGCGGAACTGGTTTAGGGTTAACTATTGTAAAAAGTTTGTTGGAATTATTGGAAAGTGACATTCAACTCAACAGTAAATTAGGCGAAGGTTCTACCTTTTGTTTTTCGCTTGTCTTAGATAAGTTAGAAGCAGAAGCTGCTGGAAATGAAGAAATTAACGAAGAAAAAACAGACCTTAAAAGTAGAGGTTTTAAAGTGTTATTGGTAGAAGACAATAAAATTAACCAAGTGATTACCAAGAAAATTATTGCCAAGCAAAACATGACTTGTGATATTGCAGACGATGGTTATCAAGCAATTGATTATGCCAGAAGCAACCGGTATGACTTTATTTTGATGGACATTCACATGCCAGGAATTAGCGGAATTGAAGCTACGAAGGAAATCAGAAAGTTTGATGTTTCTACACCAATTATTGCGTTAACAGCAATCTCATTAGACGATAATAAAGATGATTTCTTAAAAGATGGTTTTAACGAAGTCATTTCCAAACCTTTTGATCCTGAAATTTTCTACAAAAAGATTTCAAATATACTTTCGTAAAAATAGCAGAGCTTATTCGCGATCAACATCTTAACAAATATTTAGCACTCCAAAAAATACCAAACTTCCTTTTTGGCACATAGTTTGTAAATAGGTATTTGATAACAAAAGCAATCACGCTTTGTTTTCATTTCACATAAATTTTGGATTGGTTAGTTAAAGAACAAGGCGAGTTGGTTACTCGCCTTTCTTTTTGTATCCACTAAAGTCTCGCTAAAATAGAGTTGATTTCGTCTGTTTTATAGCTCGAATTTAGTTGCTGAATTTTTGAAAGATATTGTTTTGCATCTTCTTTTTTATCCTTCTTAATCTGAATTAACGAAGCATACCAAAGCGATTCTACTTGATAATCAAAATTTTCGATGGACAACGTTTGCAACTCTTGTAATGCCGCATCAAACTTTTGCTGATTGAGCAATGACATCGCATAGTAAAATTGAATATTGGGATTATTTTCCGTTGCTAATAATTGACGAAATGCCGTTTCCGAAGTCGCAAAATCATTATTTTCATACGCTTTAAAAGCTTCATACTCGAAATCTTGCGTCGTATTTCCACGTGTAACTGGAAGATAGGTATTTGGACAAATTTCAAAGTACGATTCATATAAATTACCGTTTGACGGCAACATCATAAGCATATAAAAAATACCCATAATAAAAATACAAGCAACTGCAATACGACCCAATTTCCCTTGATAAAATTTTCCCTTTCGCGAAGGTGTTTTTTCTCCATCCAATGCTTGTAAACGCTTTTTAATAGCATTCTTTTCAGAAAGTTGAAATGCATCCGCTAACTCTTTATGAGTTGCATACGCTTCTTGCCATTCTGCTTCCGTTTCAAGCAATTTTTCCACACGCGCTTTTTCTTCGTCAGACAAGCGATTGGCTATATAATCTTGTATTAATTCTTCTGTATTCATTAGCGTATTTTAAACAACGATTTCAAACGTTTTAAACATCTCGATTTGTGACTTCTAACGGTATTTCCGTCTTTATAATCCGTGAGTTGTACAATTTCTTCCACCGTTAAATTCCGATAGTAAAATAGGTGTAATACTTCTCTGCAACTTTCCGAAAGTTGATCTAAATGTTTGCTTAATAGTATCGATTGTTCAGATGGAGCGGCTTCTTCTATACAAATTTCTGTATACGCTTCTTCTTCTCTTTCTACTCTTAAAAACGTTTGATTTTCTTTTAACTTTTTCAAAATTTTAAATTTCCCAATCCCAAATAAATAGGTTTTGATAGAACTAGACGTGAGCACTAATTGTGAATTTACAAAGTTGTGGTGCATCGCAATGATCGCATCTTGATAAATATCCAATACTTGATAGGTGTCTAAACCATAGCGTTTTGAGTAATTTAAAAACTCGCTTTTGTACTGTATATAAATAGTTTCTAGCGTTTTTTTATCATCAGATCTTAGTAAATCTTGTAACTCAGCATCTGTACTATTCTTACTCATTAGTTATTTAAGAAATTAAAATATTAACAAAAAAGAAAAAAAATTTGTGTAGCTGTTAATATTAGGCTTGCTAAATATACAAAAGGATAAACAAACGTATTTATCATGAAACAAAAATTAAGTGTTCTATTTTTTATAATCTTTCTGTTTTCATTTCAAAATGCTGACGCACAATTATTTAAACGATTAAAAAAGAAAGCGAAGGAAAAAGCGAAACAGATTGAAAATAAAGTTATTGATAAAATAGATAAGGAAACTGATAAAACCATTGATGATGCCATAGAAGGCGGAAAAGACACAGAATCTAGCACAAAAGACGCTAAAAAAACAGCCGATTTTGGTGATGTTACCCTCAATCACAGTCAAAAATATGGCAGTGTACAAATCACAGAAGTGAGCAAAGTAAAAGTCAGCAAAAACGATTCAGGGTACACTATTCGTGGAAATTGGTGGTCGCATGAAGCTGATATTTACGACGGTTTTATGGTCACAATAAATACTACCGAAAATTTAAAACAAGATAGCGAAGATGCAAAAAACACAGCAAAACGAGTGTTTAAAATTCCTAAAGAAGCTTCGTTAAAACTTGGGTACGATCCGCAATTGCCGTACAACAAAAAACCAGAAGGTAATTTTAAACGCGCCGTCACAGATGATTATCAAAACTATGATATTCTCGAAGGAGAAGTCACTATTTCTGTATTAACAGACGAAAGTATTCAAATTGAATTTTCTGGAAAAGGTTCATTGCGAGAAGTGATCAGAAAAGCTGGTAATCCTGACGATTACACCGAAACGTTCTTTGAAGCTTCCATTTCTGGAGGAATTGACGCAAAAACACCTCAATTTATCAATGAACAAACAATTATTAAGAAAGATAAAAATACGCAACCATCGACAACGCAAACAACAAATGTAGAAAATACACAAACGACCTCAGCAACGCCAGGTTTGTACAATTTCACGTCCGAAACCGTCACAAAAATTACGGTTTCTGAAGAAAATAAAACGTATACGATGTCGTATTTGCTAAATCCAAATGCGGAATACATAGGCATATCGGTTGAGATGAATCAATACAGTGATGGAGATATGAATGGTGAATCTATCATTGTGATGGACAACGGCAATTCACACATTTTTGTAGAAACTTCAGGAATGAAAATGCGCATGTCGAGCGCCATGATGGGACAACAAAAAATGCAAAACCCAACAGATCAAATGGCGAATTATGACTATACAAATCTCTCCAAAACAGGAAATACCAAAACAATTTTAGGAGAAACCTGTGAAGAATATGTAATGAGTGACAACAACACAAAAATAAATCTTTGGGTTGCACCAAACTTAAAGTTACCAAATTGGTTTGCACAAAATAATGAAGTTTTTAAAGGATATATTATGGAATACTCCATTGAATCTAAAGAAGGAACGATGAAAAGTGAAGTCATCGAAATCAAGAAAAACACCCACAAAACCATCAACCCGAAGGAATACAAAAAAATGTTTTAATCAAAAAAATGAAAATGAAAAGAAAATTACTAGTACTTACAACATTATTACTGAGTTACATCGCAACGGCACAACAAACCTATGTTCCTGACGACGCTTTTGAAAGTAGACTCATTCAATTAGGATTAGATTCTGGTCCATTAGATAATTTTGTATTAACTGCGAATATTAGCTCACTCGAAAATCTCGACGTTTCAAATTCAATATTAACAGATATTACAGGTTTACAGGACTTTATATCTTTAAAGGATGTACGCGTTAGTGGTCCCGTTTCAGATTTATCATCTATTGAAAACTTATCCAACATAGAAGAATTGGTACTCAATGATGTGACCGCAACTACATTAGATCTGAGTGCGTTTGTAAATCTAGACTTTGTATACATTACCGATACGGGATTAACCAGTTTAGACTTCTCCAACAATCCAAATCTTGTAGACCTTACGATTGAAAATACGCCTTTAGAAGACATCAATCTCTCTAACAATCCAGTATTGGATGACATCTATTTTTCAGATACACATCTAAGTCAAATAGATTTATCAAGTTGTGTTGCCTTAACCAGATTTTTGGCGAACTACAATCCTTTTTTAATCAACATAAATATCAGTCAAAGTACATTATTAGAAGTAATTACATTTGAAGACAATACTATTTTACCCTACATAGACTTATCAGCAAACACCGCTCTGACTGCGGTATATGCAAGAAATAACAATGCGTTGGAAACCATTTTCATCAAAAGCGGAAACAATACAAATATTGGGCAAACCTTTAGAGTGAGAAACAATCCATCGCTCAGTTGTGTGGAAGTGGATGATGTTGCTTGGAGTAACACTTTTTGGGGATTTGCTACCAATTACTTTTCAGGATTTTCCGCTAACTGCGCGCCAACCAATGACGATTGCGTCCAAGCGACTCCAATCACGTTAGCACAACCTGCTTCTGGAACAACACAAAGTGCCACCAATAGTACAAATACTCCTGACTGTCAAGAAAATGGTATTGTCATATTTGACATTTGGTATGAATTTATTGCGCCGCAATCGGGCGATGTATTTATAACAATTGATGCTTCTCCATTAACGGCAAAAGTAGCATTCTATGAATCCTGTTCAGATCCGCAACCCTTATTTTGTGAAGAAGGCGAATTGTCCGTAGAAAACTTAACACCTGGCGCACCTTACTATTTGCAAGTTTGGTTGGAATCAAATACCATGAACAGAACTTCATCTTCATCACCTGAAAATGAAAACGGCGGTTTTATCTTGAATGTACAAGATGCTTCTACCCTTTCGGTGGATGAAATTCAGGACAATGAAAGTCAAATACGTCTATATCCAAATCCAGCGAAAGAAGCATTTACCGTAAGTGCGCAAACTCCAATAGATACAATTTTCGTCTATGATATGTCTGGAAAAATCATCTTGAAAAAAGAAAACAACAACACACATACAGAAACTCTACCACTAGAAAATATAGCGAGTGGAATGTACATTGTGCAAATAAAAACAGCACAAACAACTGTATTAAAAAAACTAATCATCAACTAATAACACTATGAAAAAACTAAAACTGATTGCCATAAGTATCTTTATATCTCTAGCAATAACGGGCTGTTTCGGCGATAAAAAAACAGTCGTTGGACAAGAATTTGGAGATTATAGTTTTATCAACGAAAAATTCGCAGGTAATAAAATTGCCTTTTCAGAACTTCCTAAAAACCTGTGTTCGTTCATTAATGAAAATAAATTAAGAGAATTGTATCCAAGTGCTTCAAAAATACTATTTGACGATGGAAAAACATTTCAATCGAAAAGTTGCCGTTTTCTAATCTACATGGGAGAACAAGAATATGATTACCTCGGCGGAACTATTTTTGCCCAAGAAGATGTACTCGCAGAAGGAGAAGATTGGAGAGAAACTTGGGAACTCAAAAAAAAGGCGTCCAAATCGGCTGAATACATTTTAGGATTAGGAAAAACCGCCATTTGGATCGAGCGAAAAAGAGAACTTATTGTAAAAATGGACAACTATTCCATCACGATTACCGTTCCTGGTTCTGCATTCAAAGAAGAAGAAGTGGCTAAAAAGCGAAACTACAAGAACATCGCACTTGAAATCGCCAAAAGCACAAACCTTTTCTAAAAAATTGTATTTTTAAAGAAATTCTCAACACGAGTTTATAAAAAGTGAACATATCCAAACTACACATATTTACAACAGTACGCATGAGTTTTTTCTTGTGCGTACTCTTAGTTTGTACAAGTTTGGAAGCCAAAAATTCTCGGTTTCAAGAATTTCAACAACAAGATACAATCGTTTCGCCAAGTATACAGACATTATGGAAAACAGCAAGTGCTTTAAACAATACAAAAAAATATGATTCGCTTTTACACTATCTAGCTACGCATATTCATAAAGTAACTCCGAAAACAGCAAAAGATAGCTTGGATGTTGCAGATTTATATTTCTACCAATGTGAAGGAAATTATTATACACAGAATTACTTAGAAAGTATTAAAAGTATTGACAAAGGACTTCCGTATTGTGCAACAATTCTCAGCGACCGAGGAATTCACATCAAAGGCGTTTTATATTACAAAAAAGCATACAGAGAATCCAGTCTCAACTTTGAAAAACGTGCAAAAAATAGCATGAAAACGGCTATTGATTATTTAGCCACCGAATACGAAAAGAGTCTAGATTATTTAGTAGATGCGTATGTATTTCTATCGAGTCAAGCTGCCTATCACGGAAACTTAGCAGAAGCCAAAATGTACATTCGGTTAGCCGAAAACGTCTATAAAAAAAACAGGCAATTTTTAGACAATGCGCGAGAAGATCGATATGAAGTTGTATTGGCGTATCGAAAAGCCTATCTGCTTTACAAATTAGCCAAAAAAAAAGAAGACAGTCTCGAACTGACGAAAGTGGTCAAAAAACTAGATGAACTGCAAGCGTTGCCAACATTTAACAAGCAAGAACGCATCTATTACAGCACGGCAATGAATCATGTGGGCGATTGGTATATCAGTCACAAAGCGGATTCACTCACCACTGAAGAAGATGTAAAACTCGGAAATTATTACCTTGACAAATCCATTAATTTAATTGAAAATAAAAACTATCCAGGCGATCCTTTGGTGTTTAAATACAATAAATGTAAAGCGTTAACGAAAGCGAACGAATTGCAAAAAGCAAATGCACTTATCGTTGATTTACTTCGTATAATGTCTCCGACAGATAGACGAAAACCATTTTTTCTGGCGCAAAAAGCACTCATCAAAGCTAAAATGTACCAAAAAGATAGCGCGTTGCATCTATTTCATACGGTTATTGAAAATATCCACTCAGATACGACAACATTAGCAAAAGATTACAGCAATTTCAAACCAAGTAAATTGTATGGCGAAGCAAGATTGATCCGAAGAGTTGCTGAAAAACTAAGCCTTTTTTACAATGACGATGTAAGTGTGCGAAAAACGATTGCCAAACTCTATCATTTAGCGTTTATTCAATTTGAGAATAGTTATGTGAAAACGAAATTCAATCCGGCGCAAAACAATTTACTACGTGAAATATTATACGGTGTTTTGGTCACGAAAAAAGAAGAAAAAGACACTGAAAATATAACCATAAAAGAATTGCTCGGTCGCACAGAAACCATCATGAATCAGATGACGTGGCAACGTTTTTATCAAAACAGATATACAAACAATCTTCCTGCGTTAGATTCTTTACAAAACAGACACTTACAACTTAGAAGCTTGCTTGCGATTGCCAAACGCGATGATGACGTTCGTCAAAAAGATTCGCTTCAAGAACTCATCAACAAACATGCAACGGTAACTAACAAAAAGTTTCCAAACTTAGCATTACTCAGCACAACTGAGTTTGAAATTTCAACCTTGCAAGAAAATTTACATGAAGACGAATTAGTGTTAAAATATATAATTTTCGATACACAAATCGCTACATTTTCAATCACGAAAGACAACGTAACTTGGAAACTTCAACCTTGGACAACAAACGAAATTGATCACACCGAAAAACTCATCAACAGTATTATAAATAGAAATTTCGACACAGAAATCGCTGCGTTTTTAAGCGCCAAATTACTTCCGAAGATTGACGAAAATATTCAAAAAATTATCATTAATCCCGATGGTGAATTGTATAATATTCCTTTTGAAATCTTGCAAATAGGAGATCAATTTCTCACGGAAAACTATCAAATACGGTATACGTCAAATCTAAAATTTATACATGTAGAAAATCATCAAAAACCAAAAACACACGGAATTGTAGCAATTTACGCACCAACCTATCCAATCACAGCAATCGAAAACGCCACGCGAAACACCAATTCTTTTTTAAAAGGTGCTAAAGAAGAAGCCGCAATTATTAGCAAACTATTTCCTTCCAAAACCTACACGGGCGAAAACATATCGAAACAATACTTTATAGAAACTGCTCCAAAAGCTGGGATTTTACACTTGGCAATGCACGCCGAAATTGACACCAACGAACCTGGCTTGAGTCGATTAATATTCAACAAAAATAATCCGAACACAAATGATTTATACTTAGAAGAATTGTACGCGTTGTCTTTAAATGCCGATTTAGTGGTATTGAGCGCGTGCAATACAGGTTTGGGAAAAGAAAACGCAGGCAGAAACCTTGAATCATTTCAGCGCGCTTTTACGTTTTCGGGCGTTCCTGCAACCGTGGTAAGTCTTTGGGAAGTTCCAGACCAATCTACAAGTGAAATTATGGAAAGCTTTTACACGTATTTAAAAGCAGGAAATACAAAATCTAACGCCTTACAAAATGCCAAAATAGCCTATCTAAAAAAACACAAAGGCACTAAATTGGAACAACCGTATTATTGGACAGGTTTTGTATTGTATGGCGACGAAAGCCCGATTGCTGTGGCGAGTTTGAACATGTTATTCATTGGTTGTGTTTTGCTCGCTGTAATCGTGTTGTTGCTATTCTTTAGAAAAACCGTCAAGTACCATTGGCATAAGCTCTTTTAACTTTATACTTTCATCGGAAGTGCTTCTATTTTCAATCAAAATTAGAGTCTTTTCTACTCGTATAAAACAACCGAAATTAATTTTTTCGACAAAAAAAATAAGTTTTTTTCTTACTTTATAAATAATTATAACTATATTGTTGTAAGTTTTTGATTATTCAATTCTAAAAAGAATATAGTGTTGTTGCTAAAAACACCTTCACGTTAACTAAAGCAACTTATTCATAATTAATTTTTTACAAGCGATTTGTTATTGCTTTTATAAAAATTATCTAAAAGCTATTGTTTTCCCCAAATTAATCTAATTGATTGTATTACATAAAGCGTTATCCGAAAAGCTTAAAAAAAGAGTAGGAGCAATTTTAATTAATACAAAACTACCATGAAAAAAAGTGTAACAAAGTATTTGGCACTATTTGCTATAATTATAGCAACTATACTAGCCTGCCAAAAAGACAATGAACCCGTATTAGAAACGTCTAGTTCAGTTGAAGTCAAGAGGTCAACTGTTGATTCTGGTCAACTAGAAGAAAAACTAAGAGAGTACAGAGGAAGAAGAGTAAGAGCAAATTTCGTTGGTCGAATTATAAATGAAAGTAACCAACCAATAGCAGGAGCCATAGTTACTTTAGGAGGACAGCAAGAAACTACAGATGCAAATGGAATCGTTACTTTTATCAATGCAATTGTTTACGAAAATTTTGCCTATGCTCGTGTATCTGCTATTGGATATACAAATGGTTCCAGAGTGATGATACCTGATTTGGAAGAAAACAATCAAAATAGTTTTACTATAAAACTCTTCAATTTAGAAGCTTCACAAATTATATCTTCGGATGGTGGGGAAGTCACAGTACGAACCGATTTTGATAGGGAAGCAGTCGTGATATTTGAGAATGGTTTTATGGACGAAGACGGAAACCCATACACAGGAAATGTATCTGTAAATATAAACTATCTAAATCCTTTATCAGAAGATACTGCCAACACCATGCCTGGAGAACTTTATGGACTTGATGCAAACTTTCAAGAAGTAGCGTTAGGTTCGTATGGAATGGTCAATGTGGAACTGAGAGGAAGTATGGGCGAAAAATTACAAATTACAAACCCTGCCAAAATTGTGATGCCAATTCATCCTGATCAATTAGCGACCGCAACCAACGAAGTACCAATGTGGTCTTTTAACGAAGATACTGGCGTTTGGTTTGAAGAAGCAATAGCCTATAGAAATGGTGATTATTACGAAGCAGAAGTAAATCACTTCTCTTTTTGGAATTGTGATGCACCATTTCCAGTTGTTAACTTTGATGCAACAGTAATTGATGCTAGCACCTCAAATCCATTAGCTGGTGTTGTTGTAACAATCACGTATAATGGGTTTTCACGTTCAGCAACGACAGACATAAATGGATATGTGAGCGGAAAAATTCCAAGTGGTCAAACAATGACTTTAACAATTACCGACTTATGTGGAACAGTACTTTATACTGATCCTGCTTTTGGACCTTTTACTAGTACAACATCCATTACGATACCAGTTACCTTATCAACTGCACCTATTAATGTTTCAGGAACGATGGTTGATTGTAGCTCAGCTCCAGTAACCAATGGATATGTAACCTACACAAGTACTGCTGGTCAATTTTTTGGAACTAGTCTTGTAACCGCAGGAACACATAGTTATACGAGTGTATCTTGTTCTATTCCTGTAAATGTTGATGTAAATGGTATTGATAATAATTCAGGACAAGCTGTCCCAAGTGTAACGGTAACTGCAAATCCAAATGCAATTGCAAATTTAGTTGCTTGTGGTGGATTGCCTACCGAATACATCCGATATAGCGTAAATGGAGGACCATTACAATATGAAATCCTAAATCCTGGTGCTGGCATCCAAGCACCAAACAGAAGTTACCTTTACGCGTCATCACCAACTGGTCAGACCTATATTTTCGGGAATGCAATAGCATTAGGAACCTATCCTTTTGACTTTAGCACGTCTACAACTTCACCTGCTTTGGCTATGGAAGTATTTGGAGATGTTAATGGCATCAATCCAAATGCAACTGTTGGTATTCCTGGTGCTATGCAATTTACAATCACTAATGTGGGACCTGTAGGAACATATATTGACATTGACTTTGTGGGTAATTATATAGATCAGTCTGGAACAACAAGATCTGTTCAAGGACAAGCACATATTATTAGAGACTTCTAATAAGCATACTAAAAATATAAGCGGGATTTCTCTTTTGAGATCTCCCGTTTTTTTATGCTATTCAAATTTTAAAGATAAATTAGGAACGTTGTGATTTGACAAACCTTTCTATTTCTGTTTGAAAAAGACCTTCATCCGCTAAAAACGAAACCGTAATCGGCAAATAATACAACGATTCCAAACTTCCTTGCAAACGCATAAAATCTTTCTCCGTTGTTAAAATATGTTTGTTTCCTGCTTTTTGTTTAATAGTTGTAAGTTCGCTTTCGCTGAAATGATGATGATCTGGAAACTTCAAATGTACATATTGCAGGTCTTGATCGTTTAAATACTGCAACAATGGTGTCGGATTTGCGATTCCTGTAATCAACATAAATTCTTGATCTCTTAACGAAGTTAACGGCAGTTTTTCTTCAGCACTTTGAATGGTTTCCGCATACGAAATCGTCGTGAAAAATACGTTTTGATGGGCTTTCGGGTGTAATTTTTGCACAATTTGACGTCGCTCACGTTCTGAAATTGCTGGCGGACATTTGGTGACCACAATCACATTGGCGCGTTTGGCTCCTGAAATCGGTTCGCGTAAATTTCCTGCGGGCAACATCCAATCATTCACATACAAATCGTGATACGGCGTTAACAATATGTTGAAACCTGCCGCTACTTTTCGATGTTGAAAAGCGTCATCCAACAAAATAATTGCTGGCGGATTATCTAAATTTCGCAACGCTTCAATTCCAACGGTTCGTTCTGCTTCTACCGAAACGATGATTTCATCTTTGAATTTATGATAAAACTGTAACGGTTCGTCGCCAATATCGGGAGCAGTTGTGGTTTCATTCGCGACTAAAAAACCCGTTGTTTTCCGTTTGTAACCTCTACTCAACGTAGCAACTTTATAAGAATCTTTCGTCAATCGAATTAAATATTCAATCATGGGGGATTTTCCCGTGCCACCAACACTCAAGTTTCCAACACAAATGACTGGAAAATCATACGAAGTTGAGGTCAAATAACCTTTGGTAAAGAGCCAATTTCGACACATCACAATACCGCCATATAAAATGGAAAAAGGAAGTAATATGAGTCGTAACCATCGCATGAAAGCGAAAATATACTTTTTTAAGGAATTGAAACGCTAAAAATCATTCCTTTTTCACATATATCTTTTCATTGGAAGCAAACAATACGAGTTGATTTTCTTGTTCCGCGCCATGTGTAATCAGGATTTTAAAAAATTTATAACTATCGGGAAATACTGAAATTTTAGGCGAAATAAAGTTTTCAGTTTGATACAATTTTCCATTGGGCGATTCTTTGTAATCCGCAATAACAAGGTAATAAAAGCATTTAAAGGTTTGAATTTCCTCATCGTCACCAATTCGTTCGTCACTCACCACTTTAATGGCTTGCATTCTAAAATATTCGTTGCTTCTTGATATTACATTGTCTTCATGAACTTCCAACACCACTTTAAAAAGGCGTTCATCTTCAATCGGAATTAATCCGTTGTGTGATTGTGAAAAAACGAAAAAATGAGACAGTAAGAGCAGATACGTAGTCATGTTTATTTTCATTATTTTAATAGAATTAGTTGATTATTTTTTCAAATTAAAACATTCATCATCAACTTCCCTATAATAGTTCGTAAGCGTCGAAAAAAATTAATAAGCGTTATAAAAACATGCTTTCGGCATTAATTTTACGTTTTTTTAATACGAATTTTTATATTTGAACAAAAGCTTAAAAAAGATGATCGTTCAAGATATTATTTCACACATTGAAGAATTTTGCCCACTCGCCTACGCCGAAGATTTTGATAATGTAGGCTTGCTCGTAGGTTCCCATACACAAGAAGTTTCTGGTGTATTAATTTCGTTAGATACGTTGGAAAATGTGGTCGATGAAGCCATCGAAAATAATTGCAATATGATTGTGAGTTTTCATCCGATTCTATTTTCTGGTTTGAAAAAAATTACGGGCAAAACCTATGTAGAACGTGTTGTGTTAAAAGCTATTAAACACGATATTGCTATTTACGCCATGCACACGGCGTTGGACAATTCGTGGAATGGTGTCAACGATCGGATGTGTGACGAATTAGGCTTGACCGATAAAAGCATTTTAATTCCACAAAAAGGAACGATTAAAAAACTGGTTACGTTTGTCCCGAAAAAAGATGCAGAAAAACTTAGAAATGCCCTGTTTTCAGTTGGTGCAGGAAGTATTGGCAATTACAATCATTGTAGTTTTAATGTAGAAGGTTTGGGAAGTTTTCAAGGAAATGAAGCTTCCAATCCGACAGTTGGTGAAAAAGGTATTACACATTTTGAAGAAGAAATACAGTTGGGAATTACATTTGCTAAACATTTAGAAGGCAAAATTATCCGAACACTTCATGAAAATCATCCGTATGAAGAAGTTGCATACGAGATTACAACTTTAGAAAATACCAACCAACATATTGGCATGGGCATGATCGGTTCGTTTCAAAAACCATTAAGTGAAATGCACTTTATGACGTTATTGAAGACAAAAATGAAGGTTCCAGTTGTGAGACATTCTGATTTTTCAGGAAAAATGATTCAAAAAGTAGCCGTTTTAGGCGGAAGCGGAAGCTTTGCTATTGAACATGCCAAACGTGCTGGCGTAGATGCGTATGTCACGGCAGACTTGAAGTATCACGATTTTTACAAGGCAGAAGGACAGCTAATTTTAGCAGATATTGGACATTATGAAAGTGAGCAGTATACAAAAAATCTTTTATTTGAGTATCTTACGAAAAAAATTCCTAATTTTGCATTCATTTTATCAGCAGAAAATACAAATCCAATCAAGTATTCATAAATATGGCAAAGAAGAAAGAAGTTACGGTCGAAGAAAAATTACGCGCGCTTTTTGATTTACAGTTAATTGACTCTCGTGTAGACGAGATTAAAAATGTAAGAGGAGAACTTCCTTTAGAAGTAGAAGATTTAGAAGACGAAGTAGCTGGATTAAATACAAGACTTGAAAAGTTTAAAGTAGATCTTGATCAAGTTGACGTAGATATTAAAAGTAAAAAGAATATTATTGAAGAAGCGAAAGCTTTGATCAAGAAATATACGGAGCAACAAAAAAATGTTCGCAACAACAGAGAATACAACGCTTTGTCTAAAGAAGTTGAATTCCAAGAGTTAGAAATGCAATTGGCTGAAAAGCACATTAAAGAATTTAAAGTTTCTATTGATCAAAAGAAAGCTGTCATTGCACAAACTAAAGAGCGTTTAGACGAAAGACAATCGCACTTAAAGCACAAGAAAGCAGAATTGAACGCAATTCTTGAAGAAACGAAAAGAGAAGAAGAATTTCTTTTAGAAAAATCACAAGAGTTTGAAAAATTAATCGAAGAAAGATTATTAGCGGCGTATAAGCGTATTCGTAACAATGTTCGTAACGGTTTGGCTGTTGTTCAAATTGAAAGAGGTGCTTCTGGAGGTTCCTATTTTACCATTCCACCACAAGTTCAAGTAGAAATTGCGGCAAGAAAGAAAATCATCACCGATGAACACAGTGGTCGTATTTTAGTAGATGCTGCTTTGGCTGATGAAGAACAAGAAAAAATGAATAAACTTTTTGCTAAGTTTTAATTTCAAAAAATTATATATAAAAAACCTCGCTCCTAGCGAGGTTTTTTTGTGGCTTTCAATTCGTAAATCAACGGATACAATTTATCTTTAGTTTCATAAAAACCTGCTGAATTTTTAATTAAATCGAGCAATACATCATACGGAGATGCATCGTGTTCCTCTAGTAAATCTATCGTCAAACCTGCGTTTATTAAAGCATTGACAACTTCTCCCAAACCGTGATTCCAAGCGTATTCTTTGCTGATCATTTTTGTTTTCCCGTCTTCTGCGTATGTACCTTCATATTCTTCATAAATCACTTCCTCTTGATTGTAGGCATATTTTAAAACTGGCGGCGTTTGCAAATAATCAAACATCCATACAATTGGATGAAATTCTACCATATAAAAAGTACCGCCATCTTTCAATCGGGAAGCAATAATTTCCGCCCATTTTGTCAAATCGGGCAACCAACCAATCACGCCATAACTTGTGAATACAATATCAAACGTATCAGTCACATAATCGTTTACATCATACACATTACAATTATGAAATTGTGCGTCTAAATTCAGTTCTTTAGTTAACGATTTTGCTAATTTAATAGCTTCATCAGACAAATCAATTCCCGTTACTTTTGCGCCCATGCGTGCCCAACTCAACGTATCTTGACCAAAATGACACTGTAAATGTAACAATGATTTCCCCGTAACATTTGGGAAACGATTCAGTTCATATTGCATTAATGATGATTTTCCTTTTTTAAAAGATTCCATATCATACATATCACTATTTGCATGAATACCTACCTTTTTATTCCAAGTTTCTTTATTTATTTTAAAATAATTGTCATTCATTTAATCGGTTTTTTATACCTTTTGTCGTATAATTGTTATTCAGTTAAATTCACTATTACAATTCTAAGGAATTTAATTTAATTGTAGCCAAAATAAATCTTACTTAACAAACCAAACAACCATGAAGAAAATTACTTTTGCTTTATTTAAAAGTATTTTTGCCCTTTTTTTAATGATCACCACCACAGGTTTTGCTCAAAATGTAGATGTTATTCTTACGGTAGATTGGCCGCAATGGTCCACTGAAAACAGAGTTGAATTCTACGATCCAGCTGGAATGCTATTACAAACGATTGATAATGGTTTTGATGGAAGCGGCGCGGCTGCAAATCCTTACAACGAAACAACAGCCGCAGTCAGTTATCCTGTAAATAGTAGTACAACGGCTGGCTATTATGTAATTGTTTATGATACGTATGGCGATGGCTGGAATGGTTCAGGAAGTTTAACCATTACTGCTGACGGACAAACAGCTCTCACATTCGACGGTAATTTTGACACATCTGCTACAAATTCTCAAATTTCACAAACCATTTACTTTGCGCTGGAAGAACCTGCTCCGCCTCCACCACCTTTTCCTGGAGTTTCTCAGTTTGACACTAGCGGAAACGAATATATAGAATACATTCCCGGAAACATGCCCATCATTATTTCTGCGCCGCATGGTGGTGTAAAACAATCTGGACAAACCATTGGTGGAACTTTTTATCCTGATAATGATGGAACTTTACCAGACAGAGGTTGTGGTACGGTTGAAAGAGATGACAATACAGACATTTTAATTCGTGAAATTCAACAATCTGTATTCGACCAAACAGGATGTTATCCTTACATCATTATCAATAACTTACACCGAAGTAAATTAGATCCAAATAGAGAACAAAACGAAGCAACCTGTGGCGATGCAGATGCATTATTCTATTGGAATGCCTATCATACTTTTATTGATGCGGCTAGTGCTGAAGTGATGAATACGTATGGAAAAGGATTATATATCGATTTACACGGACAAAGTCACAGTATTCCGAGAATTGAAGCGGGTTATAATATTTCGGCTTCTGACTTAAATAATACCACTACAAATTACTTAAATACAGTTTCAAACTCAACGATCACCAACTTAGTAAGCACGAATTTAAGTGGATTGACACAAGAAGAATTAGTTCGTGGCCCAAATAGTTTAGGCGGAATTTTTAGAAATACTGGCGGTGTTTTTTACAACGCACAAGGATATTCGGGTTGTGGTGTAACTAGTGGTTATCGAACGCTTCCGAGTGATTTTGATGGTGGATCGCAAGCATGTGATGATACACGTCCGTATACAAACGCTTATTTCGATGGAGATTTTTATAGTAATAAACGCCACGGATCAGGTCCGACTGCAAGTGATGGACTTGGCGGCGGCGGAACAATCGACGGAATTATGACCGAAGTAAACAGACGTGTGCGTGATTTAGGAACGTATAACGGAAATGTATATGATACGCGTCCGCAAACATTAGTTCCTTTTGCTGATGATTATGGAATTGTCATTAAAAACTATATTGATTTGCATTATAATGATTTTGCAGAATTTACATATAGTGCCAACACATACGCAATGGACGATTCAGATCCGACACCTACAAAAACCACAGGAGTTACAGGTGTATTTACAGCAACGCCTTCTGGATTAGTGATTGATATAACTACCGGAGAAATTGACCTATCTGCTTCCACAGACGGCATATATACCATTACGCACACAGTTGGTGCTTGTAATTTATATGCTGCATCAACTTCGATGACCATTACCAATACATTAAACACACCTGATGTATCAGAAGCTACTTTTGCATTATATCCAAACCCAACAAATGGAAAGTTACAAATTGAAACCACACAAGCGATTTCAACAGTCATTGTATACAACTTAGTTGGACAACAAGTAAACGTTTTTACGCTACAAAACGAACAAAAATCAATTGATATTTCAGACTTACAAACAGGAAGTTATTTTGTCAAAGTACAAAGTACTACTGGAAACACACATACGAAACTTATTGTGAAGAAGTAATTCGGATCAAAAACTAGTGCTAAATCTTGAAAAAGCCTCGCAATTGCGAGGCTTTTTTGATTGATGAATGCGCTTTAATACCAGTTTTGATATAAAATTACTCCATAAAAAGGCAGTTATTTTTCTTTAGGCAAAAAAGAAAATGCAAGCATAGCCATAGCTACGGTTACATTTTATTTTGAAGAATAAAGGAAAAAGCCCAAGTTTTTGTGGGTAACTTTAAAGTGAAAATGGTATAACAAGGAACTGTTTTCTTTTTTGATTAATGAACGCCGCTCATCAACTTTTTAATGAAAGGTGATATCATCATGACCAAAACGCCTATTACTGCTGTTAATACCCCAAAAACAGCGTATACAGACACGTATTGATATAATTGTTCAAATGCTGACGCGTTGATTCCTGAGAAATTGGGCGTTAATCCTGTGACGACTTCCGTGATTTGTCCAAAAATTCCGCTTGCAAATACATTTTCTTCGGTTGCTGAAACGGTGGTTAATTTAGCTATTTTCCCAGCAAAAAAATGTCCATAAAAAGAAGCTGAAAAGAAAACACCCATGATAAACGCTAAATATTTCTTGGGTGAAAGTTCGGTCATTTTTGATAATCCAATCGGAGAAATACACAATTCGCCTACGGTTAAAATAAAATAACCAATGAATAAATAGCCCATCGAAGTTCTTGCAAAAGTATCCACGGAATTGGCAGACATCGCAAACACGATAAAGCCTAAACCTAATAAAAACAAGCCCAAACCTGCTTTGATAGCGGAATTCGGGTTTTTCTTTTTCTTGATTAAAATCGTCCACAACCACGAAAACGGAATCGCTAACAGAATGATAAATCCTGAATTAATACTGTTGGTTTGTGCTGCGTTCATTCCAATTAAATTGATATTTCTATCCGCAAAAAGTGTCAAAGAACTTCCTGCTTGTTCAAAAATTGCCCAAAACAAGGCCATTAAAATGGTGAAATACGCCGTGACTAATAATCGCTTTCGCGCGATGTGTCCTTCAGAACGATAAATATAGATCATCATTGCGGTAATCGCAATTGTGGCAATCCACACGATATAATGTTCGTATTGATTAAATCGCACAATCATCGCAAAAAGCGGAACGGCTAAAAACGCACCAATTGTCACCAATTGTCCTTTGTTCATTCCTAAAAACTTCGTGTCAAACACGTTTTGATTTGGCACTTTCCCTTTTTCTTGAAATACATTTTTGTTCGTTCCACGATAGAAATAGAACAAGCCCAATAACATTCCAAATCCTGCCAACATAAACCCATAATGCCAGCCGTACACTTCTGCAAACCAAGCACATAATAGCGGAGCAACTGCACCACCAATGTTGATTCCCATATAAAAAATGGTAAATCCGGAATCGCGACGTTTGTCTTCTTCATCATATAACGCACCGACAAAAGTGGAAATATTGGGTTTAAAAAATCCGTTTCCAACAATAATCAACGCAAGTGATCCGTAAAAAAAGATTGGCAATTCAATTGTTAAGAAAAAGTGTCCCAAAGCCATCATGATTCCGCCAAGGAAAATCGCTTTTCGATAGCCAATATAATGATCGGCAATGATGCCACCCAAAACAGGCGTTACATAGACTAATGACATGTATGCGGCAAAAATTCCGATAGACATATCATCACTAAACAACAATTGTTTGGTCATGTATAAAATCAGTAATGCTTTCATTCCGTAGAACGAAAATCGTTCCCAGAGTTCTGCAAAAAACAAATAAAATAATCCTTTTGGATGCCCGAATCGTGTGTCGGAAGTAGTAGAAATTGACATATATAATATCGTTAAATTTTAGATATTACAAATGTGTGATACACTAATTGGAAACTAAAATGGTGTCGCTAAGTATAGTAAAAAATAATAAGTTGTGCCAATTTGTGTCTGAGAAACAATTAATTACAAATAGACTTATATTCTTCATTTTCAATACCTTGCACAAACTCATGTAGTAAACCTTCATCAATGGTAATGTTTTCTGGAATCATTCGTAAACGATAGGTTCCTTCGCCTAAAAATGTAAAAAGATCGCGGCGTTCGAGTTGTTGATGTGTTTCGAGTTGTAAAATTTCGTTGATATTTTCAATAATTCGTGTGAGATAGGTTTGATTTTTGATTTCGCCGCCAGCACTGACTAACATACTTTGCAAATCGCCTGTTCCATACGCTCGACGAATGGCAAACTTTAGCAAGTTTTTGTATTGCGTGGTTTTTGAACCAAAATCAACTTGTGCATTGTTGATATTTTTGGATGGAATACTGAGTTGAATCAGCGACCAATCTAAGAATTTAATACGCATTTCGTTTGGTCGTGGCGTATTTGCGAGTTGAATTACCCAACTTGTTGCCAACACTAAAAAGAGCGAAATCAACGAGGTTTTTGCAATGATTTTGATGAGATTCGTGGTAAATTCGTCATTCAAACTTAAAAATATTTCGGGTAATTGTGATACAAAAATCAACAACATAATGATGACAGAAATCATTGCCACCAATTTCAATCCACGATGAATAAAGGTTTTGTAGAATGATAGTAAGAGTAAAAAACATAGAAATCCTGACAATATTAAATCGGGAATAGCATTCAGTCGTACGTTGTGATAGATATTATGATTTCCATAAATACTTGACATTAATAATGTAATAGACGTTACTGCAATGATGATTCCTACAATAATTTTTACATTTTTGGTATTGTTGTAGATGAATTTTGGCGCATAAGAAAAATAGAATAACGCCAAGAGTAAAAATAAGTTATTGACAATCGATAGCAGATTTACGCCCACTTGATATGTAATGGTTTCCGAGAATTCAAACCGTTGTGAAACATACGCCCAAATTCCAGAAACTACCCACACAAACATCGCCAAACTTAGGTATAACAATCCGCTATCGACCCGTTTTTGCGATTCGTCTTCTTCTAAAATTTGACGAAACCGCTTCCGAATGTTTGAGTAAATTGCCAACAGCAAAATCGCTCCAATAAAGGAAATGAAAATATGTGCTAGGTTATGAAATTGTGCTACATCGGTCATGTAATGAATTGAAAGATTAAAAAATTGAATGATTAAAAGGTTAGCTAACGTCTACATTTTCAAATTGACACATTGTAAAATCTTCAAATTAAAACATTATCAAATTGAGATACTATTCATTTCCTAAAATCTTATGAACCAAGTCTTTTTTAGCAGCTTCATCCTCACCAAATAACCAACGAAGTACGTTATCTTCCCAAATATCATCGTGTTGTTTTTGATTTATAATGTTGCGTTGCATTGCCAAATCTAACAATTTCCCAGGATAGGATGATTGCGGTTCGCTCACCATTTCTCCCAACGGATATGGATCGTCTAATCCCATAATAATTTGCTTACTTCCTTGACGATCAACCATTAATTTAAATGAATCGGTATCGTGTACCAAGGTATCAAAGTAAATATTTGGATGTCCAACAGCTTTTCTTGGATGCACTTTTCCTTCAAATAAATCGGGCCTTCCGTCAAATCCTTGAATTCGTCTTCCCAAGTTCATTTGTGCCAATTGTCCGCCATGCGCAAAACAGGTTCGAATGTGTGGAAAACGTTCTTGCATTCCGTTCAACGTATAAAAATGATATGCATCGCCACATTGTGCCAACATCCAAATTAAGTGAAAACGCCAGTTTACGTTTTCCAATTTGATCATTTTATCGCCATCATACGGATGAATTTCAATTGCAAGTTTGTATTTATTTGCCAGTTCAAAAATCGGATCATTTTCTTCATCAAACACGGATCTCCATTGTCCTATGGAATCCATAAAGTGCGTTGGCAAACATAAAACGCGCAAACCGAGTTCTTCTACACAACGTTCTATTTCCCACAATGCTCCATGTATAAAACCTGGATGCACGACAAATCCGCAGGTAAATTTTGCAGGATGATCTAGTTGTACTTTTGCATTAAAATCGTTCTGAAAACGCAGGGCGTGTTTCATAGCTTCTAGTCGCAAACCATTTCCATACAGTTGTGAAAGATTCAAAATAACCGCATGATCTATTTTATTGGTTTCCATCCAAGCCAGTTTTTCGTCTAAGAAAAAACTAGAATCTGTCACAGGACGTTTCCAGTCGTCTTGCAACATATATTTTCGTTCATCATCTACCCAGAAAATCTTTTTATCCTTCATAAATTGAGGAATTTGTTCTGGATAAGGCAACAAATGTGAGTGTCCGTTTATACGCAGTTTTCGTTTCAAGGTGTTGGTTTTTTTTGGCGTGACTCTAAATATATACTTCGAGTACCTCAGTGTGCTTTTCAGTTATTTTTGTATCAAACCTGAATAGTTGCATCCTGAGCGAAGTCGAAGGACAATCCCTCACGCATTAATTCATCCCATAAAAGTACTATTTCTTGAAGAAATTGTGTGGTATTTAACGTTTTAAAATCTTTAAGTACTAAAAAAATGAAGCCTTTACTCTTTTTTGAATCTTCAAAAGGAATAAAGGCTACTCAATTATATGGTTAGTTGTGAATTTAACTTACAATAACAGCTGATGTTTTACGAGTATTTCTCAACGTAATTGTATTGTCTAAGGTATTTTGATACGCAAAAATAGTTTCACGTCCTTGCTTTTGTGCCACCACTTTTACTGGAAATACAAACGAAGCTGCGTCTAAATCCAATTCGTGTGATTCAGCATTTTTGCTGTAATTTTCAATTAATCCAGCAAATTCACTCGCTAGTTTTTCATTTAGAATGTAAAATTTACTTGTGCCATTGTTTTGTACGATTAAAGCTAATTCTTTACTTTCAAACCCTAACATTGGCTTTTTGTGAAGTGGAATTGCAAAACATGAACTGTTGAGTTTTACCAATTCAGTCGTGTTGTACAAATAACCTTCTTCGTTCAAAACTGCCATCAATCGTTGGTGTGTGTTTACAACTCCGCTTGATACATTTGAAATAGAAATATGCTCAACACTACTTAATAAACGTTCAAACCCTTTCCCTATTTTGGAAATTGAAATGCCGTTATTGCTCGCTAAAGCGCTACTCGGAAACATGGAAAGCGCACCTGCGCCCATTACACTGGATACAATAAAGTTTCTTCTATTCATATATTAGTTATTTGTTTACAATGCTTTATGCATCGCAAAAGTGGTTTTTCGGTATCCAATTTAAGACTTTTTTAACACTTTTATTAAGTAATTGTTAAAAAAGTGAAAACTCAGGTAGTTATACTTTTTGATTTGTGAGAATAGATCTTGTTTTTTCAAGAACTGTTACGAACAAAAATATTCAGCAAATAAAATTCCCCGAGGTAAAACTTCGAGGAATTTTATAGATTGATTCAACTATTCTAATTATGAACACAAATAGCTCTCGCTAGATTGCAATATCCATCAAAACAATCTTCATCACTTGTACATTCAGGCATGTAACCACCTAAAATCGTTTTTTGCACTTCTTTTTCAATTTTTTGTAAACCTTTAATATTCAAAATTTCATGTAACATAGTATGCTTATTTTTAGTTAATAGTTCTAAATATAGATTAATTTAATACCATTTACTTACAGTAAAACCATATATCTTAGAAGTTTTTCTAACTTCTACTTCATCCTAAATATTAAAACGTATTTTTAATCTGCTACAACGACTTCGTTCGTCCACCATCCACAGGAACATTGATTCCGTTGATATAGGAAGCGGCTTCACTTGCCAAAAATGCAATGGCATTGGCTATTTCTTCAGGTTGTGCAAAACGTTTGGCAGGCACGCTATTTTTCATCGCATTGCTGACCTCATCTTCGGTTTTACCCGTTTTAGCAGCTTTGTTTTTGATGATTTCCGTTAAACGTTCCGTAGCCGTTGCGCCTGGCAATACATTGTTTACCGTGATTCCAAATTGCCCTAATTCATTGGCTAAGGTTTTTGACCAATTCGCCACCGCTCCACGAATGGTATTGGAAACGCCCAAACCATCTAACGGCTGTTTTACAGAAGTAGAAATTACATTGATGATACGCCCGTAGCACGCTTCTTTCATTCCTGCCACCACACTTTGCACCAATACATGATTGCATTTTAGGTGCTGTGTGAACGCACGTTCAAATTCGTCAATTTTTGCATTGAAAACGGGTCCGCCTGCTGGTCCGCCCGTATTGTTGATTAAGATATGAAACGGGTGATTTTCTTTGATGAATACTTCAATTTTTTCACGTAATTCCTCAGGATTTTGAAAATCTGCCACAATATAACTGTGTTTTTGTCCTTTGGAACTGTCTAATTCATTCCGTACTTGTTGCAATTTTTCTTCGTTTCTAGCCGTTAACGTCACGTTTGCACCTAAAGCGGCTAGTTGTAGTGCGGTTGCTTTTCCAATTCCTTGTGTACTTCCGCAAACGAGTGCGTTTTTATGTTGTAAGTTGAGATTCATTGTTTAGTTGTGAGATTTTAGTAGTGAGTTTTTAGTTGTCGGTTTTCAGTTTTTAGTTGTGGGTTATCGGTTGGGTGTTGTTAGTTATGGTGTATTGGCTATTGGCTATTGGCTATTGGCTATTGGCTATTGGCTATTGGCTATTGGCTATTAAAAGTATTTTTTTTCAATTTAAAATTCAACATTTAGCATTTAACTTTTTAATTTCGTTATTCGTTGGCTATTGGCTCTTGGCTCTTGGCTCTTGGCTCTTGGCTCTTAAAAGTATTTTTTTTATTTATAATTTAGCATTCAACATTTATAATTTCAAGCTATTTATATTTTACACATATATTTTTTGGCTCCGTAAAGAATCGCAAGGCTTCCATGCCACCTTCGCGACCAACGCCAGAGTTTTTCATTCCGCCGAAAGGCGTACGCAAATCACGCAAAAGCCACGTGTTTACCCAAACGATTCCCGCTTCAAGTTGTTTGGACATGTTCATGGTACGATTTAGATTGTTTGTCCACAAGGTTGCCGATAATCCGTAGCGAACGCCATTTGCCATCGCTAAGACTTCTTCTTCTGTGTCAAACGGCATCATCGTCACAATCGGTCCAAATATTTCTTCTTGGTTTACACGACATTGATCGGTTTGTACTTCTATAATCGTTGGTTCTAGGTAGTATCCATTTTCAAAACCTTTAACCGTAATTTTATTTCCGCCACATAACACAATTCCACCTTCTTCTTTTGCAATGTTGATGTATGATGTTACTTTTTCTAAGTGTGGCTTGGAAACCAACGCGCCAATGTTCGTAGTTTCATCAAACGGATTTCCCACTTTTAAAGCTTTCACTCTTTCCACAAAGTCTGTTTTGAATTTTTCATAGATGCTTCTTTCTATAAAAATTCGAGAACCGCATAAACAGATTTGCCCTTGATTCGCAAATGAAGAGCGCACGGTAACGTTCAGCATTTCATCATAATCGCAATCCGCAAAGATGATGTTCGGATTTTTTCCACCTAATTCCAACGAAAGTTTTTTAAACATCGGTGCTGCCGTTCTGGCAATGTGCGCACCAGTTGCGGTTCCGCCTGTGAAGGAAATGGCTTTGATGTTTGGATGTTCCGTAATGGCTTGCCCTGTGGTATGTCCCAAACCATGTACAATGTTTAATACACCTTTTGGCAAACCTGCTTTGGTGCAAATTTCGCCCAATAGATATGCTGTCATTGGCGTGACTTCACTTGGCTTTGCAACTACTGTATTTCCTGTGGCTAACGCTGGCGCAATTTTCCATGTAAAGAGATATAATGGCAAGTTCCAAGGCGAGATACAACCGACGACTCCGATCGATTGTCGCAGTGTGAAATTCATGGCATTGAGTCCAATACTTTCATGTGCTTCACTTGAAAATTGTGTGATGGCTTGCGAGAAGAATCGAAAATTACTTGTCGCTCTCGGAATGTCAATTTGCGTAGCAAGACTTAACGGTTTTCCATTGTCTAAAGCTTCTGCATGCGCTAAATCTGATAGGTTTTCTTCAATTAAATCCGCTATTTTGTTTAGGATTCGACTCCGTTCATCTAGCGTTGTATTTGACCAATTCGGAAAGGCTGCTTTTGCTGCTTGATACGCCATTTCTACATCTTCTGCGGACGAATTCGGAATCTGTCCGTAGATTGCTCCATTGGACGGATTGTAATTGTCTATCCATTCGTTGCTTTTGGGTGCAACATAGCTTCCGTTGATGTAGTTGAGAATCTTTTGCATAGTTTTTTACTGTTTTTTATACGCTACTACTTTGATTTCCACTACTAAATCTGGATGCGGCAATTGATGTACCGCAACCGTTGTTCGTGTTGGTCCAGTTTCTTTGTCAAAAAATTCGCTGTATGCTTTGTTGTAGCCTGCAAAATCATTCATGTTCACAAGAAACGAAGTGACATCTACTACATCTGCCAAACTTGCGCCAACCGCCTGTAAGTTTTTGTCAATGTTTTTTAAGACTTCGCGCGTTTGCGTAGCGATGTTGAGGTGTTTTGTGCCCATTTCGTCAATGATGTCCACGCCCGCAATCGTGTTATCTGGTCGTCGTGAACTTGTGCCTGATACATATATAAAGTCGCCCACACGTTTTGTATGTGGATATGCGCCTCTTGGGGTTACTTTTTTTTCTGTCATGATTAGCTGTTTTTATGTCGCTTTGTTCCTTTGTTTTTTTGTTTACACTGAGCGGAGTCGAAGTGTTGTTGGCTCTTGGCTCTTAAAAGTATTTTTTTTCAATTTAAAATTCAACATTCATCATTTAACATTTAACATATAAAATTTCATTCCTCCATCGCTTCCGCAAGCTGTAATAGTTTGTAAATCGTTTTCCAATTTCTGGTGGTTGCTTGTGTTTTGAGTTTTTTCTCAAAGAAATTATTCGTGAGTTTTGTACGTCCGAAACCACTTGGACAGTCTAAATAGATTTCCGAGTTGATGATGTTGAAACGATCATCTTTACTGTCAATTTCAATGGTTGTTGCTTCGGGAATGCTTGCCAAAAACGTAACACCTTGTTTTGAAATGTCTGCTTCCGTAAATGGATTGTTCGCAATGGTCGTTTTCCATTGGGCAATGGTTTTGACCAATACAGGAACTTCATAATCATATTGTTTTTTGATCGCGTCCGCAATTAGATTTCCTAGTTGTTCTTGATCTTGTGTCGCCGCTTTAAATACTATATTTCCACTTTGAATGTACGTTTGTACTTCTGTAAAACCAAGTGATGATAGTAATGTACGGAGTTCCGCCATGGGTAGTTTTTTACTTCCTGAAACGTTTATTCCGCGTAAGATGGCAATGTAAATCATGTTGGTTGGTTGTGTGCGTTTCAAAGATACATTTTTTTGGTTGGATTGTTTAGTGTGATTAGACTTCTTGGAATGTTAGACTTAATTAGATTGTTAGACTACTTCGAGTGTTAGACTTCTTTGATTTTTAGACTTATTAGATTGTTAGACTTCTTAGACGTCCTGTTGATTGGTTTGAACGTTTTGTACTTGTATGATTGCTTCCTGCAGGTCTGCGAGAACGATTTAAATACGTTGGAAAGCTTGTCGCAGGTCTGCGAGACGCTTCCGAAGTCAAACAAAAGCTTCCTGCACGGCTGCGAGACGCTTCTGAAGTTCAACAAAAGCTTCCTGCAGAGCTGCGAGACGCTTCTGAAGTCAAACAAAACCTTCCTGCACGGCTGCGAGACGCTTCTGAAGTTCAACAAAAGCTTGTCGCATTGCTGCGAGAAGGTTTTGTAAGCGTTTTTGTTGCGAATTCTGCAATGAAATACTTGAAAATGGCAATTTTATTGCAAATTGTTTAAAATGATGTTTTTGCGCTATATCAAACTTGCAACTGATTACGGGAAACCGCATTGTATATGTGTAATCTTTGTTTTACTTTTATGATTCATTCGTTGTCATACTTCTTAAGCACTTTTCATGAAGGAAATTAAAATAAAACAGTTGGCTTATTATTTAAAGGAAGCAAAAAAGAATAACCAACCTCAACCCATCTTTTTTTTAGGTGCTGGCGCTTCTTTTTCAGGAAATATACCGTTGGCTCATAAAATAGCGCAAGATATTTTATCTAAATATCAAGACAATCCTGCTATTCAAGAACTGAACGAGCAGGAAAAAACATATTCCAAACTTATGGAATGCTTGAGTCCGAATCAACGAAATTCGTTATTAAAAAAATATATAGATGAAGCTAAGATTAATGTAACCCATATTTATTTGGCACAGTTACTTAAAAACGATTTTGCAGATTATGTACTGACGGTCAATTTTGATAATCTGATGTTACGCGCCTTGGCATTGTACAATATTTTCCCGTCTACGTACGACATGGCAATTTTAACAGATTTGACCACGACTACCTTTCCTGAAAAGTCAGTCGTGTATCTTCATGGGCAACATCATGGTTTGTGGTTACTGAACACAGATGCCGAAATGAGTAAAGTAAATAAGACTGTCCCTAAAATTTTTGACAGTATTAAGAATCAACGCCCGTGGATTTTTATTGGCTACAGTGGTTCCGACCCAATATTTGAGCATGTAAAAAATTTAGGCAGGTTTGACAACGGTTTGTATTGGGTAGGTTATAATGATGACAACCCTAACAAAGCGGTCGAAGATTTTTTAAATACCACTAACAGGAATACACATTATGTAAAAGGATATGATGCGGATGCCTTTATGTTAAAACTGAATGAGGAATTAGGCTTAGCACAACCTCAAATTTTAACCAAGCCTTTTTCTTCGTTAAAAGATATGTTAGAAGAAATTAATGACATCAATGATGAAGACCATTTTAAAGGTGTAAAAGAACGTTTGGATATTGCCAAGAAAAATGTTTCCAAAGCAATTGAACAGTTTGAAAATGTAACAATCGATGCCACTTCAGCAGATGAATTGAAAGTAGATGTACTCAAACAACAAATCATTAAGATGTTAATTTCAGAAGATTATGATGAAGCGAAAATTACGGCTATTGAAACACAAACTAGAAAACTACATGATGAAAGTTTAAACGAAAATATAGCTGGTTTGTATTATGATTGGGCAATTGATCTTGGAGCACTTGCCAAAGAAAAACAAGGAACTGAAAAGGAAGAACTCTATACCCTTGCTTTTGAAAAATATCAAAAAGCAACCGAAATTAAACCTGATTTTCATGAAGCTTTCAACAATTGGGGAAATGTTTTAGGAGCACTTGCACAAGAAAAACAAGGAACTGAAAAAGAAGAACTCTATACCCTTGCTTTTGAAAAGTTTCAGAAAGCAACCGAAATTAAACTTGATTTACATGAAGCATTCTACAATTGGGGAACTGGTTTAGGAGCACTTGCCAAAGAAAAACAAGGAACTGAAAAAGAAAAACTCTATACCCTTGCCTTTGAAAAGTATCAAAAAGCAACCGAAATTAAACCTGATAAACATGAAGTGTTCTACAATTGGGGAAATGCCTTAGGTAATCTAGCCAAAGAAAAACAAGGAACTGAAAAAGAAGAACTCTATACCCTTGCTTTTGAAAAGTATCAAAAAGCAACCGAAATTAAACCTGATTTTCATGACGCTTTCTTCAATTGGGGAGCTTATTTAGGAACACTTGCAGAAGAAAAACAAGGCATTGAAAAAGAAGAACTCTATACCCTTGCTTTTGAAAAGTTTCAGAAAGCAACCGAAATTAAACCTGATGAGCATGAAGCTTTCAACAATTGGGGAAATGATTTAGGATATCTTGCCAAAGAAAAACAAGGAACTGAAAAAGAAGAACTCTATACCCTTGCCTTTGAAAAGTATCAAAAAGCAACCGAAATTAAACCTGATTTTCATGACGCTTTTTACAATTGGGGAAATGATTTAGGAGCACTTGCAGAAGAAAAACAAGGAACTGAAAAAGAAAAACTCTATACTCTTGCCTTTGAAAAATATCAAAAAGCAACCGAAATTAAACCTGATAAACATGAAGCGTTCTACAATTGGGGAATTGACTTAGTAGCACTTGCCAAAGAAAAACAAGGAACTGAAAAAGAAAAACTCTATACTCTTGCCTTTGAAAAATATCAAAAAGCAACCGAAATTAAACCTGATTTACATGAAGCTTTTAACAATTGGGGAAATGCCTTAGGTAATCTTGCAGAAGAAAAACAAGGAACTGAAAAAGAAGAACGCTATACCCTTGCCTTTGAAAAGTTTCAGAAAGCAACCGAAATTCAACCTGATGATCATGAAGCTTTCAACAATTGGGGAAATGCCTTAGGTAATCTAGCCAAAGAAAAACAAGGCATTGAAAAAGAAGAATTATATAAACTCGCCTTTGAAAAATATCAAAAAGGAATTGACCTTGGAGGTTCTGCTTATAATATGGCATGTTTGCATTCCATATTAAAACAGAAAAAAGAAGCCTTGCATTTTTTAGAGATGAGTTTGGCGAAAAATGAAATTCCTGTGGAGTTTGTTTCAGAAGATAAAGATTGGAAACATTATGTAAAGGATAAAGATTTTAAAGCTATTATTGAAAAGTATTCCTCGTAAAATGAGATTACTTTGCCTGCGCTCGCAATGAGGTTTTTTCTTCTGTCTTGTATTGAATTTTTGAATGTAATTGCGGAAAACCGCATTGTGTATATATAATCTTTATTTTATTTTTAAGAATCTAAGATAAAGGGTTCTTTATAAAAATAATCATCATAATGAAAGATAAGTTAAAGGCATTAATTGAGGACAACACGACCAAAAGTGGTAAGATGTTCGACTACTTTATTCAGCTATTGATTTTGATATCCTTAGTTGCTTTTTCAGTGGAAACACTTCCAAATAATAGCGAAGAAACCAAACAATTATTATCAATTATAGAGATTTTCTGTGTTTTTGTATTCTCTATTGAGTACGTGTTGAGAATCTATGTCGCTGAAAAGCCGCTAAAATATATTTTCAGCTTCTATGGAATTATTGACCTATTAGCCATTCTTCCATTTTACCTTAAAACGACCATTGATCTAAGATCTTTAAGAGCTTTTCGGATTTTTCGGATTTTCAGAGCTTTAAAATTGATACGATACAATAGAGCTTTGCATAGGTTTCACTTGGCAGCTAAAATAGTTAAAGAAGAAATTATATTGTTTTTTATGGTAACTGCTATTTTAATTTTCCTTTCTGCATCTGGGATCTATTTTTTTGAAAACGAAGCGCAACCAGCTTTATTTAGTTCCATATTTCATAGTTTATGGTGGGCAATTGTTACCTTAACAACTGTTGGCTATGGAGATGTTTTCCCTATTACGCTTGGTGGAAAGATTTTCACATTTTTTGTGTTAATCATTGGAATTGGAGTGGTTACTGTTCCTGCAGGACTTGTGGCAACTGCTCTTACGAAAGCCAGACAACTTGAAGAAGAAGAAAAAAAGAAAGTAGTTTAGATTCAAGAGAAATCTTAAACGGAGAAGACAAATAATCATTGCTAAAAAATAGTCTATTATGGAAACCCGTAAGTATCATATACATTAAAATCTTAGATTTGCAACTAAGTTATTTTATAAAAAAATATGGACAAAACTAAAAAACTATATTATTCGTTAGGAATCATTTGCATTAGCGTATCAGCCATACTTTTTGTGACGATGAAACGTGTCTTAGAAGTGATTTCTATGACACAATTAATGCTGATACTAGCATGTGTTTATGTGCCTTTCTTGATTACAGGAATTTATTACAGAAGGAACAATCCACCAACAGATTCTGAAAAGAAAATAAGTATTATTTCTGTAATTGGAGCATTGGCATATTTGTGTTTTGTGATTTTTTCTAATTAATGTGAAAGATTTTATCGGACACGAATACTAAATATCAGAAAATTGTCCGAGCGTGATTGGTTTTACGCTCGGATTTTTCATTTTAAAAGCTTTTTAAGGCAAACGAACTTCTTACTTCTAAAAAAGTCCCGCAAATTCCATAACTTTAAGAAATAAAAAATCTACAGCTATGAGTGAGTTAAAAAAAGAAGATATTAAACAAGAAGTTTTTGATTTGTATGACGATTATGTTCACAATAAAATTGGGCGTCGCCAGTTTGCGGAACGACTTTCCTTGTATGCCGCAGGAAGCATTACCGTTGGTGCGTTGTTAAGTTTTATGTCGCCAAATTACAGAACTACTGCCGAAGTTCCGAAAGACGATGCACGAATAACGTCTGATTATATTACCTACGAATCGCCAAAAGGTGGTGGAACTATTAAAGGTTTGCTTTCCTTGCCAAAAGATGTCACTAAAAAAGTACCTGGCGTGGTGGTGGTTCATGAAAATAGAGGCTTGAATCCGTATATTGAAGATGTAGGACGACGTACGGCATTGGATGGTTTTATCAGTTTGGCACCAGATGCATTGTCGCCACTTGGCGGATATCCGGGCAACGATGACGACGGGAGAACGATGCAAAAGAAACGTAATCGTGATGAAATGTTGGAAGATTTTATCGCAGCGTTTGAATACTTAAAGAAACACCCAAATTGTAATGGAAAAATCGGCGTTGTCGGATTCTGTTTTGGCGGCTGGATTTCCAATATGATGGCGGTAAAAGTGAAAGATTTGGCAGCGGCTGTTCCTTTTTATGGAAGACAACCGAATGATGAAGATGCGGCAAAAATTACCGCGCCATTGTTACTACAATATGCCGAACTAGACACGCGTGTGAATGAAGGTTGGGAAGCGTTTGAAAAAGTATTGAAAGCAAATAAAATAGTACATACGGCACATTTTTACCCGAATGTAAATCACGGATTTCACAACAATACCACACCACGATACGATAAAAAAGCAGCCACCTTAGCTTGGGAACGAACGATTGCTTTTTTTAAGGAACATTTGGGGTAGGTTGTGTTTATTAAATTGAAATAAAACTATGTGTATACTTAGTGATAAAATAAAATTTTGTACCTGTTCAAAAACAGAAGAAACACTTGTTGATTTTGCAGATGAAATTCAAAAATTATATTCCCGTAAACAAATTGAGGCAATTTTCGCTCGATTAGATGGAAATTACATGGACACTTATTTTAAATGGACATTAAAACGCTTTCGTGAAGATGCAAGCGCTAGTACTATAGGGAGCATTGTTGGCATTAGAGAAAAATTAACCGAACAATTAACACAGGAAAATGTTTGTAAGCTACTAAATAGTGAAAATGTTTTTGATTTTGAGTATACTCCCGAAGAAAGAGATTTGATAGAAATACGTGAATATTACTCCTATTTAGAACTGGAAACCGAATATGAAAAACGCAGACCATATATTGAAACTCCAATGCACTTTAAGTTTGAAGATGGACAATGGAAGATAGGTAGATACAAATTAGGCTTTTTGTTTGATGATTTAAAGAAAGGAAAACTAAAAGAAATTAAGTAATCATGGGCTTCGACTGGCTTCCCGCTAAAAATTACAAGCGACATTATATTTGTCTACATTGTCAAAAAGGATTCAAACGTGCTTCAAAAGAAGACATGAAAAATCCTGCACATGATGATTTTTCAAGCTTGATGAATGATTATTACGAAGCAACTTCACAAACCGATATTATCAAATACATCAACACTACATACGAAAAAATAAAAGTTACTTGTCCGGAATGCAAAAATGCGATGAAGCAAGTGCATTACAATTTTGAAGTGCCTTCACAACGCGATGCAAAAACTTGGAAACATTTGCGTGAAACAGTACAAACTCAAATTGATTACCAAATTTATATACATTGGCATCATAATCAATTGCAAAAAATACTGTCAAATACGCCAATATATATGTTATTGAAACAGAATTTAGAAAAATTGAGTACACTTATTCATTCAAAAAAGTAATTATTAATGAATTTAAAAAACACCCACAAAATATTCTCATGTTAATTTTTACTAACGGTTAGAAGGAATTCCTTATATTGCACTTACCCAAACGTATCTTAATAGCCTATTATGAAATTCAAAAGTCTCCTGCTTGCCCTGCTGGTTATACTTTGTGTGAGTTGTGAAGCAACGCACAAACCGCATTATGCTATCACAGTAGAAAATCACCCAGACACCGTATTTCCTATTCCTGTTGGACTTATCAACGATTTTGATAACATCTTATCAGACGAACAAGAATCTACATTATTAAATTTAGTAAAACAACACGAAGCAGAAACCAACAACCAAATTGCGATTGTAACACTTACGTCCATTCAAGATTATGACGGTTTAGAATCCTATTCGTTGGACTTAGCCAATAATTGGGGCGTAGGTCAGAAAAACAAAGATAATGGCGTTTTAATTGCGATTTATATGAAAGATCGCAGAATTTGGATTCAAAATGGGAATGGCATCATGGCAAAATTAACCGATGATGAAACACTCAATATCATTGAAAAAATTATCGTTCCTGAATTTAAAAAAGATGATTTCTTTACCGGATTTCACAAAGGTGTTGAAGCCATTATTGAAGAGTTGACACAACCATAAAAGATAAATTCATCCCAACTAAAACAAGCCTAACTTCCCAAAACGCAACTTAAATTTGAATTTTGAAAGTGAATCTTCTCCTTTCATATCAATGCGTTGCACTTGGTAATTGTCTTTGAATGGAAATTTATTTACCCGATTTCCAATTCGTAATCCGTAGGCAATTTGATGTTTCACTAAAGATGTAAAAAATGCTTCTTGCTCAGGATTTTTTCGCGGATATTTTCCATACGGATACGCCAGCACATTACTCACATTCAATTGATTGGAAACAATAAAATCTTTACATTTCTCAAAATCTTCGTCAATTTCTTCCAAAGACAATTCATGGTATTTTTTGTGTGCGAATGAATGCAATCCGAGTTCAATTGTAGCTTCATCCATACTTTTCAATTGCGTTACCGACATCAACTTTTCGTTGCCTGTGTTCCATTCATCCACACCATTTACATACTGAAACGGAATAAAAAAACTCGCTTTCAAACCATACTTTTGCAATAACGGATATGCCAATTCCAATTGATTTACATACACATCATCAAACGTAATCATGACCGCTTTTTTGGGAAAATCAGATGGAGATTTCAAAAATTGTAACTCCGAAAAATGCAACGATGTATATTCGTTTTCTTTCAAATAACGAAATTGTGCTTCTAAATTTTCGGTAGAAATCGTTAATCCGTTACTTTCAGAAGCTTTGGTCGTAACTCCGTGATACATTAAAATGGGCAAACGTGGCATAACTATTTATTCAAAGATTAAAAAATTCAAAGATTTAAGAATTTAATGATTTAAAAAAATTGACAGAGGATTTTCCAATGTCACATCAAGCGTTATCAGGATGCTTTTCAAATTATATATCAACTTTTCTTAGCTTCTTGTGTGATGCTGAATCACACTTCGACTTGGCTCAGTGTAAAAGTTTAGCATGACGAAAAGAATCCAAAAACGTCAATTCGAGTATTTTTTTTGTCATCTCGAGCGCAGTCGAGATCAATAAAAAATTGTATCAAGAACAGTTTTTGAAAGGATTATAAAGTTACAATCTTTCAATGTTTTAATTCTTAACTCTTCTAATCTATTTTAAATCCTTGTAAAATTATTACTTTTGTTCGTAGAATATCATTTTCAAAAGAAAAAAAGTATCTTCATCAGTATATGAACACAAAAATTAGTGCTTTAGCGATTACTTACAACGAGGAAGATCATATTGAAAACTACATTCAACAACTTTCCTTTGCGGACGAAATTATCATAGTCGATTCGTTCAGTACTGACAAAACCGTTGAACTTGCCAAGAAGTACAATATCACGCTCATTCAACGAAAGTTTGACGATTTTTCAACACAAAAAAACTTTGCCATTGAGCAAGCAAAACACGATTGGATTGTCTTTTTTGACTTGGACGAACAAATCCCGAAAGCATTGGCAGATGAAATTGTAGCTACTGTAAACTCTCCAAATCCCGAAAAAGCATATCGTGTAAAACGTGATTTCTATTTTATGGGAAAACGCATGAAATACAGTGGTTTTCAAACGGATATTTCGGTACGATTATTTCACAAAAACTATTGTCGCTACAACGGAAAACCTGTGCATGAAACGATTGAAACTACGGAAAAAGTTGGATTGTTAAAACATTCCGTAGCGCATCAAACCTATAAAAGTTTTGACAATTACAATCAAAAACTAAGTCATTACAGTCGCTTGCAAGCGGAAGCATTGTACAAAAAAAATGTGCGCCCAAATGCATATCATTTTATCTTTAGACCTTTTTATCGTTTTGTGCATCAATACTTTTTGCGATTGGGTTTTATGGACGGAAAAGAAGGATTTATTCTATGTTATGTACACGCGTTTTCGGTGTTTAAACGCTATTTACAACTCTGGACAATGTATCGAAAAATTGAGTAAATGAAGAACGTTTTTTTAGAATCACACAATATTAAAAACCTACATTTCGGGTTTGGACAATTCAATTATCATTTGATAAAAGGTTTGTATCAAGCGGAAATTGACGATTTTAAAATGACGCTTCACGCGAAAGATCTCGGAACGTTGAAAGACGAATTTGGCAATTATTTTGACTATAAAAAATACCAATCGTTTCGGCGTTATCCGTTATTAAGAATTCGGAAAAAGTACGATTTGTGGCATTCGCTGAATCAAAACATAAAAATTGAACCGTATCATAATATTCCGTATTTGTTGACGGTTCACGATGTGAATTTCATCGAAGAAGAATCAAACGACATGAATCATGAACGCAATGTCCGTTTTCGTGAAAAACTCGAACGAAGTAGCGCCATTACATATATTTCTAACTTTGCAAAAGCGTCCACTCATCAACATTTTGACGTGCCAAACGTTCCAGAATATGTCATTTACAACGGAAATCCAATTCGTGAAGTTTCGCTTCCAGAACATCATCAACCTAAACAAATTTCAAAAAAACCGTTTTTATTTTCGATTGGCGAGTTTACGCCACGCAAAAACTTTCACACCTTGGTTGAAATGTTGTCGCTTCTCCCCGATTTTAATTTAATCCTTTCGGGAAACAATCATACAGATTATGCTAACGGAAAACTTGCAGAAACCATTCAGAAATACAACTTGCAAGATCGGGTGATTATTACAGGAAAAATTGGCGATTTAGACAAACAATATTACTTGCAAAATTGTGCAGCATTTGTATTTCCGTCCTTACGTGAAGGTTTTGGAATTCCGCCTATTGAAGCCATGCGCTTTGGAAAACCTGTCTTTTTATCGCACAATACTTCGTTACCAGAAATCGGTGGCGAGCATGCATTCTTTTGGAAGAATTACGATGCAAAATACATGGCTGAAGTGTTTGAAAAAGGCATGCATACGTTTGAAACCAACAAAGAACGCTACGAACAAGCGTACATCAAACGCGCACAAAGTTTTGATTGGAATGCGACGGCGAAGCAATATGAAGACGTATATCGAAGTTTACTTTAGATCGCTTTGCTATTAAACTCGTTCCCGCGTAGGCGGAATCTCTTAGACCGTACTTTTAGATTTTTAGACTTCTTACTCTATGTTGCTTGTTATTCACAAACTACGCTTCAACTCAAAACTCACAACAGAATATCGAATATCGAATAAACAATTATCAAATGAAAAATACTAAACGTAATTTCACTCATAACTCATAACTCACAACCCATAACTCACAACTCACAATTTAAAATTCATAATCTCTGTCACGCAACCTTTTCTAAAAATGTACATCTAGTAAACAGTATAGACAATTAAAACCCAACTGTTATGAAAAAATTAATTTTCACCCTGTTCATTTTAGGATTGCTCACTTCATGTAATGTTGATGATATTGAAAGCGATTTGATTCCCGTTTCAACTAATTCTGCAACTGATGAAACAAGTAATGTACCAGACAATCCTCCTTCTATTTTAGGAAATTTATATCTAAGAAGTAGTTTTATTATTGATACACCTGTTGATGTGAATGGAGACGGCATATTTTCAACCGATTTGATGGAAGAACAACTTTGCTTTGACTTAGCCCTAAATTTTATGGAAGACTTCCGCGTTTCCAACCCTACATTTGATGCAGTTTCTCTATATGTAGACGATGATGGAAATGGAAATCTTTCGCAACGAATGAATTGTTCGCATGCCGATGGTTTGGCAAATACGTATGTGCAAGTAGGCACTACTGTCAAATTCTTTTATGGGAATAATCTCGAATTTACAGGAACACTTTCTAATGATGAAACCACTATTACATTCACATTTCCAAATGAACTGTTATTCGGATTCAACTTTTTTGAAGCTAGTAATCAAATTTTAAATCAGGATGGAACAATTACGCCATATCAAGGTGGCGCCGTTGTAACATACACACTACAATAAGAGGTTTTTTAGGTTATTTTTATTTCAGATTTGCCTGTTTTGAGTAATTCTTCAAAAATTACTTTGACAGGCATTTTGAGTTTTAAGAGTTTCCGTTACTTAATACCATTTTCACCTTAAAATTACTCACAAAAACTTGGGCTTTTTCCTTTATTCTTCAAAATAAAATTTAACCGTAGCTATGGCTATGCTTGCATTTTCTTTTTTGACTAAAGAAAAAATAACTGCCTTTTTATTGAGTAATTTTAAAGCAAAACTGGTATAACTCCGAAAATCGGTTTCACCCAATTCTCTATTTTATATTTGGAAAGAATCGTTTCATCAATGTCTAAGTACGGAGAATTCACGAAATCTTCAGGAATTTCAATGTTGTTTTCATCAACAACGAGAATATTTTGCGGCTGATAAAAATCGTACTTCACAATATCTTTATTGGTGGTGATGAGTTTTTTACGATGTCCCAACGCTTCAAAAATTCGGAATGATAAACCTACTTGTTCCGTACGTTGAATTTCCACAATAATTTTAGCTTTTTGAATCAATTCGGAAACTTCCGTAATAGATTTTTGCGTCGTGATAATGTCCACAAATTCCGCAGGCATTTCGCTTCCGTTGTACACTTGAATATTGTACGTCCAGCCGTGCTCTTTCAAGTATTTCGCTAAGTTTTCAAGCAATGGAAAACGGTAATCGTTGGTAGAAATATTAAAAAACTGATAGTCAAATTCAGGATGATTGCTTTCTTCAAAAATATAATTCGTCAAGAAATCTAAATCATATTTTTTTACATCCAACCGATCGTAACTATACACTTTGTCAAACATCGAAATAATGTCCGCTTTTCGTGGAAATCGGCGCGTACTGTCGTAATAATAGGCAATAAACTTGTTTGTGTAACTTTTGATGAATCGCAATAAATCATCATTCAATATATCAGGACGAATGATGAAAATTTCATCTTGTTTGCCTAATTTTTTCAATTCACTTGTAATGCGATCAGTAACAAACGTCTTTTTTAAATTCTTCCCTAAAAATAACTTTGAAAAGAAATTTTGCACTTTGTGAAACGTATTTCGATATGAAAAAGCAGGCTGATCTAAATATAAAATATTCGCATCAATCGTTTCGTATTGTTGTAAAGCCTTTTGAATATGCGCCGTGTAACCGAACGCAAAAGGCGCGATGATGAGTATTTTTTTGGGTGAATTCAAAAGAAATTATACTATAATTCCCAATCCGTTACAATGCGGATAGTTGTACACACGTTTTCCTGTCGCTTTTGCAATATCAATCACAGCACGACGCACTTCAGGGAAACTTTCAGTATCATGAAAAATAGTACATTCACTATGTTGTGCTGCCCACAAACCACATTCGTAGGTTTCTTTGTAATTGTGTACAATATCAACATGTGAAAAATTGTATTGTTTGGTATCTTTTGCTATCCAATCGCGGTAATCGGATTTGATGAGTTCAATATTTTTAAATTCCGCCAACGAAGCTTTTGTTTTGTCGTAATGATCGCCTTTATGATCGGTATGTTCGTCTCCGATAAAAATATCGATTCCTTTTACTTCTTTAAAATAGTTGGAAAAAACCACGGACGAATAGCCAAATTCTACTCCAAATTCAATGCAAGAATCGCGTCCAATATTAAAACGTTCCAAAATATCTTCAATAATCAATTCGAGTCCAGCCCAAGCTGTGACAATACCGATCATTTTTTCTGGCTGTGTTTTTTTGATGGGCATGTAAGTTTCCATCGGCAATCTTTTGTGTAAAAGATATTTTTTAAATTTTGAACGAAGTCCCATAATCGTGATTTGTGTTTGCGCAAAAGTATAAAATTCAATATAAAAATGTGTAATTTTGCGCAACAACTACGTTTATGAAAGATATTTCTATTGTTATCATTAATTACAACACGGCAAAATACACGCTAGAATGTATTGATTCTGTAATCAAATTTACCAATACATCTTTGTCATACGAAATTGTCGTAGTAGATAACAATTCCAAACCCGAAGATTTTAAACATCTGCAAGAAAACTTTCCAGCACACGATCATGTTTCGTTACACAGAAGCGTGATTAATACTGGCTTTGGTGGCGGAAATATGTTTGGCGCGCAATTTACCAACGGGAAGTATCTTTTATTCTTGAATAATGACGCCATGTTGCAAAACGATTGTTTGTCTATTTTACATTCATACATGGAAGCGAATCCGAAAGTTGGTGTAACAACGGCACAAAATTATGATGAACATAATAAACACGTGATTTCTTTCGATCACGATAAAGGCATTCGTAAGTTGTTATTTGGTAGAAGTTTTTTAGAAAAGAATTGGAAAATACAGTTTCCAAAACGCAAAAAGGAATATACCGAACCTGTTTCTGTAAACTTCGTCAATGGCGCGTTTATGTTTTTTAGACGTGACGTTTTTGAAAAAGTAGGCGGATTTGACACGAATATTTTTCTCTATTTTGAAGAAATGGACATTTGTTTTCGTATGCGACAACTTGGATTTACCAGTGTGTTAGTTCCGGAAGCAAAAATATTGCATTATCAAGGTGTGAGTACGGGCGTTTCCAAAGCAATTAGCAAAGAAGGTATGATTTCACATTTATATGTGATTCGAAAAAATTATTCCTACGCAAAATATCTTTTTATAAGAATCTATTATAGTTTGAGTTTTCTTATCAAACCTAAAAAATGGTTTATGTTATCATTAGTTTGGAAAGGCGCTCATTTATCTGAATCTTTAAAACAACAACAGCAAATTCGATTTTAATTATGACTGAAGAAATCAACAAAACGTTTGAACAGTTACAAGCAGGAAACACCATTTTATATCCGACAGATACCGTTTGGGGATTGGGTTGTGACGCGACAAATCCGGAAGCGGTGGCTAAAATTTACCAGTTGAAAAACCGTGAAGAAAGCAAAGCTTTGATTTGTTTGGTAAGTGATATTCGCATGTTGGAACGTTATATTGCCGAAATTCCTGAGGTTGCGTATGAGCTGTTAGCAGCGACTGATAAACCAACAACCATTATTTATGATAATCCTGTCGGAATTGCCGAAAACTTAGTCGCAGCAGATAAAACACTCGCAATCCGAATTCCTGATGATGAATTTTGCCAAAAACTCCTTCGTAAATTCAAACGCCCGATTGTGTCTACTTCTGCTAATGTGAGCGGACAACCCACACCAAGAAATTACAAAGAAATCAGTTCTGAAATTTTGAAAGGTGTGGATTACATCGTGAATGTACCCGAAAAAAACACAGCTTCTAAACCATCGACCATTATACAATTGCGCTCGAATGGAGAAATTAAGATTATTAGAGCGTAGGTTGATTATTCACTTCGACTTCGCTTAGTGTAATATATTCTAAAAATTTAGCAAGTCTACAACTAAAAAAAGGTTTGCCAATTTCTTGACAAACCCTTTTTTCCATTAACTAACCAATCCTAAATAATAATTATGAAATTTCTATGAAGCGTTTTGGCTTCACTTTATCTTCTTCTCTTTTTGGCAATGTTACGTGTAGAATTCCGTTTTCGTAACTCGCTTTAATCGCTTCTTTATTTACAGATTGTGGCAATTTGAACGATCTTTTAAAGCTTTCAAAGCTAAATTCTCTACGTGTATATTTTTCCTGAATATCCGCTTCCGCAGAATCTGACGCTGTATCATCTGAAGTTGATTCAATTACTTTTTGACTTTCAGTACTGATACTTAATACATCATGATCTAACGAAAGGGAAAAATCTTCTTTTTTTCTTCCTGGCGCGGCAAGTTCTAACACAAAATTATCTGCGGTTTCTTTGATATTCGCCGCTGGAATATGTGTCTGATTTGCTACTTGATTTGCCATTCCGCCAAACCAATCTGTTTGGAATAATTCGTCAAAAATTGAAGGAAAGTCTGTGTTTTTTCTTTTTACTAAGTTCATCGTTTTTGTTTTTTATGTTTATACTTTAGTTTGTTATTCAAATACGATTCATATTAGGCAAACAGTATTCCAAGTAAAAATATGCGTCATTTTGACAGTTTTACACATTATAATAATGACAAATTGACGTTTTTACTATATTTAAATGTGACAGCTTGGCGGAAATGTGTGGTGATGATTATTTGATTGTAATATAAATCTTATGTTATTTGATTTTAGTTGAAATTATTTTAGATTTGACTGTAACTAAATCTAGGCTCTAATTACACATAACTTAAATGTAATAAAATATGAAAAAAGTACTAATAACAATAGTTTTATTGGCGATAGCCTACTTTATAGTTGGATTTATAGCAGTTAAGCTTGATTGGCTAGGAGAAACTACGTATTATAATTTCTCAGCAATAATTGGTGGAGCAGCCTCTGTTTCTGGTCTATTAGCATTTGGGTCAAATAAAATAGAGAAAAAAGATATTGAGGCAGTTGGAGTTGAATATTTTAAAAAAGTTATAGAGTCTGCTGAAGAGTTAGAAAAAAGAGAAGATGAGCTCAAAAGTAAAGAGAAGCAGCTAACCAAAAAAGAAAAAGAATTGGCAGAATTAGAAATAAAGCGGCAAGAAATGGAGTTTCTTGTAAGAAAAGCAAGTATGAATATATTTCTAAAAGATCAATTTGAAAGAACTGAAAGCAGAATAATTGAAATAATACACAACAATAGAGAATTATCTAAGCTATTGGATGAACGTGAAAAATTGAATAGTAAACTCATAGAACTTCAAGAAGAAATAGATAAGTCAGAGAACGTTGAGTTACTATCATTCATAATTAAATCTTCTGAACTTAAACGTGAAGCAAAAAGAACTCAACCAAGGAGTCCAGCTCAATTATCTTGGCGTATTTTACAAAAATCTATCAAAAATTCTTTAAGCATCTACTTAAAACGAGAGTAGCCTACTCATGGGGCTATAATCACCTAAAAATATTAACTGACAATAATTCTAAATCACAAAAAAAACCTTCCCAAATAAATGGAAAGGCTTTTTCAATATATAAATTAAATATACTATATAACTCGTATTAAGCTAAAACCGCTTGTACTTTGTCCGCAGCTTCTTGGAATTCTACCGCAGATTGAACCGCTAAACCTGAATTGTCAATCAATTCCTTTGCGATGTCTGCATTGGTTCCTTGTAAACGTACAATGATTGGCACTTGAATAGCATCACCCATGTTTTTATACGCATCTACAACTCCTTGGGCAACACGATCACAACGAACAATTCCACCAAAAATATTGATTAAAATTGCTTTTACATTCGGATCTTTCAAGATGATTCTAAACGCTTCTTCTACACGTTTTGCATCCGCAGTTCCACCAACATCTAAAAAGTTTGCAGGTTCGCCACCAGCCATTTTAATTAAATCCATTGTTGCCATTGCCAGACCAGCACCATTTACCATACAACCCACGTTTCCGTCAAGGTCTACATAGTTGAGTCCTACTTCTTTTGCTTCTACTTCAATTGGATTTTCCTCACGTAAATCGCGCATTGCTGCATAATCTTTATGACGGAATAATGCGTTTTCGTCCAACGTTACTTTGGCATCAACCGCCATAATTTTATCATCCGACGTTTTCAATACTGGATTGATTTCAAATAAAGAAGCATCTGCTGATACATACGCTGTATATAATGAAGTGACAAATTTTGTCATTTCTTTAAATGCCATTCCGCTCAATCCTAAATTAAATGCTACTCTTCTCGCTTGAAAAGGTAAAATTCCAGTAGTAGGATCAATTTCTTCTGTAAAAATTAAATGTGGCGTTTCTTCCGCAACGGTTTCAATATCCATTCCACCTTCCGTAGAATACATAATCATATTGCGTCCAGTAGCTCTATTTAACAATACAGACATATAAAATTCGTTAGGCTCGCTATCACCAGGATAATACACATCTTCGGCGATTAACACTTGATGCACACGTTTTCCTTCCGCAGAAGTTTGTGGTGTAATCAAATCCATTCCGATAATTTGTCCTGCGATTTCTTCTACCTGTTGAAGATTTTTGGCAAGCTTTACGCCACCGCCTTTTCCACGTCCACCAGCATGAACTTGTGCTTTAATCACATGCCATCCTGTTCCTGTTTCTTCTGTCAATTGCTTTGCAATCTCAACAGCTTCGGCAGGTGTAGAAGCTACTTTTCCTCGTTGAATGCGTACGCCAAAACTTGCTAATATTTCTTTTCCTTGGTATTCGTGTAAGTTCATTTTACGAAATTTTTTATAGAGCACAAATGTAAAAAATCGAACGCACTAAACCCAATTAATTTTTGTTTTTGATGCTTTCTAAAAATAAAAAGAGCCATTCTTTCAAATGACTCTTTTAAAATACGTTATTAAATGAGATATAGCTACCATTTTTGCAAACGGTCTCACATCATAAAAAGTCATCACTTTACCACGACTATTTACCACATGAATCATAAAACTTACGCTACTACTATTTCTAGTTTATGTGAGCTAAAAATGATTTTTGAATATTTTTCTCTTTGTTATTTTTGATAAATTATGGTAATTAACAGCCAATAAAGGTACAATCACGGGTTTGACATTCTACAGTGCAAAATTCTGTTTCTGGTGGTGGACATACCAAAACGGAAATATATACGCATAATTCTGAAAAACAAGCATCTAAAGTTTGTCCAACATCAATTGGAGTTGTGCCACCTTTGTGCTTATGTAATTGACTAATTTTTTGTTTGTTTAATACTAAGGATGTGAGTTTCTTTTTTTTCATGATTTTTAAATTTTTAGTTACTCATAAATTTAAACATTATAAAAATCAAGGAATTACGGTTTTTCCGTATAATTTTTCTAAAAAAAAGCCATTTGTAGGAATGACTCTTCAAAAAACGATTATAAGATTTTATGGTTCTTGAGTTGCACAAGCCGCTTCACACAGTAAAAAGTCATAACTCGACGGTAAATATTCACTACATGGATCATAACTTGTATCTATGGTAAAACTTCCTGTTCCACCTTTGATTGTTTCTAATTGATTTAGACTTGAAATCGCTTTCTTGTTTAAAATTAAATTTTTGATTTGACGTTTTTTCATGGCTTTGAATTTTAAGTTAAGCCTAAAATTAAAAAAAAATTAAAACAATTAAGTACGGTTTTTCCGTAAAAAACTATTCCGTACAACCCAACGTAGAAGCCGTTTGTGTATTGCAATCTGGATTACAACTATCACAAGAACAAGTACTCATCGTTGGACCATCCGTATTTAATTTTGAAAGTCCGCCAAGCATATTTTGTAATTGACTAATACTGTTTTTATTTAACGCCAATGATTTGATGTTTCGTTTTTTCATGAATATTTAATTTAAGTTACAACTAAATATAAACAATCTAAAAATCAAATCATTACGGTTTTTCCGTATATTTTATTATCAAATTTTAATAGTAAATGATAAAACTTTTTACCAAAGATACTTTTCCTGATTTCTCTTAAATCCTGATTTTTTACTGATTCTTTTTGGAAAAAATAGTAAAGTTATAAGAATTTCATATTGTTATAAACATAACTTTTTGTTTAATTTTTATATTTTTTAATTACTTTTTTTATTGTAATTTCATTTTAACATAGTTTTGAATTGTTAAAAAAACACCATGAAAGAATCTGATTTACTAAACATCGCACAAACATTTGGAAGTCCAACGTATGTATATGATGCAGGAAAAATAACGTCACAATACGAACGCTTAACGAATGCGTTTCAAAATGTAACCAATTTAAAATTACATTACGCCGTGAAAGCATTGTCAAATTTGAGTATTTTAAAGTTGATGAAATCGCTTGGCGCGGGATTGGACACGGTTTCCATTCAAGAAGTACAATTAGGACTTGCCGCAGGATTTGACGCTGACGAAATTATGTATACGCCCAATGGTGTTTCATTGCAAGAAATTGAAAAAGCAGCGCAATTAGGGGTCAAAATCAACATTGACAACCTTTCTATTTTAGAGCAATTTGGAAGCAAACATCCAAAAACGCCTGTCTGTATTCGTATCAATCCGCATGTGATGGCTGGCGGAAATCACAATATTTCTGTGGGACATATTGATTCTAAATTTGGAATTTCCATCCATCAAATTCCGCATGTATTGCGTATTGTGGAATTAACCGGAATGCACATTAACGGAATTCATATGCACACCGGAAGTGATATTTTAGATATTGATGTGTTTTTATACGCATCTGAAATTCTATTCAACGCCGCAGAAAACTTTAAAGAATTAGACTTTATCGATTTTGGAAGCGGTTTTAAAGTTCCGTACAAAAAAGATGATATTCAAACCAATATTGAAGAATTAGGCGAAAAACTTTCCACACGTTTTAATGAATTTTGTGCAAACTATGGCAAACAATTGTCGCTCAATTTTGAACCTGGAAAGTTTTTGGTAAGTGAAGCTGGTTCATTTTTAGCAGAAGTCAACGTGGTAAAACAAACAACTTCCACCGTTTTTGCGAGTGTTGATAGTGGATTCAATCATTTAATTCGTCCTATGTTTTACAATTCGTATCATCATATTGAAAATATTTCCAATCCGGAAGGTCGTGAACGCTATTATTCGGTGGTTGGCTATATTTGCGAAACTGACACGTTTGGCAATAATCGTAGAATAAGTGAAATCCGTGAAGGCGATATTTTAAAATTTAATAATGCTGGCGCATATTGTTTTTCCATGGCGAGCAATTACAATTCGCGGTATCGTCCTGCCGAAGTTTTATGGTATAATGATGAAGCACATTTGATCAGAAAGCGTGAAACGTTTGATGATATTCTAAAAAATCAGGTTGAAATCGAGATGTAAATTTACGATCAACAAGTCACATTGAACGCTGTCTAAATGTAGATGTATTCGGTTTTTCAATTAAAAAAAGTATCTTGTAAAAACATTCATGTTTATGCTATTTTTTGATGAAAAAACTACTCGTGATACTTGGTATATTATTTTTTAGCTGTGCGAAAGAAAGCGAAAACAATCCGATTGATTTTGCACTAAATGCGGATATTGAAAAGATTCAAAGTGTTATGAATCAGCTCAAAGCGTATGAAGTTCAAATTATGGTAACGGATGCGAGCGGAACTGATTTTCGATTTCAAGTGAACGATTCCAATTATTTTTATCCAGCAAGTAGCGTGAAATTTCCCGTGGCACTTTTGGCATTGGAAAAAGCAAATCGAATTCGTGAAATAGATAGTCAAACAGAATTTATCATACAAGATGATTCTCTAAAAACAACGATTCAAAACGAAGTTCAAAAGATTTTTGCCGTCAGTGATAACGAAGCCTACAACCGATTGTTTGAATTTTTAGGGCAAGATGAAATTCATCAAGGTTTGTTGGAAAAGAATTTACTATCGGCACGCATTTCACATCGTGTTGGCACTGAAAATGCGGATACGATCGTTTCCAAAGCGATTACATTCTTCAAAAATGATAGTGTAGTATTTCATCAAGAAGCTAAGTCAAATCAACCAATTAAAAAATTAAACCTCAACAAAACTCTAAAAGGAAAAGGATTTTACCAAAATGATTCTTTAATTTCTCAACCGATGGATTTTTCTAAGAAGAATTATCTTCCAATTTCCACACTTCATGAATTAATGAAACGCGTTCAATTTCCTGAGAAGTATTCGAAGAAAGAACAATTTCAACTTGCAAAAAATGATCGTGATTTTCTATTGAAAGTCATGCATGAAACACCTAAACAGCAAGGTTTTGACGATGCTGAATATTATGACAGTTATGTAAAATTCTTTCTCTTTGGCGATTCTGAAGTGACAATTCCTGAACACATAAAAATCTATAATAAAGTAGGTTACGCGTATGGGTATTTAACCGATTGCGCTTATATTGTAGATGAATTGAATGATATTTCGTTTGTAATTACCGCTACAATTCACGTAAATAAAAATCAAATTTTTAACGATGACACGTACGAATACGAAACCATTGGCATTCCTTTTTTGGCTGAATTAGGCAGACAAGTTCATCAATTTTATTTGGAAAAGAAATAGAAAACAGAACATCATGAAAAAGCTATTTTTCCTTTTAATTTTTAGTTTTTCACTGTGCAACGCACAACATGTAAGTATTAAAAAAGATACCATTTTATCTACAAAAGATACTGTTTCGTTATACATTCAAAACAATATGTTGTCGCCGATGTATTTGAAATGTATTGCGAATGACACAACTCCAAAAGGTATTATTTATTTCGAAAGTTTGGTTTTAAAACCTTCAGAAAGATTCTTAAATTTCATGAAAATTCCACGCGCAAATTTAGAAGCTGATAGTTCAAAAATACGCCTAAGTGATTATTTTACATTCAAAGTTGGCTACGGCAATCCAACTACGGTAAAACATGACAATTCGTATGAATATTTGTTGCCGTATAAAAAGAGACGCAAGCTGATTCAAGGGAATTTTGGAAAGTTTTCACACGATCATATTGCTTCGTATCACGCGTTTGATTTCGGAACTCAAATTGGCGATACTTTATATGCTGCGCGCGAAGGAAAAGTAGTGATGATCAAGGAAGATTCCAAAAAACATGGTCGCACGCGAAAGTTTATCAATGATGGAAATTTTGTCATTATTCAACATAATGATGGCACAACGGCTTCTTATTATCATTTAGATTTTAATGGCGCTTTGGTAGAAAAAGGTGATGAAGTCAAAAGAGGTCAAGCCATTGCTATTTCAGGAATGACAGGCTTTACCACTATTCCACACCTACATTTTGTGGTTAACAAAGTAACAGCAGAGGATGGAAATGTTTCAGTTCCAATTCAGTTTGAAGGCTTTGTTGGAAAACGATTTAGGAAAAGGAAATGGTATGGGCGGAGATAGTGTTTAAGCAGTTTCTTTCTTCTGTGGGTTTGTTTAACGAATAATTCCAAAAGAAACCGCATATCACTACTTCTTATGTTACCAATTGTAAAATCCTTTTCTGTCTAAAAACTTTACAATATCGTAATTGACATCTTTAATCGCTTCAAAAACTCCTGCTTTTAGTATTGGCTGACTGTAATTATGAGTTCCTTCGGCATTGTCAAAAAAACGTCCCGCTGGATCAACCATTACATAACTTCCTTTAATTGCATCATTGGATTCTGGAACACGAACACTAATTTCCTCATGTCGTTTTAAAAAACTTTCATATTGTGCCGTTGTGATTTTCAAATCTTCAATTTTTCCATCATTTTGTCCTGTAATCGGCAACACTTGAAATATTTTCCAACGTTTTGGATTCGCTTCTTTGATAAAATCTACCATCGATTCTTGATAGTTATGCGCATTTACAACTGTATTAATTTTTAGTTTGTAACCAACCTTTTTTATCGCCTTAATTCGGTCAACATAATACGCTTTTGTCAACGATTTTTTATTTTCCGTTCTTCCTGTTTTCAGGTTTGTTTCTTCGTTTAAACTATCAATACTCAACGCAATCCAATCTAAATATTGTTTGTTTTCTTGTAAAAATTCATCTGTTAATCTACTTCCATTGGTTACAACAGTTGTGTTTAATCCTAATTCTTTTGCAGTACGAATTAATCTAGGCAACCATTTACACAACAAAGGTTCGCCACCGACAAAAGTGATTTTTTTAAATCCGTATTCGGCTAAACTTTTAACGACTTCAACCGCTTGTTCCTCTGGTAAATGTCCTTTTGGCAAAATGGAATGTTTTACATCTAAAAATGTAGCAAAACAAAATTTACAGCGCATATTGCATGGTTGCCATAAGTGAAAATTAACGCTTGGTATTTTCATTTGAGGAACTGTTTTTTCTATTTTGAATCGATTTTTTCTTATTGATTGTTTAATTTCTGTGTTCATGATATCTATTTTTTATTAGTTATTTTTTGAAACTCTTTGATGATTAAATGTGTGATTTCTTCTGGAGTCAATTCATCTGTATCAATTACCAGGTGATAATTTGTTTCATCCATAAAATCCACTTGATACGTTGATAAAAAGCGTGCTTGCATGCGTTCGTTTCTGGTGTTAATCGCTTTCGCTGAAATTGTCTCATCAATTCTATTTGCGGATCTAATTCTGTTTGATGCGACTTCATCTGAAACTTTTAACAACACATGAAAAGCATTTTGAACAAACTTGAATCCTAAACGATAATCGATCACCAGATTTTCTTTTGAATTGCATTCGCTCTGAAACTTTTGATCGATTTCCGCATCAAGTTTTGGGTCTTCTTTACATTTTTGTTGAAATGTATTAATGTCCATGCCGTATACTTCTTTTGCAAATTTTCTTGAAAAATTACCTACTGAGATAAATTCAAAATTTAATGCTTCTTGAAGATTTTTTCCGATAGTGGATTTGCCGCTACCAGCAAATCCACTTAAAGTGATCTTATTAATCATTTTCTTCTCTTGAATGGTGATATTCTTCATGATCTGGATTTAATTGATTTCCATGATTGACATCATCTGGATGATTGATGGGTTGATCGTCTTTGTCTTGTGTTTTCATAATGTTTTGTTTTTAAATGATTACTAATACGTTTCTCTTACAGAAACTTTTTACTTTCGAATAGCACTTATTCTTGTACCAAATATCATCATGTTTACAATTTTATTTTCCTATTTGGGACAGACACGCTATATTTGGGACATAAGCGACTCTTTTTGTGATAAGAAAAAAGTAAGAAAACGTTGAAACACCCTAGAATAGATGACAATATTGAAATGGCTTAGTAGTTGGATTGCCGAACATAACACTGAAATGGCGATTATTTTTATGACACTTTTTATACTATTCATCATTGTCCTTGGCAAAAATTTTCGCAAATCAGAAAAAGTGCGATTGTTTAAGAAAAAGCATGACGAACTAAAAGAATATGTAGTGGCGAATGAAAAAGCTGTCACAGGTTACAGCAAACAATTGCGTGATATAGAAAAGCTACAAAAAGAGTTGCTGTTAAGGCAAGAAAAGATTGCGATTTTAGAGAAAGAATTGAAAACTGTTCAACTAGAAAAGGAAAAGGAAATTTCGATACTTGGACAACAAATACATCACCAACAAAGAGCATTTGAAAAATTTGCAGATTATAAAAGTGTAGAAGCGAATAACACACGACTCGGTGCGCATTTTATTAAAAACGTAATTAGTCAAGTATATAATGATTTAGAAACTGCACGTGCTAATTACAAAACCATTTTTGGAATTCATTATAAAATTGGAAAATCGAAAATGGGAATTCCTCCTATTTACGCACTAAAAAATATTTTTAAACTTTTAGATTACAATGTAGCAGCTCTGAATAAAACTGCCATTTCCATTACAGAAGAATTGAAGTATGTTGAAATGTTCTTGGAGCTAATTCGCTATTTAAAACCTAATGCTAAAATAGAACTGAAAGACTTGTTAAACGATGAACAACGAAACACTCTTGAGATAAAACCAACCTTATTTTTCCCTTTTGTTGAAAATGCATTGAAACATGGAAGTTTAAATGATGAAAATTCGTTTATTAGTATCATACTAGATCAAAATGAAGATAATAAATTGAATTATTCCCTAATAAACAGTGTAGAAGATCAATATGAATATGCTGTGAAGCCTCCTAAAATAGATACAGGTTTTGGATTGAACGCACTTGAACAACTAATTAACACCTATTACCCTGGCAGTAAATTATCGCACGAAGCATTACCAAACAAACAATATTTGTCACGACTTACCTTAGCTATTGCCTCATGAAAACTAGATATATTCTTGTAGATGACAATCCAAGTGTACTTTCTTCTGTCAAAGAAAAAATAGATACTATTGCCAACGATTATGACTTACAATATGTTGCAAGTTATCACAGTTCAAAAAAAGCAAGTGAAGATATTGATCCTTCATCTTACGACTTATTGATTGTAGATTATGAAATGCCTGTATATAATGGTGTGGAACTTGCTAAAAGAATTGCCCAAGATAAAAAAATCGTCTTTCTTACTTCTACTACGAATAACGAAAAAAATGTAATTAATAATCTTGATATTTCTGGTTACCTCAGCAAACCTTTTGAATTAGAAGAGTTTGAAATTATTTTGAAGAATAAAATTATTGGGAAATTGAATCTAAAGCCTATGTTAAGTCAAGATACTTATGTTTCAATTTCTGTCGGAACCAATAAAGACATAGGATTCTATCCAAAAAATATAATATATATTAGCACTTCAAGGAATAGAGAAGGAGAACAGCCTAAAAAAAATTGTGTGCATATTTACGGAGAAAATGATATTCCTTTGTTTAAAGATGTTCGCTGTTCTATTTCAGAACTTTCAGAGTGTTTAAGTGTTTACAATTTTGAGAAAATAAGCCAACAAATCATCATTAACTTAGCACATCTAAAAGAACGCGACAACAGATACATAAAACTCTACAACTCTAATGAATCTTTTGAAATTACCGAGAAAGAGAAAAAAGGTTTTGTAGCTCGTTTTAAATCTATTTTTGGATTGTAGAATAGCTTAATTATTTACATCACACAAATATTCGTGAATTCGTGGCAAAAAACAAATTATAAGTTTTTAAAACTATTATTAAAACTGATTCTTAATCATCGCCACACTTTCCAGAAACTCAGCAACCATTTCACGAACCACAATTCCCGCAGGTTTGATATCGTGAATTAACGCAGAAACTTGTCCAATTTCCAATTCGCCTTCAATCAAATCGCCTTCAAACATTCCACGTTTGGCACGCGCGCGACCTAACAAAGTTTTGAGTTCTTCCACGCTTGGAGCTTTCGTGTATAATGCTTCAATGTCTTCGTAAAATTTATTCTTGAGTAACCGAACTGGCGCTAATTCTTTCAACATTAATTTAGTGCTTCCTTCTTTGGCTTCCACTACTTTTTTCTTGAATTCTATGTGTGAAGATGCTTCGTCAGTAGCCACAAATCTGCTTCCAACTTGAACGCCATCTGCACCTAAAACCATTGCGGCTAACATCGCTTTTCCGCTTCCAATTCCGCCCGCAGCAATTAATGGAATTTCTAACTGTTCTTTTACGGTTGGAATTAACGTGAGCGTTGTGGTTTCTTCGCGTCCGTTATGTCCGCCAGCTTCAAAACCTTCCGCTACGACTGCATCCACACCAGCTTCTTGTGATTTTAAGGCAAATTTAGAACTACTCACTACATGTGTGACTGTAATTCCGTTTTCTTTTAAAAAAGGCGTCCACGTTTTCGGATTTCCCGCAGAAGTAAAAACGATTTTCACGCCTTCTTCCACGATAATTTGCATGATTTCTTCAATATTCGGATATAACATCGGCACATTCACGCCAAACGGTTTGTCGGTTGCTTTTTTACATTTTTGAATATGTTCACGTAAAATAGCTGGATACATCGAACCTGCGCCAATTAACCCCAATCCGCCAGCATTACTGACCGCAGAAGCCAATCGCCAACCGCTTGCCCAAATCATTCCACCTTGAATAATTGGATATTGAATATTATATAATTGCGTAATTCTATTCTTCGAAAACAACGTCATTCGTTAATTTTTTATGAGTTTTTTGGTGAATTGCATTCCGTTTGCTTCAATTTGTAACAGATACATTCCCGAAGCTAATTCACTCACATCAATATTTTTATAAGTTGTATTTGTTGTGTAGCTTTTGATCGTTTTTCCTAGCAACGTTCCAATCGTGATAGAAGCATTTTTAAAACCTTCTGGAAAGTTGATTTGTACAGTCGCTTTCGCGGGATTTGGAAAGATTTGAATGTTTACTGAACGATTATTTTCAGATGTAGCCAATGTCTGAAATGCCGATTCAAAGTCTGGAATTCCATAACCCAATTGTATGGTTGGATTGGAATAAATCGAAGCTGATTCACGGACAAGTTGCATCAATTCTACATTGGTTTTGTTAGGAAATGCTTGCACTAAACACGCCATTCCGCCAGCAATAATTGGCGAAGAAAACGAAGTTCCATTGGAAGTGACCACCGTTCCTGACGAACTTATGACATAAACACTCGCACCTTGTGCTACCACATCGGGTTTTACAGGAATGTTAGGCGTTCGTCCTCGCGAACTAAACGACGCATAATTTCCACTTGCATTTACAGCTCCAATGGTAAAAGCGTTTCCATCAGCTGGCGCAGTGATAATTCCCCATGACCCATCATTTCCAGAGTTTCCTGCGGAATTTACAAGAAGCAATCCTTTTTCAACCGCAATATTAGACCCTTTTGTGATAAACGTTGTATTTCCGTCCATATCCGCTGGCGTGTAATTGTATTTACTTTCATCAAAAGTGCTATACCCAAGCGACGTATTGATCACATCCACACCCAAACTATCAGCGCGTTCCGCAGCTTCCACCCAATAGGATTCTTCCACGGGTGTTTCCGTTGCTGCATCTTCCGTACGGAATAAATAATAGCTTGCATCTGGCGCCGTTCCTACAAATTGTCCGTCAATATAACCTGCCATATCCGACAAAACATTGGTTCCGTGACTGTTTCCTGTGTATGCGTATACATTCGTATTTCGATCTACAAAATCGTAGCCATTTAATAAGTCGCCATTATCTCGCAATCGCTGAAAAGCCGCCATCGTGTTTACATTGGTGAATCCGCCATCTAATACTGCAACTGTCACGCCTTCGCCAGTATAATCGAGTTCGTGTAATTTGTCAATTTTGATCATGGTAGCTTGGTTAGAACCATCTCCGTAATTGTACATCACCAAGGTTTCAAATTTTTCTACCGTTCTTTCTAATTGCACTACCGTAGAAGGTCTACTGGAAGAATTCAGCGAGCGATCGGCATATACAATTTGATTGACAAACGATAAACTAAGTAAGGCATCAATGTCTGTTTGCGTTCCTAAAACGTGCACACAATTGAACCATTTTGATTTTGCCTTGACCGTAATTCCTGTTTGTGCTTTTACTTGCGTAATGTATGATTCATTCACTGGAATGTCACGTTCGTCAATGGCAATTCCATGATTTGTTTTGCGATCAATGGCTTTTTGCGTTAAAATCGTTATCGGATTTGCTAATGAATTCGCCACATCAGGTTTGTCCGTAAAGTATACCCAAGCGTGTTCGGTTTGCGCTGTGACAAATTGTGCAAAAAATAAAATTCCTATTACGATTAACTTTTTCATATAATTTAGGTTATAGGTTCACATTTCGACTCCGCTCAATGTTCAATATTTTAGGTTTTAGGTCAAAACTTCGATATTCAATATTCCTTGTTCGATATTCGATATTTTTCAGTTGTCAGTTTTCAGTTGTCAGTTGTCAGTTGTCAGTTGTCAGTTGTCAGTTTTCAGTTTTCAGTTTTCAGTTTTCAAAATTAAAAAACTTCTACATTCAATATTCCGTATTCGATATTCGATATTTTTCAGTTTCGATTTCAAGTATTCAACTTCCTCAAGAAATTACTCCAGAACCTATTAATTCATCTTCTATGTACCACGCGACAAATTGTCCTTCGGTCATGGCACTTTGTGGATTTTCAAAGTCTACATACGCGCCGCCGTCAATTTTGTATACCAATGCTTTTTCTAGTGGTTGACGGTATCGAATCCGTGCTAGTACTTCCATAGATTCGTCGGGTTGCAACGCCATATCTTCACGAACCCAATGCAATTCGTCATCTTTTACAAATAACGTACGTCGGTATAAACCTGGATGCGATTTTCCTTGTCCGGTGTAAATGATGTTTTCTTTGACATCTGTTTCTATCACAAATAATGGTTCGGTTGTTCCGCCAACAGCCAATCCTTTTCGTTGTCCTTTGGTGAAATAATGTGCTCCTTGATGTTTTCCAACTACTTTTCCATCCGTTTGTTGATAGGTATATTTTTCAGCGAAATACGCCAATTCTTCTACTTTGTTTTGAAAGTTTGGCAAGGCTTTGTGATAGCTTTCTTTTTCTTCCGAAACTTCTATAATGATTCCTTCTTTTGGTTGCAATTGTTGTTGTAAGAAGTCAGGTAATTTTACTTTTCCGATGAAACACAATCCTTGTGAATCTTTTTTATCCGCCGTAATTAAATCTGCTTTTGCGGCAATTTCACGCACTTCTGGCTTGGTCAATTCGCCAATTGGAAATAACGATTTTTCGAGTTGTTCTTGTGAAAGTTGACATAGAAAGTACGATTGATCTTTGTTTCCGTCTTTTCCTGCTAAGAGTCTGTGAATTTGTTTTCCATCTTTTTCAATCGTTTCTTTTCTACAGTAGTGACCTGTTGCCACATAATCTGCGCCTAAATCCAATGCGATTTTAAGAAAAACATCAAATTTTATTTCCCGATTGCATAATACATCAGGGTTTGGCGTACGACCTTTTTCGTATTCGTTAAACATATAATCTACGATACGTTCTTTGTATTCTTCGCTTAAGTCTACCGTTTGAAATGGAATGCCCAGTTTGTCTGCCACAATCATCGCGTCATTGCTATCTTCCAACCATGGACATTCGTTGGAAATCGTCACGGAATCATCGTGCCAGTTTTTCATGAAGAGTCCAATAACTTCATATCCTTGTTCTTTGAGAAGATATGCCGTTACACTTGAATCTACACCACCCGAAAGTCCTACTATTACTCGTTTCATTTTTTTATTTACTTGATTTTTTTTACATCTCGACTGCGCTCGATGTGACACATTGTATAATTTAGAATACAGGAATCAACGTGTTTTCAAAATTTTACATTGAGTCAGACGAAATATATCCGAATTGCTGACAAAGATACTACCTTTTTCGCTTTTTTACGAGTCCATTCGCGCCAAGCGTTTTTTCAAAATTAGAAATTATAAGTATAAACCTAAGATTCCGCTATGCAGCAAGATTCGTTCAACTAGCTATTTTGAATGCGTCTTAGATATTGAATCAAGTTCAGCACAAGCTTTTTAAAATGGAGTTTCACTAACAAAAAAGCCTGAATGGAAAGAACATTCAGGCTTTTCTAATTGATTTACATTTCTTTACAAGGTAGATAATTCAAATACTAAGTATTGCAAAAGTCTGTCTATTGTGCTGAAATCGTCGTCGTGATTTTCCGTATGAAATGAAGAGTAAAACACACCGCCTTCTCCAACTTGAAATGTAAATGCTAAGTCTTTATTTTCTTGTATAGTAGTTCCAGTAGTCTCGCGATATTCAATAGGTCCGTTGAACCAACTTACAACAGTTGCATCGTTTGCACTATCAACGACTTGCCATCCGGGTAAAAATTCATCAAGCAATACGGTGTCGTTATTATTTAGGGTAATGTTGAAGTTTACTTGTAACCAATCTATTAAATCCTGATCAAAAATAGTTGCTTCCGTTGAAAGTGAAGTTCCGCTTTTTTCTGCATCATGGAAGTCAATATATTGTTGTCCATCACCAGTAATTCCTTTTACATATTTAAACGCCCAATCCGTTGCATATAAGATTCCGCCATTGTTAACATATTCCGCTATATTTCCATTGTGTTGCGTGTGATTTTCGTTTAAACCACAGTTTAAAAAGAGAATATCATATTCGGCTAACATTGTTGGTGAAGACACTAAATCTTGAAATGTAAAGCTGACATTTGGTTCTAAGTTTGTGTTGTTTTCTGGTGAAAAGATTCCGGTGTCATTTCCATGATGATGTCCGTGGTGAGTTGCATCTGCTGAAGGTCTTCCAAAGTTTGTTCCTAAAATGATGTCAAATAATGGCTCTTGCGTGATCGGATTTACCAAACCGACGTCGTATAAAACCGACTCTATATGGTCATAATATCCAGTAACTACACCAATTCTTGGAAATACTTCGATAGGAATATTTGGAAGCACAATATCATCATCTTCAGCGACTTCTACCGTTCGTGTTGAACTGAATAATCCTTTTTTTAGCGTGAGTTCGTAAGTTCCAGCTTGTAAATTGGTTAGCGTAAAACTTCCGTCAGGTGTAGAAAGTGTTTCAGAAACAATTACTCCGTCTTTGCTTGCTGTAATAATTCCGTTTACAATAGGATTTATATCATTTGGTGCTAAAAATTTACCTGAAATACTGCTTTCTGCTAATGGAGTTTCACTGTCTTTTTTGCAGGAAGCTAAAAAAGAAATTACGAATAGGAATAAGAATATTTTTTGAATTTTCATAACTGTTTTGATTAGATTGGTTTTACAATAGATGTAAAAAACATCTTATGGTTGCGTTCATTGTAAGAATTTTAATGATTTATTTTCAATTTCTTAGATAAACTCGGTTTATATTAAAACAATTTAAAGTTTAAAATTCCCCTATGTTTAAAAAACAGCATGACTTTTCGTGAACGATTATTCGTAATATGTTAATACTTTGTTAGACATGATTTGTTGTTCTTTTTATTTCATCATTTTTACCTATATTCGATTTTAACAAGTGTCAGGCAAATAAATATGATAGCTGTAGATTCTTGTAAAGAGAAATTAAAAATAGAAGTAGATGAAATTGAACATATTAGTCATTGTAATATCCTTTCTTTTTGTTTGTAATAAAGGCTTTTCACAGGAAGTGACCACCGATAGTCTTGATATTAAAATTGGGCAAATGCTGATGTTAGGTATTGGAAGTGATACTGAAATTCAACCTGACAATAAGATGTTGGCGGATATTAAAGCACAAAAATTAGGCGGAATTTTACTGTACGAGAAAAATATCACGAAGTTAAATTCGGCGGAAAACTTAAAAAAATTAATTGCTACTTTGAAAAAAGATGCCGTTTTGCCTCTTTTGGTGAGTATTGATGAAGAAGGTGGAAAAGTAAACCGATTGAAGGAAAAATATGGGTTTCCAATAACAGTTTCTGCAAAATATTTAGGTGAAATTAATGATATTGATAGTACTAAATATTACAGTGACATTGTTGCTCACAACTTGTTATTATTGGGAATTAATGTGAATTACGCACCTGTTTTAGATGTTGATAATACTGACAATCCGCCTATTGGAAAAAATGAACGCGCATTTTCTGAAAATCCGAAAGATATTATTGAGCATGCGCGACAAGTCATTTTGAGTCATCGCTATTTTAATGTAAAAACAGTGGTAAAACATTTTCCCGGACATGGAAATTCCAAAGAAGATTCACATTATAATGTGACAGATGTGAGCAAATATTGGCAACAGAAAGAAATTTTCCCGTATGTTAAATTATTGTATGAAGGAAATGTTGACGCTATTATGACGGCGCATATTGTCAACGAAAAGTTGGATGATTCGAAATTGCCAGCCACACTTTCAAAGAAGATTATGACCGATTATTTACGCGGCGATCTCGGATTTGACGGCGTTATTTTCTCTGATGACATGCAAATGAAAGCCATTGCCGATCAGTTTGGTTTTGAAAAATCGATTCAAATGGCGATTCACGCTGGCGTAGATGTACTCATGTTTTCCAATCATATTCCCATGAAAGGTCGTGATATGATTCTTCCGCAAGACATCATCGCTATTGTCAAAAAAATGATCGCTGATGGCGAAATTTCAGAAAAGCGTATTGACGAATCGTATCGACGTATTTTAAAGTTCAAGAAAGATTTATAGATTAATGCTTCATTTTCGCCACACTATCTTCGTCTAAGATTTCGTTGGGTTAAGAAAATATTTTTCTAAACACATTTATATTAAAGTTTTTCCGTTAATAATATTTTTCTATTACTATTTATACATAAGCGCAAACACTTCAAAATCAAATACTTAAACAATATTATAAAAAAAATAAGCTTCGTTACGGAAATCCGTAATAAAAAAAGAGTAGATCATGATAAATTTGTAGTTGATTAAAAATAACACAATCAATTACCAAAAAAACTACATGATCTTATGAAGAAAGAACTACTTTTCTTGCTATTTCTATTAATTACTACTGTTGGATTTGCTCAGAAAAAAACAGTTGCAATATCTACTTTTGAAGCTATTGATAATACTACCGCAAGTCAATACATAAAAGCGATTGAAGACAAAGTAAAGGAAGCAATTAAAAACACCAATCGCTTTAAGATTGTTGATAGAGGAAACTACAAAAAACTACTCGCTGAAAGAGAATTTCAAAAGAAAGAAGAATTTATAGATGGAAAAGTCACCGCTGAAAGTAATTTTGAAGGTGCTCAACAAATCATCACAGGAAATATAAACCATGTAAGCTTTACAAAAAAAATTTCCAAGAATTCGATGTATTACGAATGTAAAATATCATTCTCTTTGGAAATTATTGACATTGCTACTGGTAAAGTAATTGCTAGTGAATTGATAGAACCCAAACAAACTTTTTTGGGAAGTATTGTGAGTACCTTAGACACAAAAACTCCTGAGCAAGCATTCTTCAACTCCTTAAAAGGAACTCAAAAAGCAATTGACAAATTTGTAGCTGATAATTTCCCTGTTACAACTCAAATCATTGAAATATCAAAAGCATCTTCAAGCAAAGCAAAATCAGTATTAATTAATACAGGAAATGTAAATGGTGCTAGAGAAAAACAAGAATTTAAAGTTGTAGAACTTGTAAAAATGATTGTCAACGGAAAAGAAATAATTCGAAAAAAAGAAATTGGAACTATCAAAATCAGTACTGTAGAAGGTGACGAAATCTCAGAAGCAAAAGTCGTTAAAGGCGGTGATGTAATTCTAGAAAAATTTAACTCAGGTGCAAAAATTGAATGTTATTCTCAAAACTAAATCTATATGTATAAAAAAATAATAATTCTAGCTGTACTAGCACTATTCATTACTAATTGTGGACCTAAAGTATTTACACCACTTACCGCAGAAGTAACTGTTCTTAAAGAAGAAAAAAATAAAACTATTGAGCTCCAGAGCATAGGATATGGTAATGATAGATATGAAGCTATAAATGATGCTGAAAGAAAAGCTTTTGAAATTATTTTTTTTAGAGGTATTCCCAACACAAGTGTTGAAAAACCTATGATAGGAGCCGACGAAGCTTCCTTAGTGTCACAACATAAAGCTTATTTCGATTCTTTTTTTAAAGAACGCTACCGATCGTTTATAATGAGTTCTTACGTAAGTATTTCGTATGAAAAAATAGACAAAATTTTCACAGGTGCAAATAATGTGAAAATTAATTTACTCTCTTTAAAGAGAGATTTAGAAGAACAAAAGGTTATTAGGAAATTTGGATTGTAAAAAGTAATACATATTATGAAAAAATACATTTTAATGCTTGTCGTGATTATTTTGAATGCTAATTCAAATCTTAATGCACAAGAAAAAGTAACACAAGTTCAACCCACAATTATGGTGATTCCTTGGGTAAAGGAAGGGCAAGATATCCGAACGATTCTTGAAGAAGATTTCAATAAACGAATTGCTATTACCAAAGTAAAAGAAGCTTTTGATGATCGAGGTTTTACAACGTATGACTTTACTCAAAAACTAAAACAAGCATTGAATGAAATGGCACTTAAATCTGATGAAAAGACAGACTTAAAAGCGGAAATTATTCGATTATCAGGCGCAGATATTATTATAGAAACGGAAGTATTTGTACAAATGAGTTCTGGCGGAAACTCTGTAAAACTAATATTGGAAGGAAAAGATTCATATACCGCACAATCACTTTCAAACAAAATTGGAGAATCTGGAAAATTTTATACCGATGATATTGCTAAACTATCAAAAAAAGCCGTAGAAAGTTGTATTGAAGATTTTTTAAATACCATGAATGATAAGTTTACTAGTATTATTGAAAATGGACGTTCGATTCGAATTAATATAGGGTTTGAAGAAAACTCAGAACACACTATGGATTCTGAAATAGGTGACAAAGGCGATTTACTTTCCGATCTTTTAGAAGAATGGATGGAAGAAGAAGCATATAATAATAACTTTCACATTCAAGGTGTGAGTTCATCAACAATGGTAATTGATGATTTTAGAATTCCCTTGAAAGATCCAAAAACTGGACGAAATTACAGAGCGACCAAAGTATCTAGTAGCTTACGAAAATATATAAAAGATAAATTAGGCTTAGATGTTAAACAAGGAAAACGTAGCGAAGCTGAAGTTAATATAATAATTCAATAATCATGATGAAAAAAGTCTTACTCTCCATTCTATTTTTAGTAACTAACATTGTTTTTTCGCAAAACTCAGAGGCTGATTTGAATTCGATTTCATTATCAGTCATCTTACCTGATAACTCAGAATATTTAACGCAAAAAACACTCTCTAAAATAGAAACAAAAATTCAACATATTGTTACCAAAAATGGAATTTCAGGAAGTGGATATTCCAACGAGTTTCTAATCTATCCAAAATTTGAAATATTTGACGAATCTACTGTTACTGGAATGCGAAACCTTATTTCTTTAGAAGTTGAGTTCAGTCTATTCATTCAACAATACAGTACTAGAAAAGTATATGCATCGTATTCGAAATCGTTAAAAGGTAGCGGGACAACGAAGCAAAAAGCATTAGACAATGCAATTTCAAAAATTACGGCATCTGATCCTGAGTTGACAAATTTTATAATAGCAGGAAAAGAAAAAATCCTTTCTTATTATGAAAATAATTGTGATCAAATTACAAAAGATGCAGATGCTCATATACAAATGAAACAATATAATCGCGCAATAGCAGTATTAGCAACCATTCCGAGAGAAGCGAAAAAATGCTATGAAAGTGTACAACAAAAATCTGTAGAAGCTTACAATGCGTATCAAAATCAACTTTGTAAAGAAAATATTTTGGCTGCAAAAACGAAACTAGCAAGCAAAGATTATAACGGAGCATTAAACACGCTTCGTTACATAGATCCAAGTTCTCCATGTGCAAAAGAAGCTGAAAATTTAATTACTCAATCAGCTAGTAAAATAGATCAAAAAGAACGCAAAGAATGGAATTTAAAACTGAAAATGTACAATGATAATTATAACCTAAAGAAATATAGATTACAAACCATCAGAGAAATTGCAAAAGCATATTATCAATCCAAACCACAAACCGTGATTTATAAAAGTTTGTTTTAATGCTTCATTTTCGCCACACTATCTTCGTCTAAAATTTCGTTGGTTTCTGCCTGAATTTTTTTGAGAATTTCGTGTAAATCGCCCTTGGTGTCAATTTCATCGTCTGCAATCATGTTGAGCAATGCTTTGTCTTGGGCACGCCCGATTTCCATGGCTTTGCTGTATGGAATGTCTTCGTTAAACGTAACCATTGAATATTTAGAAAAATACTGCTCAGGGAAGTTTTTCTCCAAATCCATTTCTAATTTTCGCTTTTCTTTAAAAATCGGATTCGCTACATGATCGCGCATCTCGTAATAGTTATCAATAGCTAAATCGGCAATAGCGTCTGTATCTTTTTTACGTGCTTTTTCATACATTTTAAATACCGTTTCCCAATCGCCTTCATGTTGGTCTAAAACTTCATTTAAAACGACGACATCTTCAAAAGAAGCATTCATTCCTTGTCCGTAAAACGGAACAATGGCATGCGCTGCATCGCCCATTAACAAAGTATTATTTTTATACGACCATGGCGAACATTTTACCGTTCCTAATGGCGCGGTTGGATTTTCAAAGTATTCCGTGGTTAAGTTTGGAATTAGCGGTAATAAGTCTGGAAATTCCTTTTCAAAGAATGCTTGTACACGTTCTTTCGTTGTCAAATTATTGAAATTGAATTCGCCTTCATCATACGATAAAAATAAAGTTACCGTGAAACTTCCATCTAAATTTGGCAAAGCAATAATCATAAAATCACCTCGTGGCCAAATATGTAGGGCATTTTTTTCGGTTCTGAATCCACCTGTTTCCGTTGCTGGAATGCTCAATTCTTTGTATCCATGATTGAGATAATTCTGCGAATAGCTGAATAAAAATTTACGTTCTAAGTAGTAACTTTTACGTAAAATAGAACCAGCACCATCTGTTCCAATGATAACATCTGCTTTGATTTGGAGTTCTTTTTTGGTTTTGTAACAGTAAAATGTTGCGATATTTTCCTCGATATTAATTCCTGTACATTTTTTGTTAAACGTAATATCAACCGCTTCATGTTCTTCGGCTTCTGTCAATAAAAGTGCATTTAAATCACCTCTAGAGATGGAATTAATATATTCGTTTTCACGACCCGAATAGTTCGACATAAACGTATTTCCTTCCACATCGTGCACCAAACGTCCGTGCATTGGAATACATAATGGCATGACTTTTTCTGCAATGCCAACCATTTTCATCGCTCTGATTCCTCTGTCTGAAAATGCTAAATTGATCGATCTTCCTGCGGAAATATCTACTTTTCGTAAGTCTGGACGACTTTCCATCACCGTTACTTTGTAACCACGTTGTCCTAAACGCAACGCCAACAATGAACCGCATAATCCTGCGCCAACGATGAGTATATTTTCTTTCTTCTTCATGTTATAAGCATTTTTTTAGTTCGTCAACCATTCGATATATATCTTCAAAAGTATTGTATAATGGAACTGGCGCACAGCGAATTACGTCGGGCTCACGCCAATCGGAAATGATATGTTTGTCTATGAGTTTTTGATGTAATGATTTATCCGCATTTTTGACTTGAATCGAAAGTTGACAACCGCGTTCTGCTGGATTTGAAGGTGTAATAATTTTGATGCGATCAGTACCAACTTCATTGATGAGATATTCAAAATAATTGGTCAGTTTTTGTGATTTTTCGCGCAAAGCGTCCATTCCGACTTCATTGAACATATCCAACGATGCTTTTATTGCCGCCATCGACAATATTGGCGGATTGCTCAATTGCCAACTTTCCGCACCTGGAATTGGATTGAAATCGTATCGCATGTTAAAACGCGTGCTTTTATCGTGTCCCCACCAACCTGTAAATCGGTTCAATTCTTTGTCATGCGCATGTCGTTCATGAACGAACAAACCTGCTAAACTTCCTGGTCCAGAATTTAGATATTTGTACGTACACCAAGCAGCAAAATCAACTCCTGAATCGTGTAAATTTGGCTGAATGTTTCCTGCGCCATGTGCCAAATCGATTCCCACCATCGCGCCTTTTGCATGACCGAGTTCCGCTATTTTTTTGATATCTAAGTATTGTCCTGTGTAATAGTTTACGCCGCCAATCATTAATAGAGCGATTTCGTCACCTTGTGTTTCCAGCATGGTTTCCAAGTCTTCCATGCGCAATAATTCTTCACCAGCTCTTGGTTTCCATTCTAGTAAACCTTCTTTTGGATCGAATCCGTGGAATTTTAGTTGTGATTCTACCGCATATCGATCGGATGGAAATGCATCACTTTCAATGACAATTTTGTATTTTGTTTTGGTAGGTTGATAGAAAGAAACCATTAATAAATGAAGATTCGTCGTCAAAGTGTTCATAATCACGACTTCAATTGGCTTCGCTCCTACTATTTTTGCCATGTTTTCCGTGAGGAATTCATGGTACGGCATCCATGGATTTTTTGCATCAAAATGTCCTTCTACACCTAAGTTTGCCCAATCGTTTAATTCTTGTTGAATGTATTCTTGGGTAACTTTTGGCTGCAATCCGAGTGAATTTCCACAGAAATAAATCCATTCGTTGCCAGCGGCATCTTTTGGAATGTGAAATTTGGTTCGGTAGCTTTTTAGAGGATCTGTTGCGTCTTGTGCTTTTGCGAACGCCCATGTATTTTGAAACATATTGAATGCTATTTTTACCAAAAATACGGATTCCTTTTTTTCTGAGAAACACATTTAGGAATAAAGACAACTTCATCATCTTTATTCCTAAGTGTTTCTGCTTTTATTTGTAACCTATAAATCCTTCTTTCCCTTCAATGGTTTCTGCTACATATTTTTTGAATGCTTCGTATTCTTCGGGAAGAATTAAATTTGATTTGTCAACAATCGCTTCTACTTTTATGTCTAAATGATTGTCTTTTTTGAGTTCATACGACATATTATACGAATGTCCTTTGTACGTTAATGCGATGTTTTTAGGATATTCAATGAATTTTTTTCCTTCCGGAATGTGCACCTGATATTCGGTGATGTATTTGTCTACATTTTCGTATTGAATGTACTCAATTGGATAGTTTCTGGTTTCAAAGTTAATGATGCTACTGTTGTAAGCATTTGAAATGTTTGGCAATTGAAATACACTGATAGAACCTATTTTTTTGGCTTTTTCTTCTAGTGTAGCCACCGTTCTAAATTTGAATACTTCACTTTCTTTTTGAGTGGTAATGTCCGTAATGGTATCAATGGTAATGTTTCCGCCAATTCTACCGATTAAGTCTTCTTGCAAATCACTTTTCATTAAATCATAACTACGATTTGTCAATGTACTGGAGTAGAAAGAAACGACTTCGCCTTCAAGAGAAGTTACGGCATCTAAGGTTTGTTTGTCTGCTTCAATGGTCACTTTTACTTTATTTTTGAAGACACTTGGCGTTCTTTTTACATTTTTCAATTTCATTAAATCGAACTTTTTAGTCGTCGTTGCATCATACGGAATTTTTAATGCAGTAGCGCCTTGTAAACTTACCGGTAATGCTTTGAATGGAAGATTTTTGTCTGTGAGTTCTAAGAATTGCGATTGCCCATTGAGTTTGACTTCTGCGATACAATGGTTAAAATCTTGACTTGGCAATACCAGCGCGTTTTGCCCGTAATCTGACGTTAGGATTAATACCAAATTGGTGTCTAGCTTTGCTTTTTTAGCCAACGCCACAAATAAGGTAGAGAAATCTTTACAATCACCTAGTTTTGTTTTGATCGTTTTAGACGGTTTTTGTGGAATGAATCCGCTTTGTCTGAAACTTACATAACTGTAATTTAAGTTGGTTGTGATGTAGTAATAGATTCGCTTTGCGCGCTCTTCTTCGGATATTTTAGTGACATCTTTTTCAGGGAATAATTCTTTGAAAACTTCTTCTACCGTCGTGTTTACGTCAATTTGCTTTCGTACCAAGTCCGAATACCATTTTGCAATTTCGTCCCAAGAATCAATGGTACTTATGTGTAAATATCGAGCTAAATCGACTTCTTGTGGCATAAAGTATTCTTGTTCAGGAAGTACTTTATCAGTGAGTAAATCCCAAGAGTATAAGATATAATCGTCTTTTACTTCTTTGGTGTGTTTGAGTTCTCCATTGACTATTTTGAATAATAGTTTTTGTTCTTTTGGAATTAGGATGCTGTAATTTGATTTTAAACAGGGTACAAAAGAGTCAAACTGGAAAGCATCTGTGTAATCTTTGTAGAATCTGCCATTTCCACTAAAGTTGATTTCGTAATCTAAATGAATGACATCTCCAATTTCCAATCCATTGAAAACTAAGTTAGAATATTGGCTGTCTGCTGGTACCACAGAACCATCTTTTTTTACAATTTCAGATTTGATAATACTGTAACTTCCCGAAAGTCCTAAGTTGTATTCTTTGAACGTGCTGACACCTTCTTCCGCTGTAATTTCATAGATGGATGTGAAACGTGCTTTTCCGCCGCCTTCTTTGAATAATACAACGTCTTTGTCATCGAGTAAAATGGTGTAACCGTATCTGCTTTCATCTATTTTTGTTCTTTCTTTTGCGATGTAATCATATATTTTTGGCTCGTGCAATTCTTCTAAGAAATCTTTCTGATTGAGAATGTCTTGAATTTTTTTACGCAATGACGAGTTTTCCATATTGTGCAATAAAGAAGCTTTGTATGCCGCAACTGCTTTGTCTTTTTCGCCTAATTTGATGTATACATCACCTTCATATCTGTCTGCTAAAAACGAATATGGGAAGTTTTCTTTTAGCTCTTTGATGTAGGGTAACGATTCTTCATGGCGATCGTATTTGTGTAATTTTTCAATAATATCTTGAATCGAAAAGTTGTCTCCTTTTGAATTGTTATAAATTTCTTTGTAGAGTTTTAACGCTTTATCTTTTTTGTTTTGCTTCTCATAGTAATATGCTAAACTACTGATTGACGTGTAGTTAAAATAATTTTTTGTTAAATCTTCTAAGATGTCAATTGTTTTTTCTTCATCTTTTAGAACGGAAGCATATAAAGGTGCATACGTGTTTAATAATTTTGGATTGCCGGCTGCTGCTTTGACTAATTTTTTCATGCTTTGCTCCAAGCCTTTTTGGTCAGAGTTCCGAATTTGCCATAAAATATCCGCAGATATTTTGAATAATTCCACATCTGTTGCATCAGAAAAACGCTTTACAAATTTTTCCATTTCACTGATATCCATACGAAATAATTCGTCCGTATCTCTAAATTTATAAGTAAGCGACAAATAGTAATCTGGATCGTCTAATTCAAGATTTTTATTGATCTCTTTGATGGTTGTGTAATCTTTCTCTAAAGATAAAATAGTGGTGTTTATTTTTCTTAGTAAAGAACTTTTTGGATACGCTTTTAATAGTGGTTCAATTATTTTTCTAGCTTCTTTATGGTTAGAATTTCGCAAATACAATCTAATTAAACAGTAATCATAGAAAAAATTGTTTGGATGTGCCGCCTTTTTCGCTTTGAAAAAACGTTCCATTTCACTTTCTACAAGTTCAGGATTTACTTCAGCACCTTTTTTGTAGGCTTGAACATTACTACTATACGTCACATCGTTTACAGGTATTCCGTTTTCATCGGTTAGTCTTGCAATGAAATAGCTTGAAGAACTACTGTCTGCGTTTTTAATGAGCAATCTGCTTGTTCCTGATGGCAAGGTAAACGAAATAGCATACGCATCTAAATCAGTAGTCGCATCTTCTGGATTTGTAAAAAGTAATTCATCATTAAGCCAAACTTTAAATGCCGATGAATTTCCGATGCGTAATACCACTTTTTTTGCTTCTTGCGATGTCACAAAGGTTTGTGCATAGTTTACACCAGCTCCATATTCATTATGGTTGGTGTAGAATTGATATCCGTCTGAACCTTGAAATTTTGGAGTGTACCAATTTACCAAACCGTTGCTATTGGCGTTAAAATCTTCTTTTGATGTAGCTTTTGTTTCTGGTTCATACACTTCGTCGAGTCCACTTTCGTTTAGGTTTTCAAAAACTCCACAATATTGCCAATCGTGAATGAAATCCATTTTAGCTATGTTTTTATGATAGCTATCCCAGTTTTTTTCATGTCTGCTCACAATTGCATTTATGTAAGCCATAGCGTCTTTCACGGTTTGGTTTTTGAAATCAACTTGACTTATTTCTTTGACGTTTTTAACAATTTTTGGATTGAATCCTGTATCAATATATAGATTGAAAAAATACACATCATTCCACAATGCGTATAAGTACATTTCAAAGTCTTTTTCATTGATTACTTTGCCAATAAAGCTGTCATCTCCTGATAACATTCCGCTTTCAGCATTTAAAATTTGCTGTGTAATGTGCGCTTCAATGTCGTTAGAAGCTGTTTTTTTAAATTCTTTAAGTGCTTTTTCGCGATCGTTTTGTAAAAGTGCGTTCCAGTATTCTTTTTCTTGTGTTTGTGCAATACAGTTTAGGGAAATCAAAAAAGTAAATACAATAAGCCAACATGCTTTTCTCATAGTAATGATTTATTTTTTTTTGTGAATCTTGTAAGTCAAAAATATAACCCTTTTTTTACGTAGGCAAAAATAAACGCATAAGTGACAGTATTTTATATAAAAAAACGCACTTTATGACTGTTTAATTTCCATATTGAACTTGATTCCGTATGTTTTAATTGATACTTTTGTGCAAATTCACGAGTTATGCATTTTATCCCAGAAGCTTTAGATGATTATGTGGTAGCGCATTCAGAAAATGAACCTAAATTGTTACAAGCGTTGACACGCGAAACGTATCAGAAAGTTTTGCAGCCACGTATGTTAAGCGGTCATTATCAAGGACGTTTGTTGAGTATGTTGTCTAAATTAATTCGTCCCAAAACGATTTTAGAAATCGGAACGTATACCGGATATTCCGCACTTTGCTTGGCAGAAGGAATGCAGAAAGAGGGCGAATTGCATACAATTGATATCAACGAAGAGTTACACGATTTTCAACGCAAGTATTTTGATGCTTCTGACTTTGGACATCAAATTCATCAATATACAGGCGATGCGTTAACGATTATTCCAGAATTAAATAAAACGTTTGATTTGGTGTTTATTGATGCCGATAAGCCCAATTACCCTGCTTATTTTCATGCGATTATTGACAAGATGAATCCGAATGGAATTATTTTGTCTGATAATGTGTTGTGGAGCGGAAAAGTGATTGAACCTTTACAGAAGAATGATGTTTCTACTGAAGCACTTTTGAACTATAATTTACTTTTAAAAGAAGATCCACGCATTGAAACCGTCGTTTTACCCATTAGAGATGGTTTGACGATTAGTCGAGTGAAATAATTTTCAGTTGGCGATTTTCGGTTGTCATCCAAGCAGTTACGCCTATAAAATTAAGGAGTTGATTTTATAAATGTTTCGTTATTTTGGAACTCATCGGTTTTGTAAACGAGTAATAATAGTTGATGAATTCGCCCTTTTCATCTACCAAATATTTTTGAAAATTCCATTGTACACTAGAACTTTTTTTACCGTTTAATTTTTTAGAAGTTAGCCATTGATACAACGGATGTTGCTTGCTTCCTTTTACGTTTAATTTTTCCGTCAGTAGAAAAGTTACACCAAAATTTAATTCACAAAATTCCTGAATTTCCGAAGCGTTTCCGGGTTCTTGTTTCCCAAATTGATTGCAAGGTGCGCCAATAACTACTAATTTTTCTTTGTACGTATCACTTAGCAATTGCAATTCTTTGTATTGTTTCGTAAATCCGCATTTGGAAGCTACATTCACAAATACTATTTTTTTTCCTTCAAATTCTTTTAAAGAAATAGGATTTCCACTTATATCATTGATTTCAATATCGTATATCGATTGTTTTGTTGTTTCTGAGGAAACATTTGATTTTAATTTTGCTTTGGCTACTATTTTCATGTTTTTCTTTTAGAAGATCTTTTTACTTGTAAAAGTAAGCATTCTGAGCCTTTTAAAAAGGCTTAGAATTAAAAAAACTCTTGCCATAACGACAAGAGTTTCTCCCTATTTACTAAACTAAATATGCCAACTGTTCTATTGAACTGCTTGCAAAGCGTTTATATTTCCATATCCATATTGGGAATTTTTGTTTGGATAGAAATCAGCAGATTGCTTTAATTTATTCAATACTTGATCTTTTGTCCAGCTAGGATGTCTTGACCATACTAAGGCCGCAATTCCTGCTGTAGTTGCTGTTGCTACTGACGAACCACCAACATAATCTGTTTGTCCGTTGTAGTAACTTAATACTGGTGTTGTTCTACTTCCGTTTCCATCACGCTGCATAACTACTGTGAAATCAATGGCATTTCCTTTATGACAGATATCACATTCTTTATAGTAACTAGCATCTGTTACTCCTGTTACAGCGACTGTTTCATCCATCCAAGCAGGAAATATAACTCCTACAAAGTTAGTAAAAGTTGTGGAAGTTCCACCAGCTGCGAAGATTAATTTTCCTCTATTGTTTGCATATCGTACCGCATCTTTTATTCTTCCTACGGAAATGATGTGTCCAATAGACATTGAAATAATTTTTACATCACTTCTGTTTCCTAGTGCTGTTAGTGCATTTGCTACACCTTTTTGCTCATGATATCCATCTAAAAGTACGTTTTTAGTTCCACGATAGCTAATTAAATTTGCATTGTAAGCAACTCCAACTGGCATTCCATCGTTATTTCTTGGTGCCGTTGCTACTGATGTCATACTAGTTCCATGTCCACATTTGTCATTTGGACCATCTGTATTAGACGACCATGGCCAAAACGAATCTACGTATGTTCCGTATTTTTGAACATATCTTCCTGATGAATATCCATCGTTAAAGTTTCCGTTCATTAAAGAGTTGTTTGGCGTTAGTCCAGTGTCAATGACTCCAATTCCAATTCCAGCACCTGTACTGTATGACCAAGCAGATGGAATGTTGTGTTCGTAAAAAGTCCATGACACTTTTGCACCTGGAGCAACAGTAGTGTAATCTGCTGAGTTAAGCGTTTGTGACTCATACCCGCATCCTGCATCAGATTCTGCAGTTCCGCCTTCGTGTAATAAGTAACGATATCCTGATGGTTCCATGTATCGAATACCTCCTTGCGCTAATAAATCTTCAACAGTTGCAAGGTCTTCAATTTTTACATCAATGATATTTAGTTTTTCGTCTTCATCAATTAAGAAATCACTGGTTTTCTTTTGTCCACCAGCTTCAAGAGTCGCAATACGTTGAATTATGAAGTCTCTAATTCCGCTTGCATTCGAATTTGCTTTGTTGAAATCATCATCGCTAGCTCCATATCCAATAGTTAGGATTTGGTCTCCGTGAACAGTAGCACTCCATATTGTGTGTGCATCTGTGTTTTTCCATTCAAATTTTTCACGACTTGCAATGGTTTCATTGATTTTTGCGTTGATTTCTGTAGGTGTAAGTGGCGTACGTTGTACTACAACAATGCTGTTTTCTTCTTCTAAATTTTCAATGGTTGTTACATCTTTAGAACAAGAAACTACGCCTAAAGCCGCCATAAAAAGGGCTAATTTAAGGTTAAAATTTTTCATGTTTATTAATTGGTTATTGGTTAAAATTTTAACGAATATATCAATTAATTCGTAATTTTATTGTGCGTGCATTATAAATTCGATAAAATACAATACCTACACTAATCCCAACTAACATTCCTATTAGAATATCTGAAGGATAATGCACTCCAAAATACAGCCGACTGTACATAAAGAATAGAGGCCAGATGTATAAGAAACCTATCCAAAAGAATATTTTTCTGAGTATTAAAAATAAATAGGTGGTTAATGCAAACGAAACGGTCGCATGTCCTGAGAAGAAGCTGTAATTTTGAGGTTTTATGATGATATTGATAAATGGAGCTACCATTGGATCATTGCATGGGCGAATACGTTCTACGGCTATTTTTATGATTTCAACTAATAATAGTGAGCAACATAAAATTAAAAGTCCGTAACTGATAATGTATTGCGCTTGATGCTTCGGTAATTTTTTATAGATTTTGTAAAAAACAAAAAGTAATAATGGTACCCAATAGATGAAGTTTGTGACGAAGACCCAAAAGCTGTTAAAGTGAATTTCGCCCAGATTGTTTATGTAGATTAATAATTCTTGATCGTATGTTAGTAATTCATCAAGCATTAAAGTTGCCTTTTGATAGGACCAGACATGTCTTCAATGTCCTCTTTTACTTTGTTGATTTCTTTTTGAACATCCCCTGCAATGTCTGTATGTATTCCGTTGTCTTCAGCACTTTTTTGGATTTCGTGCTTTATTTCGTTAGTAGCATCTTTTAGTTGTCGCATTCCTTTTCCTAAACCTCTAGCAATTTCAGGAATCTTGTCTGCACCAAATACCATCACTACAATGAGCATAATTACAAATATTTCTCCGCCACTGATAAATAATGCCATAGTTTGTTTTATTATTCTACAAATATAAACAAGTAAATAGTATGTAATATAAAAACCATCAATTAAGCTGCTTTTTTTATGAATTTATTTTGTCTTGTACTGGAATAGTGTTATGAAATCAAACATAGATAAAAAGAAAATCTCAGACAAGAAAGCTTTCTTATCTGAGATTTGATTATTTTTTATCTTGTAAAAACTATATCGCTTTTGTAAGATTTATTAGGTTTTATACTTCTAATAATGCATTTGTCGCTTTTACACCTTCAGCACTTTCTACTAAATGCGCTTTTTCAACATCGCTTAATTTGATTTCCACAATGCTCTCTATTCCGTTTTTCCCTAAGATTACAGGAACTCCGATACATAAATCGTTTAATCCGTATTCGCCTTCTAGTAATACTGAACACGGATACATTTTCTTTTGATCACAGGCAATTGCTTGTACCAATCCAGAAACAGCCGCTCCTGGTGCATACCAAGCTGATGTTCCTAATAACTTCGTTAAGGTAGCTCCACCAATTTTGGTATCTTCTTTTACTTGGTCTAAACGTTCTTCTGATAAGAATTCAGAAACTTTTACACTGTTACGTGTTGCATGTGCTGTTAATGGCACCATTCCTTTGTCACTGTGTCCACCGATCACCATTCCGTCAACGTCTGATATTGGCGCTTCTAATGCTTCTGCTAATCTGTATTTGAAACGAGCACTATCTAAAGCGCCGCCCATTCCAATGATTCTATTTTTTGGCAATCCAGTTGTTTTATGAACTAAATACGTCATGGTATCCATTGGATTACTCACTACGATAATGATGGTGTTTGGCGAATGCTCAATTAGGTTAGAAGAAACTGTTTTTACAATTCCTGCATTGATACCGATGAGTTCTTCACGCGTCATTCCTGGTTTACGAGGAATTCCAGAAGTAATTACACATATATGACTACCAGCAGTTTTAGCATAGTCGTTAGTACTTCCTGTGATTTTAGTATCAAAACCATTTAAAGAAGCGGTTTGCATTAAGTCCATTGCTTTTCCTTCTGCATATCCTTCTTTGATATCTAATAAAACGACTTCTGAAGCAAAGTTTTTGATGGCAATATATTCTGCACAACTTGCGCCTACGGCTCCTGCTCCTACAACTGTAACTTTCATATTTTTATGTTTTTTTAATGTATTGTTTCTGAGGTGCAAAAGTACAAATTAATCTGTTGTTTAGAAAAAAACCAAGACTTAAAATATCCTTAAAATGAAAAGTTAATTCCTAAGCTTGCACTGTCAAATTCTCCAATGGAATAATCTGCATTGATACCAAAAAAGCCTAGTTTTAAATTAGCTCCAATAGTACCTCGAACTCCTGAAATATCTTGCTCAATAGAAAATGGATTTGTAATGGTTTCTGAGAATAATACGCCATCTGTTACGGTATACGTTCCTAATAAATCAGTAGTTGAATCGCCTTTTAAGTATCCTAAACCGCCATAGAAGTTAATGATTTTAAATTTTGTCCCAACTATCAACTGAAATAGAAAGGTATTTATTTCGGTTTCCACTTGTTGATTGTTTCCGTTTACATTACTTGTTTCGGTAAAATCATAGTTTGCGTTTAAGTGTGTGTACGCTATTAAACCTGAAATTGCTACTGGAATTGCTTTATCGGCAGGCAACCAAGAGGTAAATTCTTGTTGAATTCCAAAGCCATACGTACTTAGTTTTACGTCTTCTGTATCTATTTTCGGGAAGAAACGTCCCTTGACTTGTGTTCCTGTGAATGGAGAAAAACTCGCTTGAACATAAGCGGTAGGAATTAAGTCTACATTTTCCGAACCAATTCCTGTTGGTAAAGTGAGTTCTACTTCTTGGTTTCCAAAGATAGGATCATCATAGGTGACAATAACGGTGATATCGGGATCATTTTGTCCTAAAGCGGTCGCCACCGTTTTTGATGGACTGTTGTCTGGAAATCGAATGTTTTCATAGTCTGCTACGTTTAGTTCAAACGATTTTTTTTCATCTTTTATGAATGAAACATTTCCAACTATAGAGATTTCAAATCCAAAACGTTTTGGTGCTTTTGCATTGTTAAACCAACCTGTATTGATTCCGTACGCTAACCCTTCAGAAGCTGGCGCAATGTAATTTGTGGTAAATCTTTTGGTGTCTTCAATACCCGCAGTTAGTAAATCATTGATATTTTCTTGTGCATTTACATACGATAATGCAAAGAAAATAATAAAGACGGTTTTTAGTTTTTTCATGGTTTTATTAGGTTAAATTAAATTTTATTGACTAAAAATAACAAAAACGTATTAGTAAACATACAGGAAATAGACCCTTTTTTTGACTTTTATTTTTTGAGCAAAAAAAACTACGCATGTACATACGTAGTTTTTTTAACTATAGTTTTAGAAAATGTTAGTTATGCATCAATATTAGCATAGACTGCATTTTTCTCAATAAATTCTCTACGTGGCGGCACTTCGTCTCCCATTAACATAGAGAAAACTCGGTCTGCCTCTGTTCCACTATCAATCACTACTTTACGTAATGTTCTAAAATCTGGATTCATCGTAGTGTCCCACAATTGTTCTGCGTTCATTTCTCCAAGACCTTTGTATCGTTGAATGCTTGCGCCTTGTCCAAATTCTTCCATGATAATATCACGTTCTTTATCATTCCAAGCATATCTTCGTTTTGCTCCTTTTTTCACTAAGTATAGTGGTGGCGCTGCAATGTAAATATGTCCGCTTTCAATGAGTTCTTTCATATAACGGAAGAAAAATGTTAAGATTAGGGTAGCAATATGTGATCCATCGACATCGGCATCACACATAATGACTACTTTGTGATATCTTAGTTTTGAAAGGTTGAGTGCTTTGCTATCATCTTCCGTTCCGATCGTTACACCAAGCGCAGTATAGATGTTTTTGATTTCTTCGTTTTCAAATACTTTGTGTTGCATGGCTTTTTCGACGTTCAAGATTTTTCCACGTAAGGGTAAAATTGCTTGAAACATACGATCACGACCTTGTTTAGCCGTTCCACCTGCCGAATCTCCCTCGACAAGAAATACTTCACATTTGGAAGGATCTTGCTCAGAACAATCGCTTAGTTTTCCTGGCAAACCACCAATACTCATCACGGTTTTACGCTGAACCATTTCACGTGCTTTTTGAGCAGCATGACGTGCTTGCGCCGCCAAGACTACTTTTTGCACAATGGTTTTTGCGTCATCTGGATGTTCTTCTAGGTAATCGGTAAGCATTTCAGATACTGCCTGACTTACAGACGCAGATACTTCACGGTTTCCTAGTTTTGTTTTGGTTTGTCCTTCAAATTGTGGCTCTTGTACTTTTACAGAAATAATTGCAGTTAATCCTTCACGGAAATCATCTCCAGAAATGTCAAACTTTAATTTGTCTAACATTCCAGAACTGTCTGCATATTTTTTTAATGTATGTGTTAAACCTCTTCTAAATCCTGATAAGTGCGTTCCTCCTTCGTGTGTATTGATATTGTTTACATACGAATGTAAGTTTTCAGAATATGAAGTGTTATACGTCATGGCAACTTCAACAGGAATGTCATTTTTTTCGCCTTCGAAAGCAATCACATCACTGATGATTTGCTCACGATTTCCATCTAGGTATCTAACAAATTCTTTTAATCCTTCTGTGGAATGAAAAACTTCTGCAATGTATTCTCCTTTTTCATCTTTGTTACGCATATCGGTTAACGTGATGGTGATTCCTTTGTTAAGGTATGACAGTTCACGCATACGATTTGCTAATGTTTCGTAATTGTACTCTAGTGTTTGCGTAAAGATGGAAGCATCTGGTTTAAAGGTGACAACCGTTCCATTTTTATCTGAATCGCCAACCGCTTTTACTGGATACATTGGTTTTCCACGTTCGTACTCTTGCTCCCAAATTTTTCCTTCTCTGTAAACAGTTGCTTTTAGGTGATCTGATAGTGCATTTACACAACTTACACCAACTCCGTGCAATCCTCCTGATACTTTATAGGAATCTTTATCGAATTTTCCACCAGCACCAATTTTCGTCATGACAACTTCTAATGCCGATACGCCTTCTTTTTCGTGAAGATCTACTGGAATACCACGACCGTTATCTTCTGTCGTGATGGAATTGTCTTCATTAATGATTACGCTAATCGTATCACAATGTCCTGCTAATGCTTCATCAATTGAGTTATCTACCACTTCATATACTAAGTGATGTAAACCTCTAGTTCCAACATCTCCAATATACATGGAAGGACGCATACGTACATGCTCCATTCCTTCTAATGCTTGTATACTGGAAGCAGAATATTGATTCTTTTTTTCTTCGCTCATAAATAGTATCCTTAATTTTTATCGTTTTAGAACCGCATAAAGCGTTCTGATTTATAGTACTCGTAATAACAAATATAACACTTCATAAGTTCATTTTTAAAGACTTTTAAGCTGCTTTTTAAATAGTTATCAACATTTAGGCTTTTTATTAAAAATTGCTTAAAAAGGCTAAAAACACCGTTAGAATGATTTTTGAACTTTTTTTATATTCTTGTCTGACAAAAAAAATTAAAACATCGCTCAGAAGCGATATTTTGACTTTTATTTTTCATGTAAAATACTTACAACTTGTTTTTTATTGACACAAAATAGCTTTTTTAACTCGTCTATCTTTTGCTTTTTAGTAGTTTTACGCTACTAATAACTATTCTACTAAATACTATTCAATGAAAACAAAATTACTTTTACTGGCATCGCTTTTTAGTATTGCCTCTTTTTCACAAACTATTTCAACATTTGGAAGTGATCCAATGACCGATTTTACGATTGTAAATGCTACATCTGGTATTGATCAATCACCAACAGGTACGAATACTGTTTGGACTTTTAATAATTTAACTCCAGCAGGAACCAATATTGATACGTATGCCGCTCCAACGGCAATGCAATTGACTACGTATCCTGGCACTACGGAAGTATTGTCTATTACTACACAAGACGGCACACCTACCGTGAGTGATTTTTTTTTGAAAGTTGATGGAAGTGGCACTTCAATTACAGGAGTTTCACAAGGAGATATTGTATTGAATTATTCCACCACGAACGCTTTTATTGGTTTGTTTCCAATGAGTTTTGGTACTACTAATTCTGGAGCCGTTGCTGGAACATTTACATACCAAGGAACTAGCGGAACGTTTACTGGAACAGCTACTGCAAACGTAGAAGCTTATGGAACTTTAATTATCCCTGACGCTACTTTTCCTGATTATTCAGCTCCTGTAACACGTTTACGTATCGATCAAACATTGAGTTTTAGCATTCCACCGATATTTAATAATATAGGAACTTTGACACAAACCACCTACTATTATTACGATAATACCGCTGATAATTTGGCGTTTAGATATAATAACATAGTACTAGTTTCTGGATTTTTAGGAATCAATGAAACCTCAGAAACTTTTGAGCGTAATACTGCTGTAACACTTTCTAGAAATACTTCGGAAACTACTAGTTTTGAATTGTATCCAAATCCTGCAAAAGACTTGATTACAATACAAACAAATAACAATCAAGAAGTTAACATGGTTAGAATTATGGATGTGCAAGGAAGAGAAGTGTTTGCTAGTCATCAAAATTTAGCAACCATTTCTGTCTCAAATTTACAACAAGGAATGTATTTTATGACGCTTGAAACTTCTAATGGCGCTTTTGCTACGAAGAAATTCATCAAGCAGTAAAAGTTGGAGATGTAAAATCGCTTCACTTTTAGAATAAAGAGTCAGGACGTTTGTTTGACTTCTTCACTACTAGATAAAATAGTACAAAATGCGCAACGCTTTAAATTTCAAGATGTTGCGCATTTTTTTTGATTTAGCTATATGAGTAAATTCTCCAGTGTTTAAAGAATGATTCTCGATACAATTTTTCATCTATTTCGACTGCGCTCAATATGACAAAAAATCACTCGAATTGACGTTTTTGGAATATGAATTATTTTGCAATCTGATTTTTTATTAAAAGATAAACGCAATTTTGGGAACAAATGCCAAACCGCCAATATCTTCTCGGACAGCACCTTCTACTTTGTATGGCGCATAATTTAGACTGACTCCGATTACAAATTTGCTGTTTTGGCTAAATTCATATTGATATTCCAATCCTGGACTGAATAGTACCGAACTGATGGTTTCATATTTTTCTTCGCCTTCTTCACCGCTGTAAAATGGATTTCGTGCATCTGTGGTAATTGCGGAAACGCCTAAACCCAATTTTAATTCGAGATTTCCTTTTGTACTTGTGTAGAGACTTTTTTTGAAATCTACCGTAAAATTTAACATCATGGTACTTTTTACTTGAATCGTATCAATGGTTCTTCGATATAAAAAATCATCTTTCTGATTTGGTATGACAACTTGCAAGTTCATACCAATCGCTCTTTTTCTGCGTAACGGAAAGTTTACACTTACTTCTAAAAAAGGAGCTGTTCCGAAATAGTTGGCAAGTTTTCCTTGTGGCATGAAAATACCGCCGCCAATGGCAAATGTTGCGTTATGAAACGGATCGAATTTATCAGAATCATTTTGTGCTTGCATTGAAAATGCAGAAAATAACAATAGTATAAGAATTGAAAATACAGATTTCATAAGATGTATGTTTAAAATTCAATTCAAAAGTATTGTGATTTACACAGTGTAAATGGTTGTAATCACGAAACAGGATTTTATTTTTTGTGATTTTCGCAAAAGTTGTAATTTTCGTTTAGCTTAAGAAAGCTCCCGAACCATTTCCAGCCGCAAAAATAATTGTACCATCATCAAACGTAACACCTTTGGCGATATCGCTTTGAAGTAACAATGCGCCATCTGCGTCGATATAGTCTAGTAAAGGTGCGAGTTGTGTGAGATTGGAGATTCCGATAGAAGATTCGGTCATGCAACCGACCATAATTTTGAGTTGTTTTGCTTTCGCAATGTGAATCATTTCCAACGCTGGCGTAATGCCACCACATTTCATCAACTTGATATTGATTCCGTGAAAAACTTCTGCACATTTTTGAACATCTGATAGTTTTTGACAGCTTTCGTCCGCTATAATTGGCAATACACTTTTTTCTTTGAGAACTTTCATGCCTTCCCAATTGTCGGCTTGTAATGGTTGTTCTATGAATTCCACATTGAGCTTTTGTAACATTTTTGCATTTTCGAGCGTTTCTTCTACTGTCCAAGCGCAGTTGGCATCTACACGAAAGATGGCGTTTGTAATTTTGCGAAGCGATTGTATGATTTCGATATCGTTTTTAGTACCGAGTTTTATTTTGTAGATAGGCCAAGGCGTTTCTTTGATTTTTGATTTCATCACATCTAAAGAATCAATTCCGATCGTAAAATTTGTTTTTGGCAATTCGTGATCGTACTCGCTCCAAAATCGACGCAATGGCTTTTGTTGTTGTTTGGCATATAAATCCCAATACGCACCATCAATCGCGCACAACGCAAAATAATTGTCTTTCAACTTTGGCTCAAGCAATTTCCAGAGTTTGGCAGGGTGTATATTTTCTTCTAAAGCTTCCAATATAGCTGTGACACTTCTGGCGGAAGCCTCTAAACTTTCAATAGTACTGTTGTAATACGGATTTACCGTGGCTTCTCCATAACCAACGTAATTTCCATCTGTAATTGAAACTATGACCGTTTTTTGAATTGTGACCGTATACCGAGAAATGGTAAACGGATTTTTTAAGGGAAGTTCAAAATTTTGTACAGACAGTTGTAGTTTCATGTTTTAAAGATAGTTGATTTGAGTTATTTTTTAAACTATCTAAAAAATGAAAGACAAATTATAAAAGTGATTTGAGTTATTTTAAGTTGTCTTCTAATAGTTTTTTTAAGCTGTTTTCGGCAGCAATTCCAACATATTTTGAATTTTTCCCATTCACATATTGAAGTGTTGGGCAATATTCTACATCCAATAATGCAAAGAGTTTATTATTAACTACAAGTGCGTAGACAGGTTCAAATTTACATTTTCTGTTAAGTGGTTCGTAGTTACTTTCATCCAAAAATTCATTGAAAAAAGTAGCACGTTGTTCACCTTCTAGTGTTAACTTATTTACGACTTCTCTTCTTTCGAGATATTCTTTTGCTGCATCTTGTGACGCTTCGTTGTAAACTTCGGCACTTAGTAAACATACCGTGATGCTTTCATCTTCTTTGATAGAGGAGAAATCTTTCATTTCAGTACAAGAGATTAGGAATAAGGAAAATATATAATATGTGAGTGTTTTCATGCTTGCTTAGTTATAAGTTATGGTGTTGTAATTGAAGCCCGATTGCCCATATTGTCCATTTTGATTGCGGATGTATCGCGTATTACTTTTGGCATCTTGGTAGGCTCTAGAAAACATCGTACTCCATGAACCATTGTTGTCATTTACCTTACTTGCTTCTTTCGCAAAAGAATTGATAAAGGCATTTGTAAAATGTCCATTCCCCATATTTCCATTGGAGTTTGTCATACAAAACGACCATTCGCCTTTGCTGGAAGAAGTTGAAATGAGTGAACCTTTTGAGTAAATAAACAAGCGTTTTAATTTATCTTCATCGAATAAAAACCCTGATTTGAATGGAATTTCTTCATCGCTTTTAGTCCCTTCACGTGTTCGTGGAATAGAGTTGCAAAGGTCGCCAACGGTTATGTTTAAACGTGCACCTTTACTTTTGATGTATTGATGAATGCTTTCTAGTCCTAAATCTGTGCCATCTAAACTCATGTTTGGAAAACGATTGGTTGCCGAAATATCATTGTAGCCATGACCTGAATAGTAGAATATTACGACATCATTCGACTTGATTCCTAAGCTATTGATTTTAGCCATGATACTACTTTTGTCAAACGTAGTTCCATAAAGTTTGCTGATTTCATATTTGATACCAATTTCCCGTGATGCTTTTTGAAAAAGATTCGTTACGTCGTTTAAATCTTGTTGTACACTTGAACCAATTTGCGGATCATTTGTGTCTGCCACCATGATTAAATGTAGTTTTACATCTTTGTTGAATTGATTTCCGGTAGTCGTTCCCGTACTTGAAGAAGTATTGGTAGTGGTAACTGATGTATTTGTATTTGTGTAACTTGAACATGTGATATCGGTAATCCAAGAACCGTAATCTCTGTTTGATTTTTCTAATTTTCTAAATCCGTAGTTTGTTCCGTTGAAATCTCTTAGATTGTCTTTATCACTCCAAACCAATTTACCATCCGTTGTTTTGGCATAGTAATAAAAAATACTATTCGGAGAATCTTCCACATATACCGTTTTGTCAGTATCAATTTCCCACCAGCCTTTGGATTTCCAGGTGTCGTTAAAATCTAAATACCGAATGAGTACTTTTACAGGTTTAGCACATTTGTTTCTAAATTTTAATCTGTAAAATTTTGGAGTTGAAGAACTACTACTTGTCGTACTTGTTGAGGTAGAACTCGTACTTGTTGTTGAAACTAGACTTGTATAGGTTGTATATTCAGGTTCTGTTTTCCAGAAAAAACTATTAATATAAGAGCTTGTAAAGTCTTTCGAAGGATCTAACTTTTTGAAGGTTGCATCTTTGACATTATCTAACTTTCCATCGGCTAAATCTTGATCGTCATAAGTGTATAATTTTTCAAATTCATTATTTGCGTCTACATTTTTAAATACGAAATTATCGGCGGAATATCCTGCTTTATCGTCTTCAGAAGAAGTGTAAACGATTTCTGCATTTTCGCCATCAAACACAAAGTATTTTGTTCCATCTTCATTATAATGATACTTCCCGATACATTTGTATTTGGCAACTTTATACGTTCCTTGTTTTGTGGTATAATTTACACGAACTTTTATATTTTCTTTTTCAAAAAACTCAACTAACGCTGTATAATTGATGCCGCTTTCAGTTTTCCATTTAATTTCATAGAAGTTTTGCGAAAAACAAAATTGAAAACAACACAGAAAAAGGGCAACAGTAAGAATTTTTTTCATCATCTTAATTATTTTATAGACATATCGTTATGAATTACGACATAATTGCAAGCATCTTCAAGCTAAAGAGTTACCTATTGTAAAGGGGAATTAAATATACTATTTTTTTTTATTCTACAAAAAGCAGACCAAAAATAATCAGTGATTTGACATAAAAAAATCCCGAGGTTTTATGTCGGGATTTTTAACAACTATTTTAAATTCTATAATTTAATACGCTTCATCATGTACATTTGCCACTGCTCTACCAGAAGGATCGTTCATGTTTTTGAAAGATTCATCCCATTCCAACGCTGTTACCGAACTACACGCTACCGAAGGCACCGAAGGAACTGTTAAAGCCGCTGTTTCTGATGGAAAATGCTCTTCAAAAATCGTGCGATAGTAATATTCTTCTTTCGCTCTTGGCGTTTGCACCGGAAATCTGTATGCTGCGTTTGCCAATTGTTCGTCAGACACTTCGTTGTTGACCAATTCTTTTAAGGTGTCAATCCAGTTGTAACCAACACCATCGCTAAATTGCTCTTTTTGTCGCCAAGCTACACTTGCTGGTAAATATGATTCGAATGCTTTTCGCAATACCCACTTTTCCATGCGTTCGCCGTTGATCATTTTGTCTTGCGGATTGATGCGCATGGCAACATCCATAAATTCTTTGTCAAGGAAAGGCACACGACCTTCAATTCCCCAAGCCGCTAATGATTTGTTGGCGCGTAAACAATCGTATTGATATAATTTATCTAGTTTACGAACAGTTTCTTTGTGTAATTCTTCTGCATTTGGTGCTTTATGAAAGTATAAATATCCTCCAAAAATTTCGTCTGCTCCTTCACCAGAAAGCACCATTTTGATTCCCATCGATTTGATGACTCTTGCCATTAAATACATAGGCGTTGATGCACGAATTGTAGTGATATCGTATGTTTCTAAGTGATAAATAACATCTTTTATCGCATCCAAACCTTCTTGAATGGTAAACGTGATTTCATGATGAATGGTTCCGATATGCTCAGATACTTTTTTGGCAGCGGCTAAATCTGGCGAACCTTCTAATCCAATGGAAAACGAGTGCAATTGTGGCCACCAAGCGTCACTTTGATCGTCGGTTTCAATTCGTTTTTGCGCATATTTTTTCGCGACCGCAGAGGTGATAGAAGAATCCAATCCGCCAGAAAGCAATACTCCGTAAGGAACATCAGACATTAATTGTCTGTGAATGGCAGCTTCTAAAGCATCACGTAGTTCATCAATACTGGTTTGGTTATCTTTCACGGCTTCATAGTCCATCCAATCGCGTTGATACCATTGTTTTAATTCTCCTTCTTTACTATCTAAATAGTGTCCTGGAGGAAATACTTCTATTTTGCTACAAACACCTTCTAAGGCTTTTAATTCTGAAGCTACATAAAAAGTTCCGTTTTTATCCCAACCAATATATAATGGAATAATTCCCATGTGATCTCTGGCAACTAAATATGAATCTTGTTGTTCGTCATAAATGGCAAAACCAAAAATTCCGTTGAGTTCATCTAAAAACGTACTTCCCTTTTCCTTGTATAAGGCAAGAATCACTTCACAATCAGATTCTGTTTGAAACTTATATTTTCCATCAAACTGCTTACGCAACGCTCTATGATTATATATTTCGCCATTTGCGGCTAAAATGAGTTGTTTATCTTCACTAAATAATGGTTGTTTTCCAGAAGCTGGATCCACAATTGCCAAACGCTCATGCGCTAAAATCGCATTTTCTGAGCTATAAATTCCATTCCAGTCTGGTCCACGATGACGGATTCTTTTTGACATCTCTAAAAGTTGAGGTCTCAATACTTCTGTTGTTTCTTTTAGATCGAAGGCGCATACAATTCCACACATAGTCTTTTTCTTTTATTGTTATAATTACATTGCAAATATGAATTTAACCTTTCAATTTAAAAACATAAAAGCTATTTTTAGTTACATATTATAACTTAAAAGATGATTTTTAGTGTCATTCTCAACTTTTTTATTCAAAAAAACACTTCAAAACTTTCAAAGTAAAAAAATTGCCTAAAAGGGTAAAGTTTCTATTTGTGAGATTTATCCGATAATGTATTCATATAAACCAATCATCTATTGAGAAATTCACTTAATGGATTACTACTTTAAACTCAGCTATTCATATTCTAGTTTTGTCTTGTAAATTTTACATAGTCTCATAAATTAAAAAAAGAATAGCTATTCCATTTGACTATGAAAAACTTCATAACATAGATATTAACTTAATACACATTACAAATGGCAATTATTAGCAACTTTGAATTACTTTACAAACCCATAGCACCAGTAACTGGCCCGTCTGCAGAGGTTGGCAGAGCAGTTGTACAAGGTTATTTTTTAGAAATCTCTAATCTTGAAAATAGAGATATTAAGCTCATATTGAGAACTCGGACTTCGGTTAGAGTTAGTGGAGCTAGCCCAAATACTGAATTTACTAACACAAATAATGTTGTGGCTTATGACATTACAGCAGACAATGAATTTGACACTACAATGACAAGTGCTGGTGAACAGATTGTTGGAAAGCAATTAGGACATTATGTACCTTGTCTTTTTATTCCTGCTGGTCAAACTGCATCATTGGCTATTTTACCTAATTTGGCAAACTTATTTACTTCTCCTGTTGCAGATTTAGCAATTCGAGGGTATACTGAGTTGATCCTGAGCTCTAACGTAGATTCATTTAATCCATTGACATTCTCAGACCCAGAAACGGCTCGTGTGTTAGTTTCTGCTGAGCATAGAGGTACATTTTTAGATCCGCAATTTGACCCTAGTTATATTGGGACGCAAACTGATTTAGATTTTGATCAATTGGCATATAGCCTAAATACAGCCAATGGAAAAGCATTGCAAGTGATTAATACGCATGCACCGTATAATGATCCGTTTCAAAACCTACTAACAAGCAATGCCCTAATTACTGGTATGAAGTCATTATCATCAACTACTCCTAAAGTATCTTTGAGTACATTAAGCAATAATTTGTTTAAAGGAGCTAATAGCCCTAAAAGAAGTACTGGCTTTATGATTGGTTCTACACCCGTAAGGATTGACTATTCTGTTAAAGATGGTAAATATGTTGTAGATGAAAAAAGTGCTTTAAATGCTATAAATTTAGTTATGAGAAGAAAAGGATTAACTACTAAAGCATTAGATGCTAAAGCTTTAGTTAAAAATATCAATAAAGCGCTTAGCGGTGATAAGAGTGCTGACAAGTATGTTGAAGAAATGCTTGAAAAGTTAACTTAAAAACCTGAGTTCGATTAATATTTAGAGTATTTTTACTAGTAAAAAAGATAGATTTTCAGTAAATTAAAGTATTGAAATTCAATTTATTAATCCAAAAATCTATCTATGATAATCTACTCTAAAA